>Ga0213868_10002919_pt1 | contig 16177 bp, 16 predicted proteins | sample PICome_9_FD_160087 | JGI IMG/M metagenome (GOLD analysis project Ga0213868, IMG submission 160087) | Coastal seawater microbial communities near Pivers Island, North Carolina, United States - PICO127 | ecosystem: Environmental > Aquatic > Marine > Coastal | place: USA: North Carolina...
CCAGCTCAGAGGTATTGCCCGGCAGGTGTCTACGAGATAGTAGAAAAAGACGGTGAAAAGAAATTTCAAATTAATGCTCAAAACTGTGTGCATTGTAAAACTTGCGATATAAAAGACCCCTCTCAAAACATTAATTGGGTAACACCTGAAGGTGCTGGCGGTCCAAATTATCCAAATATGTAATAAAAACAATTACTTAAGATACTTTCTTAAATAATGCTCATTTATTTTACTTATTTAGTTAAAAAGAGTTGCAAAAAAAATAAAAGACTATAATATACATTGTTACCTATCAGACCGACTTAGAACCAACTCGAGACGAAGAAAGAGAGAGAAAGATAGGTTAGAGAACGAAAAGTGAAAGCTCTAGAAAACAGCTAGCAAAAAAAGTTTTTTAGACCACCAAGATTGAAAGAGAAATCAATCAAGGAGCTAAACAAAATCTCAGTTTAGACGCTTTCGAACTCGAACTAAGACAGAGCATAAGCTCTGTTTTTTTTTGTCAGTTAAGTTTGTAAAAGACTTTATGGCTATAAATTCCATGCTGACCATCCACCTCCTCACATAGATCGATTAACTTATAGTAGATATTTCTTGTTATTAATCCCTCTAGATTTTTTCTCACTACAATGTAAGGAGATGGTTCACTTGAATTTTTATTTATTTCCACTCTAAGCGGATGACTATCATTTAATTCGAACAATTCGTCAGTATTGGTTTTAAAAGTGATGACTTGATTCTTCTCAACCTCCTGGACTTCAAAATCAGTAATCAGAAATGGCTTGTCTTCCACTTCTATTTTAATTTTTTCAATAGGCGTAACTAAATAATATTCATCTCCATCTAGCCTCAGAACTCTGCTAAATAGCTTAACCATCCTTTCTCTTCCTATGGGTGAGTTCATGAAATACCATTTCCCTGCCCTGTCTATTTTCATATGGACATTTTCACATAAGGGGGGATTCCAATCTTCAACTGGCGGGTAGCTGTCCTCATCTAATTTTGATAGTTCTGTAAAAATTGACGATAAAGAGTTGTTGCTCATTTTTATATATATTCAGATATTATTATCTGTATTGCGATTATAACTAAGATTAATCCCAAGCCCTTCTCAAAATACCCAAAAAATTTAATAAATCTGCTTTTAAATACCTGACTTGTAAAAATATAGCCAATAAAAGAAAACCAAATGAAAGTAGCTAAAGCCATATAAAGACCATAAAGAATTAGACTTTCAGTGTTATCGGTATTTAAAACTACTCCAAATAAAGTAATAAAGAATAACAATGCTTTGATGTTGGTAACATTAGTTATTAAACCGACCATAAAGCCATTAGTATTTGACCATTTACCGCTGTTAATAGAACCATATTCAAAACTAGAAGTTCTTACCACAGAAGAAACTCCTAAATACAAGAGGTAACCAGAACAGATATATTTAAGAATGGATAAATACAATTCATTTGAAGTGATTAAAATTACAATACCTGTAATAGCTAGTATCGAATGGAAAAGAATGCCTGATCCAATTCCAAATGAAGTCCATATCGTTACATTTCTCCCATGCCGTAAGCTTTGCCTGGTAATTAAAAAAAAGTCAGGGCCTGGGCTCATAACAGCAAACATATGAAGAAAAACTACAGTCATAAACTCAGTCATAATAAAGTTGGTTCAATTTCTAATTGAATATTAGTTTTCAAATTCACATCGTTTATGACTTCGTTTGCAAAACTTAGAATTTCATTACCTGTAACTTGTTTATAAGAAACTAAGACTAGTGAATGTTGGGCTGACATGCCTACATCCCCTTTTCTTTTTCCCTTCCATCCAAGTTTCTCTAAAAGGTATGCAGAGGGTATTTTTATTGAATCACCAGCATCATATATAGGAATTTCTGCATCTAAATTTAAACTATCAATATCTTTTTTATTAATAAAAACATTCTTAAAGAAACTACCTACATTAGGATAGACGTGGTGGTCTGGCAAGATACGCTTTCTAACATCAACCACTAAATCAAAAACCTTTATCGGAGTTATATCAGAATCATTCAGTCCCTGAAAACTGATCTCATTTTTTAACGACTGATAGGCTGTATTAACTGTAGCGTGAGAGTTTGTAGTAAAAGTTACCGATAAGATTAAAAGTTCTGACCTTTCCTTAAAAACACTAGTTCTATAGCCAAATTCACATTGCTCATTTGTTAGAATTTCATAATCATTAGTATCGACATTAAAAACTAAAACTTCTTTTATTGAATTTGATATTTCAGATCCATAAGCTCCTATGTTTTGTATCGGTCCTGCACCAACAGTGCCTGGTATTAAGGCTAGATTTTCCAATCCAAATTTATCATTCAGAAGAGTCCATTTTACAAAATCATGCCAATTCTCACCTGAAGCTACCTCCGTTGTATCTTCATCAATAATCTTAATCCCCTTTAAAGAATTTTTAACAACCAACCCTTCAATTGAATTGATCGGGACTATATTTGTCCCTTCTCCTATCCAAATAATAGGTAAATTATTAATTTTTGAAAACTCTAAAATATCAGCCAGTTCATTCTCTTTAGTAAGTTCACAGTAGAATTCTGCCTTCTCGTTAACTTTTAAAGCATTCAAGTTCGATAACGAGTACTTTTCTACAAATTTCATTTAATTTGCTTAGCTATTTCAATTGCTCTTTTTAGATCAATTTCAGTATCAACTCCTAAATGGTATTTGCCAACTGATTCAGTCGCAAAAATCATCTCTCCATTATCCATAGCCCTCATTTGCTCTAAATTCCTTTCAATTTCATTATGTGTTTGCTGCCATGAAACAAAAGACCTTAGAAAACTAGCTTTATATCCATAAATCCCTAGATGCTTTTTAGCTCTTCTAATATCTAACTTATGCCCTTCTCTTGAAAAGTCTTCAACTAAACTATTTGATCCTATCCAGATTTTTACTACATTTTTGTCATTTAGATCATTTTCTTTTAAATCAGAATACAGAGTGACCATGTTTGCGTTCTTTTCTGCAGCAAGACTGGCTAAATTATCAATATCTTTTGGATCTATAAAAGGTTCGTCACCTTGAACATTAATAACAATATCATCATCCATAAATTGAAGCACATCACATGTTTCAGCAAGTCGATCTGAACCTGTTTGATGGTTGATGCTAGTTAGAACTGCTTTTATCCCATTCAGATTACAATGTTCGATAATTTCTTGAGAATCTGTGGCTACGTGTATTGAATCAGCCTTACTCTCTTTAACCTGATCTACAACCCGCTGGATTAACGTTTTACCTTCAATTTCTTTTAGGGGTTTGCCGGGTAGTCTCGTTGAGCCAAGTCTTGCAGGAATAAGAACTTTATAGTTCATCAGAGAGATTTCTAGCCTCTTCAGGAAGCATCACAGGGATACCGTCTTTAATAGGATAAGCAAGCTTACTTGTCTGGCAAACAAGCTCATCACCAATTTGCTCTAGAGGACCTTTAGATACAGGACAAACTAGAATATCTAAAAGTTTTTTATCAATTTTATTCATTATTTTTTCGCAAGTTTATTTATAATTTTATCTGCAATCTCCACGTCTTCAAACTTAGCTTCAACAGATAAATACCACAGATTCTTATTATCCATATCTAGGCATCTGACAGCATCTTTCTCTGTCATTATAATGGGTAACGAATCATTGAAATCAAGGTCCTCTTCAAGAAATTGATAATGATCAGGAAAGCTATGATGAATAGGATTTAAGCCTAAACTAGAGAGTGTTTTATAAAATTTAGCTGGATTACCTATCCCAGCTACAGCATGAACATTTTTTGACAAAGGCCATTCATCTGCCTTAAATCTCTTGTTGTCCGCTATCCTTGCCCATTCAATGGGTTGATAATTCATTAAATACTTATTGTGTTTAGTTTCTAGATCTACAATCTTAGAAGAGCTCACAACGAAATCAGCTGCCTCTATGCGCTCAAGAGGTTCTCGTAATGGGCCAGCAGGTAAACATAATCCATTTCCTATTCCTCTGTTACCATCAAATATCACAATCTCTAAGTCTCTATCCATCTTGTAGTGCTGCAAACCATCGTCACTAATAACAATATCCGTGTCCGTATCACGCAATAATTTTCTTATGGCAGCAATCCTATTTGAAGAGATACAAACTGGCCTAGAGGTATTCTTGAAGATTATGATTGGCTCATCACCACTGAGTTTGACCGAGGTATCATCATCTACAATTATTGGTTTTTTTGAAGAATTACCTCCATAACCTCTTGAGACAATACCAGGCTTATATCCCCTACCCTCTAAAAGCTTAGTAAGCCAAATCACCATAGGTGTTTTACCTGTGCCACCCACAACAATATTACCTACAACAATCACAGGTACATCTGGTTTCCATGATAATTTTGGTTGAGAGATAAATCTTTCTCTCTTTTGCTGAGCAACAAATTTAGTCAAGATCGAAAGTGGCCATAATAGCCAAAGCCATAATTTTTTTTGATACCAGCTTTGTTCAATAAAACTTACAGAAGATAAATCATTAATATCTTGCTCTACTAGTGTTGGCATTAAGTCTTTATCTTTAGTTTCAGACGGATCATCTTTGAATTGATTTTTATGCAACTCTGCGTATTTACCATCTTGAGAAATGAGCGTTTCATGATTACCAACTTCAACAATCTTTCCATGTTCTAGCACTACGATTTTGTCAGAATTTTCAATCGTTGATAGTCTGTGAGCTATAACTAGAGTAGTTCTATTACGAGTTAATTCTTGAAGCGCTTCTTGAATATAATTTTCTGATTCAGAGTCAAGAGCAGATGTAGCTTCATCAAGAATTAATATAGGCGCGTCTTTTAAGATCGCTCTTGCTATTGCTATTCTTTGTCTCTGGCCTCCAGATAACAAGACTCCATCGTCACCTGCCGTTGTTTCATAACCATCCGGAAGTGCTTCTATAAATTCATGGGCATTTGCTTTCTTTGCAGCTATCTTAATTTCTTCTAGGCTTCTTTCAGAGGCACCATAGTTTATGTTGTTGGCAATAGTGTCATTAAAAAGGGTAATATTTTGGCTGACAAGGGATATATGTGATCTAAGATTTTTGATTTCGTAATCCGTTAACGAGATGTCATCAACTTTAATTTCTCCCTCAAAATCGTCATAAAATCTTGGCAATAAACTCATTAAGGTTGTTTTACCTGCTCCAGATTTACCAACGAAAGCGACAGACTCACCATCTTCTATCTGAAGATTTATATCACTTAGTACATAATTTGAAAGTCCCTTGTAAGAAAAAGAAACGGCATTAAAACTTATCTTTCCTTCAATACTTGTAGCTGTATGTTCGCCTTCATTTTTTTCTGGTTCTTCATCCAATTGATCAAAGATATCCTCGGCGGCGGCAAGACCTTTCTGTATCTGACTATTTATCTCAGAAAGTTGCCTAACCGGTTTAGCAAGCATGCCGGCAGCACTAAAAAAAGCAATGAAAGTCCCAGGTGTCATTTCAGAAACAACAGAAGCATCTAAAGCTAACCAAGTTATTAGTGCTAGAGCTGCTGATACAAACATTTGTACTAATGGCGATGCAATAGAATTTGTAGCCTCTAATTTTAAGTTTTGTTTTCTGTTATTGTCGCTTGCCAGATTAAATCTATTTATTTCATACGCTTCTCCACCAAAGGACTTAACTTCTTCATATCCATTAATCGTTTCAGATGCTACATGTGTTACATCCCCCATGGCTGTTTGAATTTTTCCACTTATCTTTCTTAACCTTTTCGCAGCAATACCGACAATTAAAGCAATAAAAGGAGCAGCGATAAAAAGGAAAAGAGCAAGTTTCCAATTTAAAAACATTAGGTATGTGATCAAGCCAATCACAAGCAGGCCTTCTCTTATGAAAATCTTTAGTGCGTTTGTTGCAGCACCAGTTACTTGCATTACATTAAATGTAATTCTTGAAATTAAATGACCAGAGCTATGTTGGTCGTAATAAGAACTGGGGAGTACAGTTAACTTACGAAAAAGTTCTGTTCTGATGTTGTGAACCAATCGATTGGAAATTGAAGATAGGAGGTAATTACCAACAAAGAAGCCCAAGCCTCTAACAAAAGCTATTGCGATTAAGGCCAGAGGAAGTATTAATCGTAGATCGGCAACTGGATTATTAACGTGATCTATAACTCTTTTTAACCATTCTGTAGCCGCTACTTGAGAGCCAGAATAAATAGCAAAACCTAAGATACTCAATATAAACAAAGGAATATAAGGCAAGACATAAGAAAGCAATCTACCGTATAGTTTTAAGCTGGATAACTCCTTATTTCTTTTACCCATTTCACTATTCTAAGCTTAAGAGCTTATTCAGTCGACTAGAGACGTTTTGGTCATGAGTTGCAATAATCAAAGTAATATCTTGTTCGGAAATCATATTCATTAAAAGGTCCATAAAATTTTGAACATTCTGACTATCCAAATTACCTGTCGGCTCATCCATTATAAGGAACGAGGGATCATTGGACATAGATCTAGCTATAGCTACTCGCTGCCTTTCTCCGCCCGACAATTGATTTGGATTATTCTTTTCCTTACCAGCCAGGTTTACTTGAGACAACAGAGTTTGCGCCTTGGAAAGAGCTTCATCTTTTGATTTGCCAGATAGCATTGCCGGCAAGGCTATATTTTCCAATGTTGATAATTCCGACAGAAGATGATGAAACTGATAAACAAATCCTATTTCTTTGTTCCTGAAAATAGATCTTTCATCAGAGTTTAACTCCGTGATACTTTCTCCTTTGACGATCACCTTGCCAGAGTTTGGTTGCTCTAATCCACAAATAATATGTAAAAGCGTAGATTTCCCTGAACCCGATGCTCCTATTAATCCTAGACTTTCTCCTTTATCTAAAGACAGAGAAAAGTTATCTAAAACGGTTAAAGATGAATCATTTGCCTCAAAAATTTTAGAAATATTTTGCACTTCTAGTATTGGGCTACTCATACTTTAAAACCTCTACTGGATCAATTTTAGAAGCTAGTCTTGCGGGGTAAATTGTAAATATTAAGCAGAATAAGTACGTAATAATACAAATTGTAGAAACCCACTCGAATCTAATATCAATTGGAAAATAGTCTATGAAGTAAACTTGCAAAAAGCTTACGCCTGTTAAGGACTCCAAGAAATTTATTATCAGCCCAAAGTTTAAAGAAACCATTAAACCTAATAAACAACCTATTAATATTCCCATAGATCCAACCAAGCTTCCAAAAATTAAAAATATATTTCTAATCGTTGCTGTTGTTGCACCCATAGTCATGAGAATAGCAATCTGAGGTTTTTTTTCATTCACTGTCATTACCAGCATAGACATCAAGTTGTATGCTGAAAGTACTATCAGCATAAATAGCATTAAAGCCACTAAAAATCTTTCATTCTGTATTGCCTCAAATAAAGTGCCGTAGTTTCGCTTCCAAGTACTTGACTGATATCTTTGTTTTCTAGATTCTTGTAAATTTGCTAGGTCTGACTTTACTTGATAATCAGCAGTAAATAGATCTCGATACTTAATTCTAACTCCGTTGATAGAATCATCCATTCTCAATAATTTTGAAGCATTTGAAATATTCATATAGGCAAAACTTTGATCCAATTCAGGTGCACCGACGCTAAAAATTGCACTTATTCTAAATTTTTTAGTTCTTGGAAAGATTCCAGCTAGGCCCAATCCAGTATCAGGAACAAGAACATTTATAGAATCTCCTACTTTTATTCCGAGTTGAAAGGCAAGAATGTCACCAACTATGAGATTGTAGTCATCTGCTTCAAGGCTATTGAAAGTGCCCTCTACTATATGATCATTTATAGCTGAAACCGTTTTTTCATACTTTGGTTCAACTCCAAATAAATAAATACCTTTAAGAAAAGAACCTGAACTTACTAATCCTTGTGTTTCTATGTAAGGAGCAACTCCCTGTACTTCAGGATTTTCATAAAGTGTATTTCTGATAGAGATAAAATTATCAATCTTTATATCACCAAGTATCGAGGCATGAGGAATAGTTTCTAAGATCCTATCTTTTAATTCTCTTTGGAAGCCATTCATTACTGAAGTAACCAATATTAAAATTGTAAGACCCAGTGTGATGCCAAATATAGCCATCCCAGAATGAAACGAAACAAACCCTTTTCTTCTAGGACGAAAATATTTGAATGCTAAAAAAATAGATATATTTTTCATACGAATCCTATACCAATTTTAAGTTTATTTAAGCGGTATTAGCTTTTTCTTCCTTCTTTTTATAAGGTGGTACTAGTCCTGCTAGCTTCATTAAATTAAATCTTGTTTGCTTATAAACGGCTTTTGCATGACTAAATTCCTTAAACCCATCGTATCCATGATAAGAGCCCATTCCGCTTGGTCCTACGCCACCAAAAGGCAAGTCTTCCATTTGTATATGAGAAATTACGTCATTTACCGTAACTCCTCCAGAAGTTGTATTATTCAAAACATAATCCTTTTCTTTATCATCGCCACCAAAGTAATAGAGCCCCAAAGGTCTATCTTTACTGTTTATATAGTCAACAGATTCAGAAACCTCTTTATAAGTCTTAATAGGGAGAACAGGACCAAATATTTCTTCTTGCATAATTTTCATATCTTCAGAAGGATTTAAGACAATAGTTGGTGGAATTTTATGATGTGGTTGTTGCGAGAAATCATCATTAGAAGGATTAATTTCTACTATTTCAGCACCCTTCTCTTTTGCATCTTCAAGATAACTTTGTATTCTATCGAAATGACGTTGATTAATAATAGACGTAAAATCTTCATTATCTTTCATGGTAGGAAACATTTCTGACGTGACTTCTACACTGGCTTTAACAAACTCATCAACTTTATCTTCAGGCACTAAAGCATAATCAGGAGCCAAGCAAATCTGACCAGCATTCATGGTTTTTCCTTGCATTACTCTTGCAGCTGCTTCTTTTATTTTTGTATCCTTGCCGATTACTACTGGAGATTTTCCTCCTAATTCAAGTGTAAGAGGTACAAGATTTTCTGAAGCGGCCTTCATGACATGCTTCGCAATGGCAGTGCCACCCGTAAAAATAAGATGATCAAATGCCAAACCACTAAATGCAGCGCCAACTTCTGCATCACCAACAAACACAGCCATTTCAGATTCATCAAAATATTCTTCAATCATCAGTTTCAAAAGATCAGATGTAGCTGGAGTCAACTCAGAAGGTTTATGCATAACTCTATTTCCTGCAGCAATAATTCCTGCCAAAGGAGATAAAGCGAGGTTAATTGGAAAATTCCAAGGGCTAATAGCACCTACAACACCCTTAGGTTGGTATCTGACCTCAGCTTTTGCTCCCATCCAAGATAAGGCTGAACCAAGAGGAGCTATAGCAGCTTTTCTTTTTTCAGTTTTCATCCATTTTTTTAGATTCTTTTTGGCATGCTGCATGGGACCAATGACTGACTGGACTTCGGTTACACCTGACATCATCGGATCTCTGTTACCAAAATCCTGACTTACAGTTTCAATAATTTCTTTATCATATTTAGTAACCATTGCTACAACCCTATCCAATCTATCTGATCTAACTGAGATATCTGGTGCACCATCTTTGATATTACAACTCTTTTGCAGTTCTAATATACGATGCATCTCTTGTATTGTTTCAGTACTCATTTCTTTCCCCTTTCTTATTAAACTGATCTTTTTGCTTTATCTTTATCATTTGTGGTCTTGATGGTGTCTCGTATCGCATCCCAATCTTCATCTTTCAAAGGTGATAGCGATTTGTAGAAGTTTCCCCCTGTAAGATACTCAGCACCATCTATTGCAATACATTGTCCATTTAAATAATTACACCCATCAGACATTAAAAACGTAGCTAAGTTTCCTAGCTCTTCCATTTCTCCTACCCTTCCCATTGGATTTTGGCTATAACTACTTGAGTCAGTAGACGCCTTATCAGGATCTTGTCCAGGTGATAGTCTAGCCCATGCCCCTTCAGTAGGGAACGGTCCAGGTGCAATAGCATTGATCCTAATGCCTGTTTTACCCCACTCTGTAGCCAATGACTGAGTCATTGAATAAATGCCGCTTTTGGACATGGCAGAAGGAACGGTAAAAGCTCCACCAGTCCATACCCATGTGGCAAGTATTGAGATGATATTTCCACCCATACCAAGCTCTAACCATCTTTTTCCGACTGAATGAGTAACGTAGAAAGTTCCATGAAAAACAATACTGGCGATAGCATCAAAGCCTCTGTGAGAGAGATCTTCAGTTCTTGATATAAAGTTTCCTGCAGCGTTATTTACAAGACCATGTATAGGACCCTCTTCAAAAATCTCATTAATTGTATTGTCTACATCTTGAGCACCCCTTATGTCTAATCCGTAACATTTCACTGAACCACCTTGCTCATCCATAAGTTCTTTTGCTGTTTCTTCAAGCACTGATACTCTTCTTCCACAAATTAATACTTCAGCCCCATATTGAAGAAAGTAGCGAGACATTTCCTTTCCCAGCCCAGAACCACCTCCCGTTACCAATATTCTCTTCCCTTTTAGTAAGTCTTCTTTAAACATTTTCTCTCCTAAATTTAGCTCTCTACTATAACAAATAATATTGTATAAACCTTCATTAAGAGTCTTATTGAGAATTTTCAAATACTTCTAGATTTCTATCTTCCCTGTAGCTCTTATCTCTAATCCATTGATGACGTTTATTAAAGAATATAAAAAGTGCTGCAAAAAACATCAAACAGGCTCCAATCAGATAAGGTAGAGAGGGACTAATAATATAAAGAGGCATTGAAATGATTGGTGAAACTACGTGACCTACTGGTATAACCATACCTAAAAAACCACCTGCGGTGCCTTGATATTCCTTACCCACAGAGAGAGACAAAGATGATGATATTCCCGGACCCAGCATACCTCCGCCTAATCCATAGAAAAATAAGCATATATAAACCTGAACCAAGGAAGAGCTAAAGGCATATCCAAAAAGAGATAAGAAATTAAGAATTATTCCTAATTTAATTAGGGTTCCTGGAGAGGTTTGCAGTCTATCAGCTACAAGTAACTGGCCATTCAAGACACCCAATGCAGACAACATAAAGCCAACACTGGCAAAAGCTATATAGTTTTCAGATGAAGGCATAATCACATCTTGAAAAAAGAAAGATGAAGTCTGAACTAAAGATGCATTACAAATACCAAATACAGCTGAAACAATCAAAAAAGGCCATACACGAGAATCAAACATAGAAAGCTTTTTAACCGATTCTCTAGTAATGACTTTAGGAGGAGATTGTTGGAAAAGAACGAATATAATGACAATAAATGCTCCAGCTGCAAAGAAAAAAAATGGAGCTGTGTAGGAAACAAGGAGTAGCAATCCAGCAATAGCGGGGCCAAGGATTCTGCCCATAGAAAAACCAGAATCTAATCTTGCAAATGCTCTACTTCTTGAATCAATTGAAGTGATATCAGCAACCCATGCACCAGCTGAGGGCCTAGTTGCACTACCAAACATGCCATTTAGTAATCTAGCAGCAACTAATAAAAAAAATAATAGACTGCCAGTCATTAATTCCTTTTGACCTAATGAAATTGTAAAGCTAAATAAGATCAAGGAGATAGCAAATCCAAGTAATCCTATAATAACAATTTTCTTTCTACCAACTGAATCACTAAGAGAGCCCCATACAGGGCTTAAAATCATCCAAGCCAAGGCAGATGATGCGAATATTGAGCCAATCTGGATTTCATTTAATCCTAGGTCTCTTGCAATTGGAGGGATAGTTATAAAAACAACAGATTGGCCAGCGCCCACACAAAGAAGACCTGCCGCCAAAATCCAAATTGTATTAGGAAGCTTTTCTGTGACTTTACTCATAGGTGATTATGAGAAGAAAAACCTTTTGATTATTAATATCTTTAATAATGTACTCATAATAACTGGTTAAACTATGAGACCATTCATGCTCATAAACAATTGCTTCTTGAGAAGAAGAATTAAAAGTCAGACATTTCTCTAGAAAGTAAGACTTTGAGTCTATGTTTACCAAAAAATCTAGTAGTTTTTTTACCTCAGATAATTTAGTTTTACTGATCGCAGGACAGGACCATTTAGGAGAACTAACTATCTGGATAATCTCTTCTCTTAAATGATCATTACTAATGGCCATGAAATCTTCATCCTGAATAGTTTTTAACAAGAATGGTCCATGCTTTCCATCACTCTTTTGACTGAAGTGATCAAAGAAAAGTTCTTGATAAGTAGTTGATTTTAATAAAGTATGAAAAAATATTTTATCTGTTACCTGCAGTAATTCATCATCGACAGATAAAGGAATAAGACGCAATAATCCATGATCATGCAGACGGATAGTAAACTGCTGATCCTTTGTTAGTTTAAATTTTTCACTAAAAGATAATACTTTAAGGCCGTTCATTAAAATTTCTTAATTCCTACAGATTCTCTTATTTCCTTTATTAGCGGAGAAGAGTATTCCTTAGCCTTATTTGCACCCTCCACTAATACCTTCTCTACAAAGCTCTTATCTTTCATGATCTTTTCGTATTCGATTTTGAATGGCGATACAAATTTATTAAGGTTTTCAAAAAGTAAATTCTTTGCATCACCCCACCCTATACCTTCTTCATATTGTTTTTTTAGATCCAATACTTCATTCTCTGTAGCTATAGCTCTGTATATATTAAAAATATTACAGTCTTCAGGATCTTTTGGTTCTCCAGGCTCTAAAGAATTTGTTTGTATTTTCATAATAGATTTTCTGAGAACTTTTTCATCAGCAAATATAGGAATAGTATTGTTATAAGACTTACTCATCTTTCTACCATCCAATCCAGGAAGAATTCCAGTTACTTCATTAATTTGTGCTTCAGGAGGAGTTAGTAATTCTCCATAATGATGATTAAATTTTAACGCTATGTCTCTAGCCATTTCTATATGCTGCTTTTGATCCTGCCCGACCGGTACAAAATCTGCATTGAACATAAGTATGTCTGCGGCCATAAGGACAGGATAATTAAAGAGACCCATGGTTATTCCCTTATCTAAGTCCTTTGAACCTAGTTGTTCATTGTCTGCTATGGCTGCTTTATAGGCGTGAGCTCTATTTAGCAGTCCCTTAGAGGTTAAACAACTCAGTATCCAAGCTAATTCAAATATATGAGGAATGTCAGATTGACGGTAAAAAGTTACTTTTTGTGGATCAAGACCACAAGCCAACCAACAAGCTGCTATTTCCAAGCTAGATGCGTGGGTTAGATTGGAATCAGTATTTTTTATTAAAGAGTGATAATCGGCCAAAAAAAGAAATGATGCTGTATCTGGTTGGTTACTGGCACTTATAGCAGGAAGTATTGCACCAACTAAGTTTCCTAAATGAGGTTCTCCACTAGTAGTAATTCCTGTTAAAACTCTTTGTTGTTTTTTCACAAAATCTCCTCGAAGTATTCTAACTCAACTTATTAATAAAATGCTTGATAAGTGCGTTCTATTTATTATTATTCATCAAGAATATGGCAAGAATTTTTTTAGCATTAACACCATCCAAAGATCTCAATGATCAGATTATTGAGTTAAAAAAAAATCTAAAAAATAATGTCCTCCAAGATGCAGATATTTCATGGCAAAAAAATAGCGACCATCATCTAACAATTAATTTTGTAGGAGCAATGGAACCCGAACAAATAGAAGAAATGTACTTAGGTATTTCTGATATTAACTTTATGAGCCACCTCCAAATTGAACTCTCATCTGTGAGTTTTTTTCCTAATGAGGATAGTCAGCTTCTTGTGGGCCTAGTCAAACCAACCAATCAACTTCAAAAAATTTTTGAGAGAGTGGATGAAGTTGTTACAAGAATTGGGTTTGGCTCTTCTCTAAAGACATACAGACCTCACATTACTCTTGGCCGATTTAAGGATAAGACTAGAACTCAATATTCTTTTGAAGCATTTGAAGGAATTCGGATAACGTCTAGAGTCAATGCACTAGATGTCTATGAAAGTGATTTTGATGCAGGAAAAACCAGTTACAACTTATTAAAAAGATTCGAATTCTAGAAGGCGAAGTTGAAGGGCCCAGTGCGGGTTCATCACTGTGTGGCCAATACCCGTTCAGCTCACAAGTTGCTAATTACTAGATTAACTTTTTCACCCTTCTTCTTCTGTCCATTTTCTTCCTGATCTGGGTCTCGAGGTCCAATTCTTTCTGAAAAATGTCCTAAGCAAAATTTACCAAAAATATTTGAATATGCAAAGAAATTTATTTTTCTTTTCGATCTAATCTCTTGAACCAATCTTTAGTATCTTTTGTTTCAAAAGAGTTAATGAAGCTAAAAATATCTTCTAATGAATCTGAAATAAAAAATTCTTCTAAGCTACTTTTTGGAAGAAAACCTTCGTCAACTGATCGTTTTGTAAAATCATAGAGTTCTTGATAATAGCCTTCAACATTGAATAATACTATTGGCTTTGAATAGATACCTAATTGATTCCAGGCCAATGCCTCATAAAATTCTTCCCAGGTGCCAACGCCTCCAGGCAGTGAGATAACAGCATCTGATAATTCTGCCATTCTTGCTTTTCTCTCATGCATAGTAGATACAACTTCCAGAGAAGTGAGGTTAGTATGACCTACTTCTATATCATGTAATTTTTCAGTAATAACTCCAGTAACAGATGCACCACCTTCTAGCGCGGAGTCTGCAGTAATTCCCATTAAACCTCTGCTGCCACCACCATAGACCATAGAAAGATCTCTTTTTGCTATCTCACTACCGAGCGCTTCAGCGCTATTAGAATAAACTTGTTTCAAACCACTGGCTGACCCAGCAAATACACAGATACTTTTCATATTTCGTTACTTTGTGAGAAGTATATATCTTATAATTAAATTAATGGAAAAATTAAAAATTAACATAGTATCTGACGTAGTCTGCCCCTGGTGCGTGATTGGTTTTAAGAATCTACAAAAAGCAATGACCGAGTTAGAAGATCAAATCGATTTTGAGGTGCACTGGAAGCCCTATGAGCTCCATCCAGAGATACCAGAATCTGGGTATGATAAAAAACTCTATATACAGCAGAAATTTGGTGATTTAAGCGGAAGACCTTCGCCCTACAAGCAAATAGAAGAAATTGGAAAATCTCTTAATTTTGATTTTAATTTCTCTAAAACAGAACGTATTCCAAATACTTTTAAAGCTCATAGGCTTTTATGGAAGGCTCAAGAGTTTGGACTCCAAACAGATTTGTCTACTGCACTATTTAAAGCTTACTTCACTGATGGCAGAGATGTTGGTTCAACGGAGGTTCTTATTGAAATAGCTGTTGAGGTAGGCATGGATCAAGATGATATTAGAAACTTCTTAGCCTCAAAGGAAGGTGGACAAGAAACGGCAGATGACGAAATGGAATTCATAGAAAAAAGTATTGGTGCTGTGCCTACATACTTTATTAATGATAAATATATTATTCAAGGCGGTCAGGAACCAGAAACATTTGTATCTTTTCTTGGTAAGATTCTAATGAAAGAGAAGCAGAATGAGGCTACTGGATAACAAAAAAATTAAACAAGCTCTGGTCGATCAAGAGTTCTTTCCTTTTTTTCATATAAAGAACGCCTTTAATGAGAATCTTGATCCTGATGAACTGGTTAATAACTTTCCTGCTATTGAATCAGGGGGCAGCTTCCATACAGAGAATCTTATCGATGGATCTATTAAAAATTTAGTTGATGAGCTTGAAGGTGATGATTTTAAACAGATATTAGAAGATAAATTTCAAGTCGATTTGAGTAATGCTGAGGTAGTTACTACATTGAGAGGGTACTCAAGATCTAAAGATGGACAAATTCATACGGACTCAAAGACAAAAATCCTAACTGTTCTGCTTTATTTAAATCGCAACTGGCATTCCTCAGTAGGAAATTTGAGATTACTTAAGATAAACAATAGCTTAGATAATTATATTAAAGAGATTCCATCCGAATTTGGAAATTTAGTAGCCTTTAAGGTAACAGATGATTGCTGGCATGGATTCGAACCTTTTGAAGGAAAAAGATTATCTATCCAGCTGAATTATATATATCCACAAGCACTTCAATCTC
>Ga0213868_10002920_pt1 | contig 16173 bp, 16 predicted proteins | sample PICome_9_FD_160087 | JGI IMG/M metagenome (GOLD analysis project Ga0213868, IMG submission 160087) | Coastal seawater microbial communities near Pivers Island, North Carolina, United States - PICO127 | ecosystem: Environmental > Aquatic > Marine > Coastal | place: USA: North Carolina...
TTTTTAGGGCCTTGGCTTGAGGGCCCGCCTTCGCGTGTTCGTTGATCTGTGTCATGTTGGAAACCGATCTTACGTCAGGCCTCGCAATATTCCAGTAGATAGTGTTATAAAACGGAACCTAGTTTTCGAGATCAGATTGGGTTTGACTATGCGGCTCTTGACCTTGTCGACGACACAGGGGGCAGGTCTCTGTAAGGAATGGGTTCTCTTACTATTCCGGCTTTCCTGCGGAGACTCGTCCGTCACGAGTGCCTACGGGCGAACGGCGTCGCTTTGTGATTCTCAATACCCAGCCTGGAGTTTCGCAATATGAAGTTCTCTACATTTCGGCAAACTTCTCTGGTAGTCAGGCTGCTGCTGTTCGCTCTATCATCGACAGTGTAGAGCTGTCGATAGCTGGCGAGCCCACAGAGTTTGTCATTACGACCCAGATTTCGCCTCCAGGTGCAGGAACGATCAATGGAGGTGGTGTCTATAGTCCAGATGAAGAAGTGACTTTGTCAGTGACTGGAAATCCTGGCTACCGATTTGTTCAATGGCAAGGCAATGTGAGCAATCCGAATTCGGCGGAAACGACGATTACGGCCACGGATGATGCGATGGTGAAAGCCGTGTTTGTACGCCAGTGGCAGTTGGTGCTCGATGCTCAGGTAGGAGGTTCGGCAAGCGGAGGAGGGGGCTATGATAACGGCACGATCGTGCCGTTCACGGCCACTCCTGACGATGGGTATCGCTTTGATGGATGGACTGGCACGGGGACCGAGGATGCATTGGGAACTGAGACTACGGTGACTTTAAATGAGAGTCACATGGCGACCGTGACCTTTGGGAAAGTGTGGGGCCTGGAGGTTGCGGCTGGTGATGGTGGTAACGTATCCGGTGGTGGAACCTTTGATCATGGTGCGTTGGCTCCTATTAGTGCGACTGTGAGTGACGGTTATCGTTTTGGAGGTTGGAGTGGCGAGGGCATCGCGGATGTCAGTGCTTTAGAAACAACGGTAATGATGGGAGAGGAGTCCACGGTCAGAGCGAGCTTTGTCAAAGTGTGGAATTTAGAAGTCGGTGGTAATGAGGGAGGTGCGGTCGAAGGCTCAGGTGTAGTTGATGCAGGTATCTCCACTCCGATTGTGGCAATAGTTAGTGAAGGCTATCGCTTTGATGGCTGGACTGGGCCCAATATTGCCGGTTCCAACATGCGGGAAACGACAATTGCGGTGAATGCCGACACCGCAGCGACGGCAAGGTTTGTAAAGGTTTGGAAGTTGGACATTACCAGGGGTGATGGAGGCACAGCGCAAGGCGGTGGAATCGTTGATGCCGGCGCGGTCGTGCCGATCATGGCTAGTCCAAGCGAAGGCTTCCGGTTCGGTGGTTGGTTGGGTGACGGTATCGCGGATGCGACAGCCGCGGAATCCATGATCACGGTAAATTCAGATACGCAAGCGATGGCGACGTTCGTGCAAGTGTGGAGCTTGAACCTAACAGTGAGTGACGGCGGGATGGTGCAGGGCGCAGGCACGTTTGACGATGGCGCTGAGGTATCGATCACTGCGCTGGCCAACGAGGGACACGAGTTCGTGCGTTGGGAAGGCAGCGACTCGATCACTGATCCAAGGATGGCGGAGACTGAGGTCACCATCGTGGAGGCGCTGAAGCTTACCGCCATCTTCATGGTGATGGCAACTGAACCCAGGATCGACGCGGACTCGGATGGTGATGGGTTACCAGATATCTGGGAGATGGCGAATGGGCTCGATTCCAGAGATCCGGCAGATGCTTTTGATTACTCTGACAAGGACTCTTACACTAATGCTGAGGAGTATGTTGCCCTGACAGACCCTCAGAATCCCCAGTCACGGTTGATGATTGTTAAAGTTGTCCGCGAAGCCGCGGGGCTGACGTTGCAATGGACCAGCACCCCAGGGGTGACCTACCAAATCGAGGCAAATAATGACCTGTCAACGAGCTGGGGCACCGTTGCGATACAGACTGCTGAAATGATGATGTCAGAGCTAGTGGGTATCGATCCGGAGGCGGGCCCTACTACCGGGTCAGGGTGATTCCCACACCCTCGTACTAACTTAGCCTCTTGCGAATTCCCGCCACTTGAGACTCGCTCAAGGCTCGCCATCGTCCAGGTGCGAGGTCATCCAAGGTGAGGTGCCCAATTCGCGTCCGAATGAGTCGGCGGACGGGGCAACCCATCGATGCGAACATCTGCCGAATCTGGCGCTTGAGTCCTTGCTTCAGGATGACTTGAGCATGTCGTCGCGTGATGAAATCGACTGACTCCATTTTAGCGTGACCTTCAGGTATCTGAATGCCGTTCAGAAGGACGGCTTTCTTCTCTCGAAGGAATGGCTTCTCAAGATAGACATCGTATTCTTTCTCCATTCCGTGCCGCGGATGAGTGATTCGGTTGATCAGATCCCCGTCATTGCTCATGAATAGCAGGCCTTCACTTTCCCTGTCCAGTCGGCCCGCGTATCGCAGGTGGCTCCACTCTGGAGGAAGAAGATCGTAGACGGTCTTGCGACCTCCTTCGTCTTTGGAAGTCGTCGTAAATCCGAGCGGTTTGTGCAGGATGACTACCTGCACCTCCCGCTGTGTCACCCGGCGATCATCGCAGGTTACGTCGTCGCCTGCCTGCACACGGGTAGACAAGTCCATACAGATTTCTCCGTTGATGGCCACGCGGGCCTCAAGGATCAGCGTTTCGCAGGAACGCCTCGACCCCAGGCCACAGCTCGCCAGGTAGCGATTCAGCCTCATGATGGGGATGGCAGCCTAGAGATAGCGGGACAGGAGACTAGGCCTCTGGCTCCGTCTTCGGCAAGCCAATGGGGCTTTGCTTCTCGTCCCACTTGCCGCGTTTTTTGAGAAGATCGATTCTCTCGAAGCGTTTGAGGACGCTACGCTTGGCGCCAATGGTGGAGGAGGACTTAAGGCTACGATGCTGAGACATAGGAAAGAAATGGGTTTGGAGCGCGAAGAGTAATCACCGTTTAGTGGTTTGCAAGTGGGGAAAATCCCTCAGAGGTCAGGATTCTGGCGCTTGTAGGTTTCAATCTGCTCCCAAAGCTGGTTAACTTGAGGACTGACACGGTTTATTTCGCCTCGAATGGTACGCTTCTCGATTCCGGAATTTGAATTGCGCGCCTTGTCCTCAAGCCGTTCTAGCTCCCTACGTAATTGTTTCAATTCTTTCTCTCGGTTGGCGATGTAGGGAGGCGTTGGCCGAGTCATCTTATGTTTGCGGTTTTGAGGGAGCCCCGCGACGAATGCCTTGTCCTTCACGGATAGATCTCTAATCAAATACTCAAACCGTTCGCCGTCAGATTTACGATAGAACGAGACCGAATCTGGGCCTTTGCCCGTGATCTACGCATCGATGTTCCTCCCTTTCTTATCGGTGATTAACCTATCCACGGGGTAGTAGTCGTCCGCAGATTCGGTTTTGGGAGGATCTGCGGAGTAATCCAGTATTTTATCGCAGGACGTTAGAACCCCTAAGCATCCGACACCGATTAGGCACAATCTTGTCAAGTCTATATTTATACATTGCTTCAATCTTTCGGTGCGCAATTGAGGATACCACCCTTCTTTACGAAGCTGTGTGGCTGGTAGCTGGTTAAGTTTGAGATTATGGTAATTATAAAGTAAGGGTATCCAAAGATCATGCCTGCGCCGTTTCTCTCTCTTTTCTTTCCCCTGATACTTTGCTTTTTGGCCGTGGGAGGGTTTCTACTCATCTATCTTGAGACCCATTAGTATGCTGCCGGTAAGAAGGTGTTGCGACGGGTGACTTGGCACAGCATGGCCTGCGTACTCGCGGCCGCTTTGTTTGCTTTTGGGCAGGGGACATTTGCTGCCAAGAGGGAGGTCTACGCTGACGAAGTCGCTTTTCTCCGGCAGCAGCCTGAGGAGATCACGCTTAAATACTCTGGTCTAGGCCAGCAACTAGCCAATGCTGACAGTGCGCGCCTCGACGCTGAATTGGCGGCTTCGGTTTCGGAAGAAGCTCGTGTTGAATTGGCTGCGAAACATGTGGACGTCGAACTCGACCTGACGATGGCGCATCATCAGGCGACGTCAGCCACCGTTAGTCTTCTTGGAATGGCGAGTTCTCGGCTGAATGCGCCGGTTGGCGTGGGTCCTGTTTCCTCTGGTGAACGAAACGGGGTGTCTGATCGGTTCATGGTCTTTGAACAGCTACGTCAGGCTCACCTTGCCTTTGGAGCCTCGATCAATCCTATTTATCGTCCTGATAGTTCTGTGAAGCGCGAGGCAAATTCGCTGATTCAACAAACGTTGCGCACGCTTGGTGCCTTTGATGGTCCCATCCAAGGCAATGGTCTCGCGACGGTCCAAGCGTTGAAGAGTTATCAGATCTCCCACGCACTTCCGGTTACGGGAATCGTTGCAGAAAGAACCATGGCCGCCATGGAGAAAGATTTCGAAGGGCTTTCCCCAATTGCGATGGGCCCTGAAGACTTTGGTGAACAGCCAATGCATTCGCGGCGGCCAGTCGTGATCGGTCTTGATCTGGCTCAAACTGTCTCCTAGCCTTGTGGCTCGATGAGTGAGCTACCGAGATTCTTAGAGACTGTAATGGTCTTGATCACAGTGAAATGAGTTCACCAATCTATGGAGCCATTGAAGCTGGCGGAACGAAGTTCGTCGTTGCACTTGCAACAGGTCCTAACGAAATCCTCGCGCGAACGACACTTCCCACCACGACTCCGCCGGAAACTTTGGCGGCTGTCGTCGCGTTTCTGAATCAGGCCGAGGACAAGCATGGAAAGCTCTCGTCATTAGGGGTTGCATCCTTTGGCCCAATCGATCTCCATCTTGAGTCGCCCACTTATGGCTACATTACGAGCACTCCTAAAGCGGCATGGACGCAGACGAATGTTCTTGGTGTTTTAAAAGAGTCCTTTTCTGTGCCGATGGGGTTTGATACAGATGTAAATGGGGCCGCTCTGGCGGAGTGCCGCTGGGGCGCGGCTCAGTCTGTCGACAGTTGTTTGTATATTACTGTGGGGACAGGAATTGGAGGTGGCTTTGCTTGTGGTAGCCGCACGTTGCAGGGACTAGTTCATCCAGAAATGGGCCACGTGCGAATCCAGCAACTGCCTCAAGATGAATTTCCGGGTGTATGCCCTTTTCATCAGAACGCTTGCGTGGAAGGTCTCGCCTCGGGGCCGGCATTGGAAAAGCGGTGGGGCTGCCCTGGTCACGAACTGCCTCCAGAGCATGAGGCCTGGACTTTGCAGGTTGATTACTTGGCCCAAGCCCTGGTCAACATGATTGTGGTGCTCTCTCCAGAGTGCGTCGTGCTCGGTGGTGGCGTCATGAAGCAATCCCACCTCTTCCCGCCCCTTCGTATACGAGTCCAGGAGCTGCTAAACGGCTATCTAGAAGCCCCTCAGATTTTGGAAGAAAATCAGGACTACATCGTTCCGCCATTGCTCGGCGATAATGCCGGGTTGCTTGGGGCGCTGGCATTGGGCATGGATGCCGGATAGGGTGTGCCATGGACGAAACCTCGACCAGCAAGTTGTCCGTCAAACGTCGATGGATGTTTCGCGTAATGGCGTTGGTTGTCGGCGTAGCTCTGTTGGCACTGCTTGAATTTGTGCTCGTGATAGGTGGTTGGGGAACGCCCAGTCCTAAAGAGGACCCGTTCGCCGGGTTTGGAGAAGTCGTCCCCTTATTCGAGCTCAACGAAGCGGGTGACGCGTATGAGATCCTCTCTCAATCAAGGAAGGATTGGTTCTACCCACAGAGTTTTCCGGCTACGAAAGGTGCGAACACCTATCGCATCTTCGTCCTTGGGGGCTCGACCGTGGCTGGCCGTCCCTACACCGTGGAGACGGCGTTTAGCTCTTGGCTCCAACTCTTCCTGCAATACGCAGATCCCTCCAAGAAGTGGGAAGTAGTCAATTGTGGTGGCGTGTCGTATGCAAGTTATCGACTGGTTCCCATCTTGGAAGAAGTTCTTGAGAACTATACTCCTGATCTTGTCATACTCTACACAGGGCAGAATGAGTTCTTGGAAGATCGGACGTATGCCCACCTGAAGAACCTTCCTTTAGCGGTGACCAAACCTTATGCTTTGGCGTCGCGGTTGCGGCTCTTCAATGTCATCCGCTCGGGTTATTGGAAGATGACAGGTCAAGTGTCCGCTGAATCGATCATGGAGACTCGGGCCATTCTGCCAGCCGAGGTCGATGCACTGCTCGAGCATGAGGGAGGGATGGAGCATTACTACCGTGATGACGATTGGCATTCAGGTGTCATTGATCACTATCGCTTCAACCTTGATCGCATGTGCGCAGCGACAAAGGGCGCTGGGGTGCCGATGATTCTCATGAACCCTGCAGAGAATCTCCGAGGCCAAACTCCGTTCAAGTCTGAGCACCGCGCCGGACTTACTGAAGATGAACGGGACCTGTTTTATCAACATTTAGCAGAGGGACGGCCGAATGAAGCTCTCAAGATTGATGACCTCCATGCCGATGCCCACTATCAATTCGCAAAGAAGCTCGAAGTCGAAGGAGATATGAGTGCAGCGTTAGGTGCCTATGTCCGTGCGAAGGACGAAGACGTCTGTCCGCTTCGGATGCTAGAGTCCATGCACGCTATCGTGAAGGAAGTTGCCAAGCGTCACCAGGTGGATTTGGTGGATGTTCGCAAAGAAATAGAGGTTGTTGCTTTAGGGGGGATTCCCGGGAATCCCGAGTTTCTCGATCATGTGCATCCGACGATTGGGGGACACCAATTCTTTGCCAAGCTCCTCTTTGAGAAGATGGACGCGATGGGTGAGGTCACCATTCCGTCAGAGAAATGGATGACCGAGGTGGGGCCTGCCTTGCATCGCCACACTCAGAGCTTAGGCTCGGAGTACTTTCGTCAGGGTGAAGTGCGTTTGGAGAACCTTCGCCAGTGGGCTAGAGGAAGATCTACGCGTGACCCTCCTGTGGAGTCGAAGCGGAAATAGAGATCACATCCCAAGAATCACTTTGGCGATTCCGAAATAAATGAACAAGCCCGTGACATCGACGACGGTTGTGATAGCGGGTGAAGCAACCACGGCCGGGTCCTGATTTAAGGTGTTTGCTAGTATGGGTAATGCTGCGCCTAATATGGTTGAGGTTGTGATTTGGGCGACCAGGGCCAAGGCTGCGATCGAGGCAAGCTGATAGGCGGAAATGGAGTCTGCCGTCCCAGGCAGGAGAACTATCACAACTGGCGTGAGTAGGGCGATCCAAAGACCTGCGGTGATGCCGATGCAAAGACCCACGCGCAGTTCCTTCCAAACGGCAGCGATGTAGTCAGACGGCTCGAATTCGCCCAGCGACATGGCTCGAATAATTGAAGTTGCTGCTTGGGCTCCCGTATTGCCGCCAGCCGCGACCACCATGGGCAGGTAAAGAGCAAGGAGGAAGCGACCATCAAGGAAGTGCTCAAAGGAAACGAGGACATATCCTGAACTGATCGCGAGCACTGCGAGTCCTAGCACCCAAACAAATCTCCGGCGTAGATGGGATAAAACAGGAGTCTCCAGGTAGCCAAGTTCATCTGGCGTGCCAGCGATACCAGATTGCATCTCCAAATCCTCCGTTGACTCTTCTTGGAGAATCTCCATGGCGTCGTCGTGCGTGATGACGCCTAGCAACTTCTTCTCGTCATCGACGACTGGCAGGACCATCATGTCGTATTTCAACATCATGTTGGCAGCTTCCTCCTGATCGTCTTGGGCATTGACGGCAACGGGTTCCGGCTGCATGACATCGGCAACGTGCGTACTACGAGGGCTGAACGTGAGATCGCGGAGGCGAACTTTTCCAACCACGCGTTGGTCTGTGTCTAACACATAGATTCTGGCTAGAATCTCAGTGTCTTCCCGCTGCTCGTTGAGGCTAGCGATGGCTTCTCTAACCGTCATCGTGGCATTAATCGCCGCAAAGGCCGTTGTCATGCGGCCACCTGCGGAAGTCTCAGGATAGCTTAGAAGTTCCTCAGCCGTTTCCTTGGTTTCCTCGTCCAGGAGATTGATGTAACGATCTCGGTTCTCTTCCGGAACGTCTTGAAGGAAGTCGGCGAGCTCATCATCCCACATTTCCTCGAGCGCTTCACGTTGCTCGGATTGGGGGAAGTGTTGGAGCACCACTTCCGCCAGCGGCGCTGGAAGATGGGGGAGCATGTCCTCGAAATCGTCGCTGGTAAGCCTCTTAAGAAGGGCGCTCTGCGCGTTCTTCTCGAGGTCTTCGAACGCTTCGGCCGCATCCTGATCCGGCATGACCTCAAGCAGCGAGCGCAGCGAATCCGCATCACCGTTAGGGGCGAGGCTCAGGAAACGAGTTTTCAGGCCTTCGGTGGACTCTGGCATAGCAGGGCGACTTCTCGCACCCTACCCAGTGCAGCCCATTGTAAACTTGGAAATCAACATATCAGGAACGGCACTTGAGTCCTCTCTGTCCTGTAGTAGGTAGGCAGCCCTATTATGCGCACGAGAGCTTTCCAAGGACTCATTCCCCATGCAGATCACGTCGAAGGCGTGGCCACCGTTCCCTACGATGTCGTCAATACGGAGGAGGCACGCGCCTTGGCGTCTGGTCGTCCCAATGACCTTCTCCATGTGGATCGGGCGGAGATCGATCTGCCAGCTGATACGGATCCTTATAGCGACGTCGTTTACGAAACGGCCAGGAAGCAATTCGTCGCCATGCAGGAGCAGGGGATTCTGCTTCGAGAAGAGAAGCCCTGCATCTATGTTTACGAGCAGATCATGGGCGAACATCGCCAGACGGGTATTACTCTAGCCTGCCACATTGATGACTACGGTGATAACATCATTCGGAAGCACGAGAAGACGCGGCCAGTGAAGGAGGATGACCGCACCAAGCTCGTCGACACGCTATCCGCCCACACCGGCCCCATCTTTCTCACCTACAAAGACCGCGAAGCGATCAATGCTCGCGTCGCTGAAGTTCAGAAGGAAAAACCTCTCTACGACATCACCGATGAGCGTGATGTGCAGCACCGCGTCTGGCGCCTGACCGCCTGCGACGACATCATTGCCGAGTTCGATCAGGTCCCACTCGGCTACGTCGCCGATGGCCATCACAGAAGTGCAAGCGCCTGGCGCGTCGGCTCCGAACGCCGCGAGAAGAATGCTAGCCATTCAGGTGATGAATCCTACAACTGGTTCCTTGGCGTGCTCTTCCCAGCCAGCCAGCTCAAGGTCCTCGGTTACCATCGCGTGATCAAAGACCTCAATGGCCTTTCAAAGGAAGACTTCCTCGACCGCCTGAAAGCAGTCTCCACTTTGGAAGCCAACGGGCAGAAAGACCCAAGTAGGCCCGGTGAAACCTGCGTCTACGTGGATGGGCAATGGTACACCATGACCTGGCCAGCCAATACCTCGGAAAGCCCCATTGAGAAGCTAGACGTTAGTGTGCTAGACCGATTCGTGCTCGATCCCGTGCTTGGGATCAAAGACGTCCGTACTGATAGTCGCATCGACTTTGTCGGAGGCATCCGAGGCACAGGCGAACTAGAAAAGCGGGTCGACTCCGGCGACTTCGCCGTCGCCTTCTCCATGTTCCCGGTCACCGTCGATCAGCTCATGGAAATTGCTGACGCCGACGAAATCATGCCGCCCAAGAGCACCTGGTTTGAGCCCAAGCTGCGTTCTGGCTTATTCGTTTACACCATCGACTAACGCATGGCTCACAGCCAGCAACGCGAGGCCCTCGCTCAAGACATGGACCGGCTGCAAAAGCAGCTCCGCGGTCTATGCGAGGGCCGTCTCAGCCCAGCCGACGAGAAACGTCTGCGTGTGTTAGACCTTGCGTGCGGGGAGTGTCACGAAGCCGAGATGCTTCAGAAGGTCATGCGACAAATGGCCGCTGGCGAAGGACGCGAACATGAACTCTCGGTCGATTTTATCGGCACGGACATTCGCGATCGCGAAATCGAGCGAGCAGCTGAACGTTGCGGCAAAGGCGAGGACGGCGTCGACTACCGCTTCATGGTCAAAGACGGCCAAAAACTCACCCAAGACGCCGACCTAGCAGAGGGGTTCGATGTGGTCTTTGTTAGGCATCAAAACTACTACCTCGGCGGCAAAGAATGGCACGCCATCTTCGAGCAAAGCCTCGAGAAGCTCGCCCCTGACGGAAAGCTGATAATCACTTCCTACTTCGACCACGAACACGACCTGGCCAAAGACGCCATTCAGAAAGTAGGAGGCGAACTCATCGATGAAATTGCCAATCAAGAAGCCCGCTCCCTAGCTACCAAAGGCAAGTTCGTCGATAAACGACTAGCGATGTTCCGACGGCGCGATTGATTCTGTTCACCTCCACGATCTAACGCCGATGATGAGGAAGCTTGCTAGAGTCGAGCACGCCTGTTTCATTACAGGATTCTCCGCTAAGCCTTAAGCTTGGATCACTGGCCACTGACATCGACGGCGATCTGCATGAATTGCTGCGTCAGACCTTCAAAGGGGAGCGTGACGGTTATCAAGCTTTGCTGTTCATTCAAATCGCTACTGCTGGCGACACCATCCGGTGCGGGATCCCATTCCATGAGGTCGCCTGAGACTTCGATTTGTTCGGTATTCATGGGAATGGCCTTGGTACGGGGAAAGGTCACCACGAGACTATCTCCTGACCTAAAGAATTGCAGCGGCGACGGTGCGGACTCTTCTGGATTGGAGCCAGTGAGCTACTCCAATGCATTGTTCAGTTCGTCATTATCGGGATTGTCCTCAGGGTCCCGCTCGGATTCAGGTGTAACGGCAATGTCACTGAGTTAAGTTAAGTTAAGTTAAGGTTAGTTCAAGTGATGGGCTTGTAGGGCTGAGCTGGCGGGAGACGGCGGGGTGTTCGTCGCTCGAATGATCTCCCTGTGCGAACAACGGAGGCCGCTCGAAGCATTCTTAGACTTACCCGATTCATGATCTCTTCCCATCGCTCGGCAGAGACGGCGCCCAGGCCTACAAAGTGATCTCGCACCACGCCGATCGCTCTTTTAACATTGATCTTGTAGCGCTGCTGATAGCTAGCTTTCTGCCGATCCAGCGCCGGTTGACTAGCGGTGGCGAGACTGACAGCCATATTCTGACAGAGCACTCGCGCATGGAAGTCTTGGTAAACCGAATGAACTGTCTTCCCTGTCCAGTTCTCCACTTCGATTTTACATTTGGCCGTCTTGATCCCTTCTTCCACCGTCCATCTCTCATGGTAGAGCGCTTTGAAGTCTTCCTCTGGATACTTCTGGCTATCCACCAAGTCTGTCAGCAACACCTCCACCTCTCCCGTGTCCAGCTCGACTCGCACAAATCGTAGCCGACTGCTCTTTGGCAATGAGATGCCGTAGCCTTTAAACTCCTCGATGACTTCCTTGCTGAAATGATAGTCAAAACTCTCTTCTCGCGCTTTGCTTTTCACAAAGGCTTGTGCTGGGGGATAGCGGCCCACAGGAACCCTGATGACAACGTGCGACTCCTGTGCCAATGACCATGCGATGATTCGAGGGCTGTGATAGCCACGGTCGTAGATCACACAGCCTTTCTCCCAAACACGTTCTCCCAGAAGTTCCTGCGCGTGAGTGAGTTCTCCTTGCTCGTAGGGCGAAATCTCTGCGGCTACGATCAGATTACTACGCACCTCGTAAAGATAGCTCATGCGAGCAAGCGGTGGTGAAGTGCCTTGACGACACTCCGCTTCGCCAAAGTGCGCCGCGATCTCGGGAGAGCCCTTAATCAGACGTAACGGTCGAGCCATCCATAGCAAGCAACCGCAACCCATGCCAACGATGATCGCCGAGAGCGTGATCTCGTGCCGTCGCGACCAGGGTATCGTTGAGATCTACAAATGCAGAGGCTTTAAGGAACGCGCGAGCTTTAGAGAAAGCAGTTGGATGAGGAGCCTCGGGATCACCTGCCTGATCGAAGAAGCGCTCGAGATCAAGATGAAGTGCCGAACGGAGATTCCAAATAAGGATCAAGCAGAGCCGATTAAAGGGAAGCTTACGATCCCGGACGAAAGCAGAAGCCTTTGTTCGGTGGCGAGCAATGAACTCAGGATCCTTGAGTTGGTTGGAAAGCGTTGCAAAGAGGGACGCACCTCATTTAGATGTCTGTGAGGGTATTTCACGCTATGGCCACTATAATATCAACTTGTGATAGTTTGAAGGTCGGTGTTGTCGTGATACCGAACTACCCTACCATTCCTCCTACTTTCAGCAAGATCATTCGCCCTTTCCCTTAACTCATCGACATTGGGCATCATCATGACATCGGTCGATTTTCTCGTCGACTGGACGCTGCGTTCTACGGCGCACGTCATAATCCCCGTGTTCTCGTGGAAACGAGCGAGTGCATCGCAGCGACATGCTCTCTGGCTCAGTGCTTTCATAGGGATCGCGCTGCCACCATCCCTTACAGGCGTTCCCAAGTGGCGGCTGCCAACGCCGTCCGTGGATGTCGCCACCGAAACGCCGATGCCCGTCGTGATTCCGGGGGCAACTCCGTTGTCGTTGCCGGAAGCTTCTGAGTCAGTTGATCTGGTGAACCTTGGTAACAGGACGGCTGGACGTTGAAGGATCTCCTGTTGGCCGTGTGCGTACTAGATGTTTGATGGCAACTGATGCGCTGGGCTGCTGGTCAACGAGTACTCTGGCGCTGGCAAGTGCGTTCCGAATCAGTAGCTGAGAAGCAGTTTCAAGACATTCCCGTCCGTTTTGGAGATAACGCCCCAGGACCTTTGCTTACTGGCTTATCTCATCCAGGCTTCCTGGAACAGTGGTAACGTTAGATGTTATGCGTGACGACAAGAAGATGAAGTTTGAAGTAGCCCGCGGGAGACGCTCTAGGGATCTACAGGAACCCTAAGTTTGCCTTGAGGTAGCCTGGCCATCTTGGCGAGGACACGGGGAGGATGCCCGCGCTACATTAAAGTTAGTCTTTGCGCTTGCGGCGTTTGATGGTGTAAGTGACTTTCTTCCGCGCAGACTTCTTTTTTCCCGCGCGTTTCTTCTTCTTGGGTGCGGGTCCCATGGTCTTCATGGGTTCTTGACCGCTTTGTTTCTTCAGTTCGTTAATTTGATCTCGGAGGAGAGCGGCACGTTCGTATTCAAGTTTGCCGGCGGCCTCTTGCATTTCTTCTTCTAGTTCGCGGAGCACGCTAAGAACGTCCAGGTCGCTGGACGTTTCCTGGACGAGATTGGTTTCGAGTTCTTTCCCGTGGACGACCATCTGCAGGCTTTCCTGCACAGCACGACGCACGCCTTGGGGCGTGATGCCATGCTTCTTGTTGTGCGCCATCTGGCGTTTGCGCCGATACTCGGTAATCGATAACAGTTTCTTAATGCTCCCCGTTTTTGTGTCAGCAAACAGGACAACTTCACCGTTTTCATGGCGCGCAGCGCGGCCTGCGGTCTGAATAAGCGAGGTTTCGCTGCGAAGATAACCTTCCTTGTCAGCGTCGAGGATGCAGACAAGGCTAACTTCCGGAAGGTCGAGGCCTTCACGGAGGAGATTGATACCTACGAGGATATCGAACTCGGCGGCACGCAGCGCGCGCAGGATCTCGACGCGTTCGATCGCGTCGATGTCACTGTGCAAGTAGCGCACTTTGAGATCCACCTCACGCAGGTAGTCTGTCAGGTCTTCTGCTGTGCGTTTGGTCAGGGTGGTGATGAGCACGCGTTCGCCTTTCTCGACGCGTTGGCGACAGAGCTCGATTGTTTCATCGATCTGCGCTTTCAAGGGGCGCATGGTGATGATTGGATCGAGCAATCCTGTTGGCCGAATGATCTGCTCGACGACGAGTTGAGTGCCATCCTTCTGCGCGTCGAAATCCTTGATCGATTCGCGAGCCCCAGAGAATTTGGGTAGTCGGCTGGGTGTCGTTTCCTCTTCGCCGATTCGATCGCGTTTGTGAGGTATGTAACCGTCATTGCCAACCACGCTGTTCTCTATTTCGAAGTTCGCGGGCGTAGCACTGACATAGATGCGCTGTGTTGTCATTCCCATAAACTCTGGGAAACGCAGCGGGCGGTTGTCGAGTGCACTCGGCAATCGAAAGCCGAAGTTGACTAGATTGCTCTTACGAGAGCGATCTCCTTCATACATGCCGCCAATCTGAGGAACGGTGGCATGAGATTCATCGAGTAAGAGAAGGAAATCCTTGGGAAAGAAGTCGATCAGCGTGCCGGGGCGGCTTCCTGGAATGCGTTCGGCCAGGTGTCGACTGTAGTTCTCAATGCCCTGGCAGAACCCCATCTCTTGCATCATTTCCAAATCGTATTGCGTGCGTTGACGAATGCGTTGAGCTTCGATGAATTTCTGTTCCTTCTCGAATTTATCGACGGTGATATCGAGTTCCTCACGGATGGCACGCATTGCCCGGCGCATCTTGTCAGCTGGCGTGACGAACTGCTTTGCGGGATAAAGGGTGTAGGACTCGAGATTGGTCTTGGCATGACCAGTGAGCGGATCAAACGAAGTCACGCGCTCAATCTCATCGCCAAAGAACTCCACGCGGATGGCTTCGCTATCTAGGTAGGCCGGGAAGACTTCGACGACGTCGCCTCGCACACGAAACTTGCCGCGCCCGAAGGCGATGTCGTTACGCTCATAGAGCATGTCGACGATTTTCGTTAGGAAGGCATCGCGATCAATCTCCTGACCGACCTTCACCGGCAACATCATACCTTCGTAGTCTTCCGGCGATCCCAAGCCGTAGATACAGGAGACGCTGGCGATGACAATGACGTCTTCCCGTGTGATCAATGAGCCCATGGTCGAGAGTCGCATTCGCTCGATCTCGTCATTGATCGAGGAATCCTTCTCGATGTAGGTGTCTGTTCGTGGGATGTAGGCCTCCGGTTGGTAGTAGTCGAAATAACTGACAAAGTATTCGACCGCATTGTGAGGAAAGAAATTCTTGAATTCGGAGTAGAGCTGAGCCGCCAACGTCTTGTTGTGCGACATGATGAGCGCGGGTTTTCCGATCTGAGCGATGACGTTCGCCATGGTGAACGTCTTTCCAGACCCGGTGACTCCGAGCAGAGTCTGATGATGGTTTCCGGCTTGGACAGACTTGACCAGCTTGGTGATGGCTTGGCCTTGATCGCCTTGAGGCTCGTAGTCGGAAACTAGTCGGAACTTACTCATTCCTCAGCCTTTCTGACATTCATCGAGGGCTAGAGCTGCCGCGCCAATGATTCCTGCCTCATTGCTGAATTGCGCGGGGACGAGCTTCAACCCGTCTGTGAACGATGCATCCATTTGCGTGTTCAAATGATTGCGCAAGGGGCCTAGCAGCAAATCGCCGGCCTTGGCCATGCCACCGCCAATAACCACGCAATCGAGATTCAATACCCACAAGACGTTGGCAAGACCAATGGCCAGGCGTTCACCAACTTCCCACCATACGGCGATCGCAATGGCGTCTCCAGCCTGAGCGCGCTCAGCTACCTTTAGCGGCGTGCAGTCTTGTTCACTCAACGATTGGCCAGCCGATTGATACTTCTCCATGGCGAGATCGGTTACAGGGCTGTTACCCACATAGCGCTCTAGCGCCCCCATATTCCCGTGGCCACCTAGGCGCCCATTGTAGTCGATGCTGATCTGACCAACCTCACCAGCCCCGTAAGTCGCTCCCCGATAGAGTTCGCCACCTAGAATGAGCCCTCCACCCACGCCGGTTCCGAGGGTTATGGCTAACAAATACTCTCTACCACGCCCGGCGCCATAACGCCATTCAGCATAGGTCATCGCATTGGCGTCATTCTCGGCGATACATGGCAGGCCCGTAGATTCGGAGAGGATGGACTTGAGATTCACGCCTTCCCATCCGTCTACATTGGTAAGCGCGTGGACGCCGCCGGTCTCCCAGTTGACAAAGCCAGGTAGGCCCGCACCAATCGCTGCGATGGAAGGATGTTTCTTCCGTAGCGAGGCAATGCATTTCTCAATCTCGGGAATCAGTTCGGCTGCTCCGTCAAACTCTGGTGTGGGAATTGGCGCGGCTTTCTCGACTAGATCAGCGCCCTGACAAACTCCCAACTTTACAGAGGTCCCGCCGAAGTCGATACCGAGGGCGAGGGGTAGGTCAGAAGACATGCCTGGACTTCTCCGAGGAAACGCCC
>Ga0213868_10002926_pt1 | contig 16160 bp, 12 predicted proteins | sample PICome_9_FD_160087 | JGI IMG/M metagenome (GOLD analysis project Ga0213868, IMG submission 160087) | Coastal seawater microbial communities near Pivers Island, North Carolina, United States - PICO127 | ecosystem: Environmental > Aquatic > Marine > Coastal | place: USA: North Carolina...
ATAAAAAATAAAGTTGTAAAAAAAAAATACGCCTCACGTAAAAAAAAAAAACAAGCAACCAAAAAAAAACAGGCTTTGTGATTTTAATTATTTAAGACTTTATTAATAAAAATATTAACGTTAAACAAACTCCAAAATCAACTCCCAAAATCAAACCACAAACAAATTCTAAGCAAACTCTAAATAAGTCACGGAATTCTACTATCGACTTGCGACATAAACCAAAACCTAAACAAGTCCGTAAACCGAGCTACGTTGCCCTAAAAGCCTTGAAAGCTTTGAAAGCTTTAAAAACGCTACGGTCAATAAAGAGGGCAAAACCTGCAGCGACCGTCAATTTAAAAAAATCTACGTCTTTTAGTAAATACCACGTAAATACTCTTCAACTTTTTCAAGAATCATCCGCACTCACAACTGAACTTGCATCGTTTATGAGTAAATATCACATTCTTGTCAAACTAACCCCAAATGTTCGTAACTTTTACCTTTCAGTTATTAAATCAAAGCAGCTGCAAACACCAACTACAGTAAAATCTAATTTTACATCAACAAACTTTTTCAATACAAACTTTTTCAACTTTAAAAATCAATTTATGTCTAACGAATGGGTTTTAATAGGTACAACTTTTAACGGAAATTCTGCTGAGCTGGCGCAATTACGAGAGTGAAAACTGGCCCCTATTCTAGATGCTGAAATAGAAACCCCTCTAAACTTAATTATACGTAAGCGTTATCGATCGTGAGCCATGAAGCATAGTATTTCACGATTCGATCGCCGTAGAAATAGAAAACTACTAAAACCAAGAACTTCATTAAAGCGCAAACTGTCTAGTATCATACCAACAAGAAAACTTACTAAGCGCCTAAAACGCAAAAAAATGGCCAAAAATCGCAAGAAAAAAATACGAGTACTACGGCGAACCGTCCAATATCATTTTAAATCACCTGTGTCGAGCTTTTTTCTACGCAAAACGCGTCGATACTTCTTTCGTAAATTTCTACGTCAGTCAGTTCGAAAAATTAAACTTTCACATTGAAAACGAAAAATACGACGATTTAAACGGATTAACTTTAAGCTAAAACGTGCAAAATCGAGGTTTTTAAATAACCTAAAGCGGTCCTCACGTACAAAATTTAAAAGTCTCGCACGAACTATTCTTAAGTCATCCGACTTAACTGCGATTTTGGGTAAGCGTGCGGTATTAAAATTAAAACTTACTATGCGAAGGTTAGCCTTAAAAAAGAAAACTCGCAACATGCGACGACGCTGAAAAAAACGATTTATTCACTAAGCCCCGCGTCGTAAAAAAAAAAAAAAAAAAAAAAAAAATATACTAGTATATTCACAAAAAAAACAAAAAAAAAAAACAAAAGAAGAGTTTTACTGTGGAATTCACGAATGCACGCAAAGAAAATAGCAAGAAGAAAAAATCGACGAACAAAGCTGCGGTCAACCTTAAAAAATCGATCAAGAATGCTTTTTCCTTCAAAAATTAACCAACTTTTAAAACTGTTTACTCCTATATCACGTAAAATTTTACTTAACCATCCCAAACGCAGATGACCAAAGTCAAGACGCTACTTGGCCAAAGTCATACGAATTACCAAGCGAAGACCTAAACGACGTCGTTTTCGAAAATTTCTTCAAAAAACCTGAAGCTTACGAAAATCTCAGTTAGTTAATTTGGGACGGGTTGTTTCAAGAGTTAATTATATTTCGAAAGCAATTTATAAAAACAAGCAGTTACGTTTACCCTTTTCGCGTAAGCCAAAAGACGCTAGTAGATGAATACACTCTTACCCTTATTTATTCACTAATGCGATACAGTTCAATAAACACGTATCGCCTAGCGTACTAACGTCCCAAGTTAGTAAATATTTAACACCGACACGAGGCAAACGTGCAAGAAGATCTCGTTTGACAACCATTAAAAAGTTACGACGGTCAAAATCTCCCTATTGAAAACGACTAATCACGCGTTCAAACGATAGTAGCGTAAAAAATGTTAAAACTTATAAAAAACACTTCCCTAAACCAATTTATTCGGCGGCAGTGTTACTACGAAAAAAATCTTTACCGGTAACTCCTATAAAATCAAAATCCACTAAGTTTAACTATTGGTCATTCTCTAAACATAAGTCTCAAATTTTACGGAAATTACGTAACGTTAGGAGTGCTCACCCCTCTCGACTTAAACAAAAAAAATCAATAAAAAAACACATTAAATCTGATACTTTTTTACAACTTTCTAGCCTTAAGTCTTTTAAATCGTATAGGCAAGTCGTACCTGTAAACAAAGCTAATTTTAAGCAACAGCCGTTAGTTCAAAATCTCAACCCAAAGCACGTCATTCGAAAAGCACCTCAATGAAATAAATTCTCTGACTCACCTATTATAATGAATCATTCGATTTTAGTCACTAAACAAAGGTCTCTTCCCCCTCTAATGCATCAGGTAACGGACTATTCAGAGAAAGTCAAGCTTATTACTAGAACTCGATTGAATTTCACTTTACGAGCTCCAATCATGTTTTTTACAAAATTGTTACTACATAACAACAAAAACCCTTATACCTATAAATACGTTTTCAAAAAAAAATTATTTTCTTTTTTGTACCCAAACCAAGTCCGTAACGCACTTTTAGTAAGAAAAAAAAAACTTATGTTTTACCGATTGGTATACAAAACTAAGCAAACTTATAAAACTCAGGCATTTTACTGGCCACGTAATTTGCGTAAACATTTTGAGCGAAATGAACGTATTAAATGAGAAAATCAGTCCGATTCTCTATTTTCACAATCTAAATCTTTACTCAAAACTACTAAACAATTACCTAATGACCTTGAGTTTAACTCCTTTACGCAAGAACACTTTGAGATTTCAGATGACCACCATTTCTCATTAAGAGGTACTGATAACAGCTTTAAAACAGTTGAAGTAAGAATTCCCCGAATTCGATTTAAGCCGGGCTACCAGCGGTTATGGAGGCAGGCGCGTACGGCACTTCAAGAATCATTAAAACTCAGATTTATTTACCAAAAAAAACTTTCAAGGTACGTGACTCGCTTTTTTGGTCAAACGAATTATTATACCTTCAGTCGTTCAGAAATGTCCCTTGAAAAAACAATTATGTATTCTCGACTTTTACCTGATTTACCCACAATTCATATATTCTTAAACCAACGTTTAATTTATTTAAACGGTAAATTTGCGTCCACAATGAAAGCTTCGGTATTTCAGAACGACCTTATCCAATTAATTGTTTCAAAGTGGTATTACATTGCTTATAGATGAATTGCAAACTGAACAGTCAAACGTCATAAAAAATTTAAACGACTTGTATATCGAAAAGGTTTAGCTGGTAAACACAAAGTAATGAAACTTCGTAAACAACGTAGTTATTATACACCTCATTGAATTTACTTAGCACGTTATGACATATCCGATATAAAGCCTTATTTGGAAGTAGACTACTTAACACTTTCGGCATTCGTAATTTATAATCCTTACCTCTTGTATTACTATTCTCCCGACGATACACCTGATTTACGTTCCACTATCTACAGAATGTATAACTGAAAGTACATTACGTAAAAAACATTTTATACTGTAAAATCCCGTGGGATTCTTCCTCAGTATATTGAAGTCATCAATGTTTAATTTCTGACAATCACCTTTACCTCAAAATTCGTTTTCTGAGCGAAAAATAAAAAATTTTGTTTTAAACTTCGGGCCTCAACATCCAGCTGCTCACGGAGTACTACGTTTAGTATTGCAACTTAGCGGAGAGCTAATTGAACGTGCTGATCCACATGTCGGGTTTTTACACCGTGGAACTGAAAAACTAATTGAAAAGCGTACCTATCTAAAGTCAGTTCCGTATTTTGACCGACTTGATTATGTTTCGATGATGACGCAAGAACATGCTTTTTGTATAGCAGTCGAATCTTTATTAAAAACTACTTCACATACAGCCCTTTATGTCCAAATTCGTGTCTTATTCGACGAATTAACTCGTGTACTAAACCATCTTCTAGCTTTATCATGTCATTCTCTCGATGTAGGAAATATGTCGCCCGTTTTCTGAGCATTCGAGGAGCGTGAGCGTTTAATGGAGTTCTATGAGCGGGTCTCAGGTGCACGTATGCATGCAGCATTTTATCGCCCTAATGATCTTGATTGAACGGGCCTAAACCATCAATTTTTTTTAGACGTCGCTTTATTCGCTCGAGACTGTTTTAAGTCGTTAACAGAAATTTTCGCAGTTTTAACGACAAATGGTATTTGAAAAACGCGTTTAGTCGGTATCGGGAGTATCAACCTTAACGACGCTGTTTCTTATGCCGCATCTGGTCCTGTAATACGTAGTGTTGGGGTAAGAAAAGATGTTCGGTTTTACAAATCCGAAACATACGCCTCCTACTGGTTCTTATCTCTACATAGTTTTCTAGGTAAACGAGGTGATAGTTATGATCGTTTCTTAATTCGAGTTCGGGAAATGTACGAAAGTATTAATATCGTATTTCAGGTGTTAAGTAACCTTACTAATAGTCGAAACTCATCAACAAGCTCAAATACCGCTCAAGTAGATTTTTTTTCTTTTTTTGACTTTTTATACAAAACCAAAAAAAACCAACTTAATAAAAAAACTAAGTACACTTCAATGGAAGGGTTAATCCAACACTTTAAAAAATATAGTGAAGGTATTAAAGTTCCGAGAGGGTTTGCGTATGCTGCAGTAGAAGCACCTAAAGGTGAATTTGGCGTAGCACTTCTTTCGGACGGTACCTCAAAACCTTATCGTTGTAAAATCCGAACTCCGGCATATCATCATATGCATGTTATGCCAAGAATGCTCCAAGGTCATTTTATGGCGGACTTAGTTACAGTTTTAGGATCTCAAGATATCGTATTTGGTGACGTAGATCGTTAACTTAACGTAATAAATAATGAGTAGGCATGATTTGTGAAAATCTATTGATAATTATAAACGCAAAATATTCCTTAAAAATGAAATGAAACGGGTATTACTTAAGTCAATCAAAGTTAACAGAATGGCTACACCAATAAAGCAAAATTTAGCATCATTTTATCTAACAAACTTACCACGCTTCTCAACACGATCTATGAGTAATAACAGGTGTTATGTTTCTGGCCGATCATGAGGTGTGAACCGTAGGACTCGAACATCTCGTTTTATTTTACGTACCAAAGTCTATGGGTCTGAAATTCCAGGCTGTAGGCGCGCAAGTTGGTAACCACATCAGCTTTATGTATAAATGTCAAATTTTATGACTTCAGTTTTCACGAGCACGGTTCAATATATTACTGAAAACCTAAGCTGCTTAACTTACGCCGGCGATGTGATTGTTAATAAGTATCTTATTTATACGTCTTATTACGATCTACTAGTTGATATCTCAGAAGGCTTCGGTGTCTGGGTTTCAATCGTCGTGTTAACGCTAGCTCTTTTGGCATTATCTGTCGCTATTCACAAAGAAGAGTCTTCAACAACTAACTTATCGCAAACTAAAGGCACACCTAAGAAAAGCAATTTAGCTAACTCGTCTAGCTATTCGTCGTTTACTCGATTTATTGCTTCGCTACGTAACAAACTATAATGAGCAGTAGCTTCATACCTAAGCTATACTACTCATAATCCCCATTCAAGACTAAAAACTCCAAATTATAACTCTAATACATCAACTCCCGTACCAATTTAATAAATAATGAAATGACATGATTGAAATATCTTAGAAGCGTTTTTGTTCGTATATAATAAATACCTTACCCCCTATCTTTGTTCATGAGGAGTTGTAGACACTTTTCACCAATTGACTTTATATGGGTCAAACATGATAACCGCATTACTACCTAACCTCTTACTTAAATATACATCAATAGCTGCACTAGTTATGGCGATAAAGTTTATATTACTAATAGCGTTACTCGTATTCATTCGTGGAGGTGTGCCTCGATATCGTTACGACTTTTTAACAAAAATAGGTTGAATTAAATTTCTAAGTTTAGTATTAGCTGTTTTCTTATCATCACTATTATTAGTGATGTTATTTTAATCCCTAATTTATGATAAATCGTGAATTCATTTATTAAAATACCAACAAAATGACTATCTATATGAGCTAAGGCTGCTGTACTAACTACGTTTTACGTATTTTTAATTCTAGATGGGCTCGAAAAAGTTCACGTTGATAACTACTTTTCCTGAAAATTAGGAAACTACGCAGACTCACTCTGATTTTCGTATTGTGAAAAAGTTATATATTCACAATCTAATATCTTAAAATAATACTGGAAACTAGCTTAATCGGTAAAGCAGTAGACTTTGGATCTAAAGAGTGCGGGTTCGAGCCCCGCGTTTCCAACTATGCAATATAATTCATTTGCTTACGTTATTAATCATTTAAATATAGCATCGACTAGAAAAAAACCTAAAATTAAAATTGCTGTAACAACTAAAACACTTCTTCTTATAAAAGCATTACACAAAGTTGGTTGTATTCATAGGTTTATTATCTGTTCAAAGCAGGTTGGTACTCGACAAATGCGTTACGCTTACATATCAACCCCTTTTTTTAAACAAACACCGTTTTTTAAGTCTGTCAGATTGGTTTCAACCCCGTCAAGACGCCATACAATCTCATTAAAATCGTTAAAAACCACCGCGGGATCTATTCGTTCCTCGATTATTATTCTATCAACTCCGTACGGGGTGGTGGATCATCGAGAAGCATTACGCCTAAGAACTGGTGGCCTAATTCTCTGTTTTATTAGCTAACTACATATAAGTGCGCATAAATGTCACCAAACTTAAAATCAACGTTTACAAAAACACAATTAACTTGGAGCAAAAAACCTTCTCATATTTTGGTAACGAAAACACTTACCGCTAATTTACCTAATGTACGTATAAATAAGCTACAACTATCATTGACAAACACTTTAAGTAATTTTATAAAGTACCGGAGTTTCCAAGCTTTTAATAGTTTTAATTTGTCATACTTAAATTACTACCCTTCTACGATCATAATACTGCAGCACTTAAAACTCGTATTAACACAAATACCTTTGTCTAAGTATGCAACTTCGGGAACTATTAAAGTTCCAAGACCAAAGAAATACTTATTACTTCTTTAAGTACGTTATAAATAATGTTACCCGTAAACATGCTTAAAATCTTAATTAACTCTGCCCGTGAATTAGGGTCAACCCTCAAATTAACATTTCGATACCTCATTTCGCAAATAACAATTACTATTAGCTCGTTTAAATCAGGGTTTTTAAGCTCTAAATTTAGAAACGATGATATATCCGCCGTAAGCAATTTAACTCGAGATTTCGTATTTCTATGAAAAAGTTTAGCCCCTAAAAAATCTACAAGCGGTACACATAGTATTACCCCAGTAAGCACTGTCCCAGCCCCAGACTTCCTCTCACTTTATACAACCCAACGTGAATTTTTAGTTGGCAGTGATACTTCACAGTCTTCTGAAACTCCATATAGACAACTCAGTTGAACGGTTTCATTTGGTGATTTTATGGTATGGTTACGTAACTTAATGAACAAATCATTCGGTTTTGGTTTTTATTACATTCAAGGTTTTATTTTTGTTTTATTTATTGATGCTTGTTTAACCGATGATGAACCTTTGTGGGAACCAATTGAATGAAGCTTAGTTCAAACATGAATTTTATTCATCTTTACATTTGCTTGGATAGCTGAAAATTTGATCGTAAGTCGTTACGGAAGCTATACAGGTAGGGATAAAAGAGTTTGAATGTCTTGATACAAAACCTTCTGACTTATCGAAGGTTATTACATAATAAATTACGGTGCAGCAATCGTCTTCGTAATAATTCCTTTTTATTTTGAAACTAATTACAATTTATCTTTTGTTTATTCTTGGTGACATTGATACTCTAGAGTCTTTTTTTTTAAGTTTATGTCGACTTTATCATTAGTATTATACATTTCTTATTACCTTCAAATATCGGTTCGTTGGATTAATTGAAGAAAAGGTTTATTTCTTGTGATACTCGTTAACATATTCCTATCGTACCTTATTTATACCCAATTTATTATTACCTTTTTGGGTTTTTTCACAGATCCCGTTTGATATCAAAAAACTCGACCAATCGACTATATTCAATTAAGTCATGAGCCAGCTCGTTGGGGGTGAGGTTCGGCCAAAAAAGATCATTTTACATATCACAACGTAAAAACTGTATTCTGGTTTAAAAATGACGGTCCATTTGCTGCAGCAATGCTAATGTTCCAAACCTTTTTGTTTGTGTGTATATTTTTTCTATACATATACTGAATTACATTATTTAGGCGTATTTACGCAATGAAAGAAATTCCTCTTACTTTAACCACCTACTGCGTATCTTCTTTAAAACAATTTTTCTACTTTTCGTTTTTTATGTATTTAATGGTATTTATGAGTTATGGTGTTAATTATTCTCGGTTACCAATTGAATTTTTATGGACTTTAGATAGTATTTCTTGGTCAGAAAATTTTATGTATATTGTTTTGGATTATCCTTCGTTTTTGTTGTCTATATTTTTATAAATTATATGGTTACAAAATAAATGTTATTCGTAAAAGCTGCAAAAGTATTAGCTCTCGCTTTAGTATTTATGCCTTTAACTGGTTGCGCGATCGCTACTGGACTAATCTTTGCTTCTTTACTAAAAAGTATGTCCTACGCTCCTGACTACGAAGAAACTCTTTTCAATTATGCTGCTTTAGGTTTTGCATTTGTTGAAAGTTTCTCCTTCTTATTATTCTTCGTTGCTATCGCAATTTTCGCAATGTAGAAAACTAATCCCTTTAGGGTTATTAAGTTTTTCATGGGAAATATGGGTAATCCAGTCATTACGCGCCTCGGTATAAATCAATTCTGATACAAACACTGATATAGTGATAGAGAAGAATCAGTAAATATAAAACAAGACCAAGCTTTTGAACAATTAATCAATATCTACCTTAATTACGGACTAACATTTAAGACAAATCCCTTTATACATGAGTACTGATATCGTAAATCCTCTCGTAAAATTCGAGTTTTCGATCAAGATGAGAAAAATGCAAAATTCTTTAGGCGTTTTTTTTACACAAACGATAACCTTAGTATTGAACATACGTACTTAATTCGTAAGCGCACTGGGGAGTATTTTCCTATGCGTACGTGGATTATGAAGTATGGGGGTTGAATAGTTATATGCGTACACTGGTTTAAACCCCTAAAGATTAAGCGTCGCCGAAGACTTAATAGAGGCGGGGCCAGCTTTGTAGGTGCGGTCTCACAGCCCTCTGTAGCCAGCTCAACAACACGACGTTTAAAATTAGTTGCATTAAATTATCTACTTCGTCATACATCAATAACGAATCAGTATTCATTCTAGTTTATAATTATTCTTATTTGTAAAAATATAGAGTCTTGTTAACCCCTAAAGTATTAGTATTCTTAACTAAAAATACGGAACATCATATTGAACGACATTACGAAATTGAATCTAATAAAAATTATTATCTACAGGAAATGGAAATCGAAGAAGAGTTTTACGAAGACCGGTTTAGTCATTGTTTACAAATGTCCGACACATTAGACTTTAAAAACTTACTACTCGATGATTATGGTGACGATGAGTCGATCGACGATTTTGAGTACTTACGTGATCGACGCTTTACTTCTTTTTTTACGGAAAATAGTATCGACGTACCTAGATGTTTTAGTAAAACGCGTTCGGTACGCCGACCCCTTAATGAAATAAAATTACTAAAATTAAATAATTATTTAATGCGGGATGGTAAACGTGCTCAATCATTTCGGTTCCTAACGGCCGCATTATGGGAATGCTTTTACGATCCAAATGGTATGGTAGACAGGCCTTTTAAAACAAATTACTCATGAAAAACAATTTTTCTCAGCCTCAATTACATTACTGCAGATTCAAAAAACATACTAGAATTTCCTTACGTAAAAGAAGAGTCTGTCTCGTTCGGACACGTACTTGGGGAAACTTCAAAATCGATCACTGACAATTGGAATTTTAATACGTGGTTATTCCGCAATTTATACGGCTCATTACCCATGTTTTCGTTTTATATTTATAAAGTGGATAAAAAAATATTCAAAAATACTAGAGGTAAGTCTGGTAAATTCACGTTCATTTGAAAATATGTCGCTTCGTACAAAAGGTTGTTTTTGGTTATGCACTGGCTTTTGAAAGAATTACGCGTTCGACCAGGACGTTCTTTTAACGATCGACTATTATCAACAATCCGCGCTATAACTTTAAACCCGAAACAAACGTGGATTCATCGAATTCGTAAATTCTCACACAATTATGTTTACCGGAATGCGAGACAAACATTAGCTGAACATTATAGGACTGTAACTCGCTAAGTTCAGTGTTGTGGTATGGTGCTTACAATAAAGGATATAAAAATATTGTTTCTCGTAAAAAGAAACTAACAAATAAAAAAAGCCTGTCTTTAAGTAGGAAACTACCTAATTCGGTACAATTGAATAAGCAGACATTTTTTTTCTATAAACCTTATAGCTGAGAACTCGTAATTACTTCCCCTCGTAACAGTTATGAGAAGTCCGTTTTCATGTTTTCACCAACATACTTTTTTAGACTTCCCATACCGTCCGGTAAGGTAGATGTGCGTTATGATTCAAATGCGCAAGTAGTATACATCCAAAACTTATACTTAAACCATAACTATCGCTTATTTTGGGGCGCTATGAGTGAGTCTCTTTATGCTTTTTATCGACCGTCGTTTTTAAAAATTAAATTTAAAGGTAAGGGTTACTACATTTATAAAAATAAACGAAATACAATCACGCCGCAATTTGGGTATGCGCACCGGTTGTACCTGTACTCGTATTTTTCCTCAGTGAAATTTTTAAGTAAAACGAGCATATTTATTTTCGGTTTCTTAAAGTCGGATATTTCAAAAGTTGGGTTTGGGATTAAAGCAATGCGACCGATCAATATCTTTACTGGTAGAGGTGTGCGTTTTTCTCGTCAAATAATTTATAAAAAAGTAGGTAAAGTGAGTTCGTACCGATAACCACTTACTTATATGTTTTGAACATCTATTAGGTTAAAACTCAGACATTCGGCACGTATTGTGTTAACTTATACAGCATATGAATCTAACATTACAACTCTCTTAACTCTTTTTAATTATACAACTCTCTTAGCGTTACCCATGTTTTACGCTTTTTTTATCTAAACATAAATTATCGGTGACTTTGAAGTATTCCTATCTACCATCTCTATTTCTGTTTTGGCTGTACTAGTTTACAATGTAATTACGGTGTTGTCATTCAAAGATCTTCTGCGACGTTTCGGTTTTATGAAAAACACTAGGCGTGACTTCTACGAATGTGGTTTTAAACCTCAAAATCAGCGACCAATTAAAGTGTCGTTACAATTTTTATTGATTTGTGTGTTTTTTTTGTTATACGATATTGAGTTAGTATTTTTATTTCCTTTTGTTTCGGGTTATACTTTTATGGGTTTATACGATATGCTACTACTAATACTCTTCTTTAGTGTATTATTTGTAAGCCTCAATATTGATTATGAAAGACACGCTTTATATTGACAAGAGTAGTGTACTAAAAATTAACTTATGTTAGAAGGACGAACTTTTAGACGAGCTTTATGGGGTTATCACCCAAGTTTTCAAAATATTGATATAGTTACTAATTGAAGCTGAAATTTAATTTCACTTTCATCAATGATTTTTTCTTACCTAAACTTCTTCGTGAATCGACTTGTACTACCATTTTCCAGCGTAACTTCTATTATTGGATTTATGCTTTTACTTTGTATCGTAATGCAATTATTATCCGGTTTCTTCTTAGGATGGTATTATATCCCTGAACCTGGACTAGTTGTTGAATTACGGGAAGAAATGTTCAACGATACCCGTTTTGGTGCAGAAGTATTTTACATGCACGTACGTGGTGTAGATAGCCTAATGGTATTATCTTATATGCACATTTTAAAAAAAATTTACTTAAAAAATTATGTCACATCAGAATCTGACGGTTGAATGTTAGGTGCTTATGCATTTGTATGGTTCCATTACATTATCGCATTAGGTATTTCTTTAAGTGCATCTCACTTAAGTGACTTAACTTTAACAATTATTGCAAATATTTTTTGATCTGTTTTTAATAACATTTACAAAACTTATTACATCATCTTCACTAATAAACACTTAAATATCGACCAATTAACTCGTTTAATGATCTTACATTACTTCACCCCTTGATATTATCTATACTTAGTTAAGTTACATATTTTATTTTGTCACGAATCTTGGGATACTGATAGCGGTGAAGCAACATACGAAGATAAATCCGGATCTTATGTTTCTTGATTTTATGACGCATTCTTAAAAGAAATCCAAGATGCATCATATTGAACTTTATATGTATTCGTGTATTTCTTCTTACATCATTTTAACGGAGCTACTGTAAATTACTTCTTCTTCGAACGATGAAATATTTCTGAACTCGACGAAGTACGTTTCTATGGTGTAGCACCTCATTGATATTTTCGACCACTAATGGGTATTTTAGTTATCTGTCCTACCCACTATGAAGGTCTAATGTTCATGGGTCTATGATTCTTTTTACTAGCAGCACTACCTATTATTTATAATTGTTACAACGTTTTCCATAAATATGTTTCTACCATTCCAATGCAAAATTCTTTACTACAAACAAGCTTTTTTATTTTCTTTATGATGTCTCTTTACTGTACCGCTAGTATGTTACCTTGTGGTCGTTATTATTACGATCCAGAAGGTGGTTACGTAGGAAACCCATGAGTTAAAATGTCTTACCAGTTCTGTTATTTATACCTTGGATGAATGATCCATCACCTAGATTTATTTGATCATTATATCTTCCAATTTAGTCAAACTTTAATGCGTAAGTCCAGCTCTTATTCGTATCGTACTTTATTCGCTAGAACCTCTTCGGCTAACGACGAAGCTCCTACCGAAGTTTTTGAAAAGTAATAACACTTTCTCCAACCTTGGAGGCTTTAATGTCTAATAAATACTTAATTAAATTTGAAAACTCGTACTTATATAAGTTTGCTGTAAACTTCATTTTTAGTAAAAACACTACCCTCTCTACCACATGAGATAATTATATAATTAAATCCTCATTTATATCACTATACTACTCTCGTAATGAAAATATGTGAGGAGATGGTTTCTTATTTGATTTTCTTCAAAAAAAAACTGCTGACGCTTGGGTACGTCGCTTCGTAATATACACAGGGTTCCTGTTTTCGGAGCGCTTAGTCTTTGATTCAATTGTTAGGATTTATTTAGATAATTTGATTTGGCCAGGACACGCAAACAGTATTTTCGAGGTCTCTAATGTTTCGGAAATGCTTTCTTCGGTTATTTTTACATTATTATCACTTTTTTTCTTAGTGGTAATGATTTTACCTTTTACTTTACTTTAAGGTAACGTCGATTTAAGATTTTGCTAAATGAAAACACTTTATTATCAGCTTTAATGGTTGTTTTATTGACACTTTTTGTCGTATTAACCGAGCGTAAATTATTAGCGTTTGCTCAGCGTCGAATGGGTCCTACCTTAATGGGACGTAACGGTGCCTTTCAAATCTTAGCAGATTTGTTTAAGATGCTAACGAAAGAAATATTTCTAATACCACGTCCCGCTACTGTAATGGCACCTATTTTTCTTTCACTTTTATTTACCACTCAGTTATTATTCTCATTAAACTTTATTTGAGGTCCGAGTATGTTTTTAGTAGATTCCGTCGATTCTATGGTGCTATATCACTTAATCCTTATTTTGCTATCGAATATTTTTTTCTCGGCTGTAGGGTTATTAAGTCAGTCTAGGTATGCGATTATTGGAACGGTACGTGGGTTAGTACATATGATATCATTAGATATTTTTATAACCGTCCTCTACTCACTACTCGTGTTTAGTTCTCAATCGGCAAATTTTCACGACTTTGTTATTACCCAAACAGGTTACTGGTATTTGCTAGTCTATGCCCCGGCCGCTTCTGGGTTCGTAGTAGTTTTGTTTTTAGAATCTAAACGTGCGCCTTTTGACCACGCCGAAACAGAATCTGAAGTCGTGGCGGGTTACTCCACCGAATATAACGGTCCTATGCTATTGATGTTTTTCCTAGCAGAATACTTACATTTAGTTATTGCCGCACTTCACTTTATTTTATTTTTTGCCGGTGGTTGGTTCTCGTTTGAGCTACTCTCTGTGCTGCCACCACTTTTTTCTTCCTATCATGACACTTTAGTGTACAGCCAACTATGGTTTTAATAATTTATGAGATGATTCGTAACTGACTACTCGCCAATTTTCCTTTATACATACACATGTTGATTAAATAACAACACAGAACTTCACGATACACTTTGGTGCCTAAACGAAACCCAAAGCATGTGGTGCATTACGGCGCCACAAGCACTACATACAATTACTACAATGCCATTCGACCATTTACTTGATTCCTATTTTGTTATATTTTTTTGAACATTTGGTTAATTATAATTCTTAATTTTTATAATGCAGCCAAAAATTGTTATTGTATTATAATTATATATACCTTTTTGTACAAATTTGTACTACAATCTCATGGTTTCACGAACAATCTAGATTGGTACGCGCGTTCTATAACAAGTGAGTTCTGATTTAATGCACTTCATTATTTCTGAACCAGTTTTTGATACTTACCTACAAACATATTAATTATGTCTTCCATAGTATTACTGCGGAATCAAAAAAATCTTAACCTTTTTCAATTCTTTACTCTCACTTTTTTAATTTTAACGTGATGAACTCTTATTGACTACTATTCTTTTAACTCGTGTGGTCTACTTAATTATGTTCGAGAAGAACACGTTAATACTCTGTTGACAAACAGTGTGAATAAGTACCACCCGTTTATTTTTTACTTTACAGTAACTGTAATTACACTAACCTTACTTAAAACTAAAGTACTTGGGCATATTTACTTATTCGGTTCTCGAAAATACGTTTTGTACACTCAGTTATACTTAAGTACGGGACTAGTCTTGATTATATTTACATTGTTTCTCGGTAGTTGATGAGCTGCACAAGAAGGTTCTTGGGGTGGTTGATGAAATTGAGATCCTTCAGAAGTATTTGGCTTAGTCGTAATGTTATTTTTTGTACAGTCATTTCATAAAATGTGACGGTCCCACGGCCTCGTGGTATCAAAAAGTTATACCTGAATATACTGATTACTGTTACTTTTCCTTTACATCTTTATTCAGTTAAACTTTGACTTAGTTTCCCACAACTTTGGTACTAAAATCAACCAGTTCGTAGACACTTATCAGTTTTTTATTATAAGTATTTTATTTGTCGTTATGATCAGCCTCATTAAATCATATTATTTGTGCATAAACTATAAACATTTAAACATGCTGCAGCCTCACGAAATATCATCACCAAAAATACAATTTTTTACTATGACGACTTGTCTCGTCGCGGGTTTAAGCTTTGTAGACTTATTTAACAATTTTGTTTGATCGCTTATACAAACAAATTTGCTTAATTCGGTTAACTTCACTTTTTATTATGCTACCGTAACAATCGCTTTAATTTTACCGATTTTCTTTAGGCTGCCTATTTTTACACTCCCCCTAATTATTACACTTTCTCTAAACGACTTTACTTTACCGATAGTAATGATTAGTGTAGTAACACTTTCGATTATAGGACTTAATCACTCACTACTTTACTTATTTATACTTGTAACTTATTTTGGTATATCACAAGTTATAACATTATGAGAATTTATATCTTTAGGCAACTCGTCGTTTATTTACCAACATTTAAAAGATTGGTCACCCGTCAGTCTCAGTTTGGACCATTTAACCTTAGAGTTTAACTCGCATATAATACTCAATAATCAAGTTGTAGGATCAGGATGGTCAATTTTTACTACATCAACAACACCCATAATTCAAAATTTTACTTATAGTGCGTCAGTTAATTCCTTTACACAAGCACTTATGCCGTCGATTTTAGATTTTTATCACAATATAGTCGTGTTAGACCCAACACT
>Ga0213868_10002927_pt1 | contig 16151 bp, 9 predicted proteins | sample PICome_9_FD_160087 | JGI IMG/M metagenome (GOLD analysis project Ga0213868, IMG submission 160087) | Coastal seawater microbial communities near Pivers Island, North Carolina, United States - PICO127 | ecosystem: Environmental > Aquatic > Marine > Coastal | place: USA: North Carolina | collected...
TATTTACAAATAGAGAAATAACGATATGGCTATTGCTGACTGGACCGTTCTAATCGCCTATCTTGGAGGCACCGTATTGCTCGGTGTGATTCTGGGGCGGTTGGTTAAGAACTCATCCGACATGTTTAGTGCCGGGGGCACTTCGCCATGGTGGGCGAGTGGCTTGAGTGCGTTTATGACGATGTTTTCGGCCAACACCTTCGTGGTGTGGGGCAGCATCGCTTTTGATGTCGGTATGGTGGCGGTGATGATCAACCTGATGTATGGCGTGGCGGCGCTGTTGGTCGGTGTGTTTGTCGCAGGTCGCTGGAAGGGCATGGGCATCGAAACACCGGCGGAATATGTCCGCTTGCGATTTGGTAAGGGCGCGCTGCATTTCTATACGTGGTCGATGATGGTGCTGCGGGTCGTGGGCACCGCTGCGGCGCTATATGCGCTCGCTAAGATACTGGTGGCGCTGATGCCGCTGGACGAAGGTAACATGCTACGTGACCCGGAAACTGGTAATCTCTCGCTGCGTTGGGCGATCCTGATCTTTGGTTCGGTGGTGGTGCTCTATACCATGATCGGAGGGCTATGGGCGGTGCTCATGACGGATGTGCTGCAGTTTATCATTCTTAACTTAGCGGTCTTGTTTGTCGTGCCTCTGGCACTCCATCAGGTAGGCGGGCTAGGAGGCTTCATTGAGGCCGCGCCCGAAGGTTTCTTCGACTTAGTCAAAGAGGAAAAGTATTCCGTCTTCTTCTTGGCCGGGTGGGCGGCGATTCATTTCTTCATGATTGGGGCGGAGTGGGCCTTTGTGCAGCGTTTCCTTTGTGTGCCCACCAAGAAAGATGCGCGCAAGAGCACCTTTCTTTTTGCGGCGCTCTATCTGTGTAGTCCGCTGCTATGGCTGTTGCCGCCGATGATTTATCGTGTATCGAATCCCGGCGCAGATGCCGAACAGGCATATATTCTGGCCTGTCAGTCGGTGCTGCCGGTCGGTATGGTTGGTCTGATGCTCGCGGCGATGTTCTCGGCGACGGCCAGTATGGTCAGTTCGCAGTTGAACGTGTTTTCCGGCGTGTTGACGCATGATATTTACAAGCCACTGGCGAAGGCGAGCACTGCCAAATCTCTACTCCGCGCAGGTCGTATATTCACCGTGCTGCTGGGAATACTGCTGATCGGGATAGCGCTACAAATTGAGAAGCTCGGTCAAGTGAAGGACCTCATTATCAGTATTACCGAATTAATGGTGGTGCCGCTGCTGGCGCCCTCGCTGTGGGGCGTCTTCAGTCGTAAGATTGGCGGGCGGGCCGTCTGGATCACGGGGCTGAGTGGCTTTGGATTAGGTGTGGTGATTCGCTTTGGATTCGGTGCCGAGGGATTCTTGAGCGGGATCGATTCGCTGGGCAGCGTCAATGCCTGGGTGATCGCCCATGCAAATTTCCTGAAGACTTTTGTTGGAGTCATCTTTCCGGTGGCGGTGCTTGCCATTCTTGAATTTACCAGCCGGGGTGAAGACGCTGGTTGGAAGACCATTGCTGCCCTGGCACGTAAAGAAGACGAAGCCGAGGCGGCGCATGCGGTGCAATCCAATCCGATGGCGGCCAAAGTCGTCGCAGTCTGTCTGGTCGTTTGTGGCGCGATGATGTTTTCGCTGATCTTGGTCAACGAAACCTCGCACGGAATTCTAGCTGCTTTTGGCGGCATCCTATTTCTGCTAGCGGCGATAATTTATTACAAAGTCAGGCCTGCTGTGTAAGCGCCGATAAACAATGGATATTATTATATGATTATTGAAAAACCATCAGCAGGCCTACGTGGCCTCAAGTGTGAGAAGATCCCGGTCGATTTTGCCGTGGTTGGCGGCGGCTTGGCTGGCGTCTGCGCGGCTGTAACTGCTGCGCGGCAGGGACTTCAAGTCGCCTTGATTCAGGATCGACCGGTGCTGGGTGGAAACGCTTCGAGTGAGGTAAGGTTGTGGGGGCTGGGTGCGACTTCGCATATGGGCAACAATAACCGCTGGTCCCGCGAAGGTGGACTCGTCGACGAAATTCTGGTCGAAAATACCTACCGCAACAAAGAGGGCAATGCGTTGATCTTCGACACGATCCTGCTCGAACTCGTCATGCGGGAGCCGAATATTCGGCTGCTGCTAAACACCGCAGTCTACGAAGTGGAGAAGTCGTCTCCCGACACCATTTCAAGTGTCACCGCGTTCTGTAGTCAAAATTCGACCCGCTATGTAGTGAGCGCACCAAATTTCTGCGATGCCTCCGGTGATGGCATTGTTGGCTTTCAAGCAGGCGCGGCGTTTCGTATGGGGGCCGAGAGCTCGGATGAGTTTGACGAACACTTCGCACCGGATGAAAGTTACGGCGAATTGCTTGGGCATACGATTTATTTTTACAGCAAGGATGTTGGCAAGCCGGTCAAATACGTCGCTCCGGAGTATGCGCTAAAAGATATTACCGAGGTGCCGCGCTATCGAGATTTCGATGTGAAGGAGCACGGCTGTAAGTTGTGGTGGATCGAATACGGTGGCCGCCGCGATACCGTGCACGACACCGAGGAGATCAAATGGGAACTCTGGAAAGTGGTGTATGGCGTGTGGGATCACATCAAGAATTCCGGTGAATTTCCAGAGGCTGAAAATATGACGCTCGAATGGGTCGGCACCATCCCTGGGAAACGCGAGAGTCGCCGCTTTGAGGGTGATGCGATGCTCATTCAGCAAGATGTCATCGAACAGCGTGAGCATGCGGATGCGGTTGCAGTCGGTGGTTGGTCACTCGACCTGCATCCGTCGGATGCGGTTTACAGCGAAAAGTCTCCCTGCAACCAGTGGCACAGTAAAGGCGTGTTCGGGATTCCGTATCGCTGTTACTACAGTCGCAATATCTCCAATCTGTTTCTCGCGGGGCGTATCATCAGTGCTTCGCACGTCGCCTTCGGGTCGACCCGAGTGATGTTGACCTGCGCACACGGTGGGACTGCCGTCGGCATGGCGGCGGCGCATTGTCTGCGCGACGGACTGACCCCACGTGATCTGACTGAGCCGACACGCATGGCCGCGCTTCAGCGCGCGCTCAATCAAGTCGGGCAGGCCATTCCGGGCATCCCACTGAGCGATGACGGCGATCTAGTCCAGTCGGCGACACTTTCGCCTTCTTCCACCTTACAGTTGACCGAACTTTGCGCGGATGGTCCTTGGCTGGATCTGGAATATCCGGTGGCACAGCTGTTACCGTTGACGCCTAAGGATCGTCCGACCGTGACACTGCGAATTCGCGCGAAAACGGCGGGGGAGCTGCGCGTAGCGCTGCGGATCAGCGACAAGGCAGAAAACTTCACGCCGGAAGCGACGCTCTGTGAGCAGACCTTTACACTGGCTGCGGGTGAGCAGACCATTGAATTTCCCGTCACCAACGGAGTGGATCAAAACCGCTATGGTTTCCTGTGCCTCTACGGTGATGCGGCTATCGAAGTCGCTTGTTCTGAACAGCGCGTGACTGGCCTGATGACCGTGCGTAAGAAATTCAATCACGCGGTTTCGAACACGGGTGAGCAAGTTCCGCCGGAAGGCATTGGGATTGACCGCTTCGAATTTTGGGTGCCGGACCGTCGCCCGGAAGGACATAATCTGGCCTTCAAGTTGTCGACACCACTTGAGGCATTTGAACTCGAACAGCTCGCGAGCGGGACCTTCCGTCCTACGGTATCCACGAATGCCTGGGTGGCTGCAGCGGCGGATCTGACGCCACGCCTTGAGATTGCCTGGGACACTGAGCAAACGATCCGTGAGGTGGTGTTACATTTTGATAACGACTTCGACCATGCCATGGAAACCGCGCAGTGGGGGCACCCTGAGGATGTGATGCCGTTTTGTGTGCGCGACTACGTGCTTCGCGATGCGGACGGTAAGGAGTTGCATCGCTGTTCCGGCAATCACCAGACCGTCAACCGCATTCGTTTTGCCGAAGCTGTTAGCACCCGGGGCTTGTCACTGGAACTGACACATCCATCGGCTCAAGTGCCTGCCGCTCTGTTCGGTATCCGGATCTACTAATAAACGGTCGAGACGAAGTGATGGTGAAAATAAAATATTGGAGTGCACTCGCAGCCATCGCGGTGAGCTGTTTCGCAGCAGAGAGTACCGCGGTGGCAAGTGGGGCGACCGAGCTGAAGTTCGGAGCGGGGCGAATAACGGTGGAGCCTACGGGCTTTCGTTTTAAATTCACAGACACGTCCGGCACGATCCTGGCTCCCGCTCATACGCAGGCCGGCTTGCGTCTCGACGGCCAAGCAGTGACTGCCACTGAGGCGCACGCCGATCGACCGGGGCATTTTACGGTGATGACGGCGCAGGGCTTGAAGGCGAATGTGAGCGTGGCAACTCCTGAGGGGCTGGTTTCCATTACAGTCGCGCCGGAGACAGAGGGCGCGTGCAAGATTGACTTGAGTCTGGGTGGCTTGCCAGTGGCCTATGGCCTTGGCGATGCCGGCGGCTGGAGCGGTCAGCTGAATTTGGTCACGGATAAAAATGTCCGTTATTCGCTGGTCAATAATGGCAGCTCGAAGCGCTGGCAAAGTTCCTTTGTTATTTTCCCTCATTACGGGCTGGCCGGAGTGGTGTTCGGGGGCAAGCAACCGTCGGTTGTGCTTGGGCCGAACGCATATACGATGACGGTTACGGCAGACGAACCCGTCACCTTCTATTATCTGAGCGGCGACATGGCTGAGATTTACGGGAATTACAAAAAACTATTAGTCGAGAACGGTTTCCCGTGGGTTAAACCGAAGTCGAGGCTTTTCGAACTCGGTTGGGAATCATGGGCCGCGCTCGGCTATCAGACGCGCGACGAGACGGTGTTGAAGTCGATTTCCGATTTTCAAAAAAAGGGCTATCCCATCCGCTGGGCGATCACGGGATCCGGATTCTGGGAAGAGGGTGGCACGACCACTAGTTTTGGGAAATATGGTAAGAAGTTTTCTGAGCCGAATGCTTTCAAAGCCAAGCTGCATGCGCAGGATGTTAAATGGATGATCGGCCTGCGCACTAACTTTGTGCTACCGGGTGGACCGCATATTCCCAAGAGTGCGAAGCGGGACTTTAATTTGAAAGGGAAATTCTTCAACGGTAACCCGCTTTCAACGGTTGGCGTGGATCAGGGTTACTTCGTGAAAGACCCCTTAGGGAATTTGGTAGTCAAGACGTCTCGTTACTTTCCGATTGTCCCATGCTATCTGCTCGACGGGCGTAATCCTCAGGCAGTTGACTGGTATGCTGATCTCTACCGCTCTTGGGGTGTGGATGGCATAAAAGAAGATACCATGATGGATGTGGGATCTGACCTGCTTGATATTTTCAATGCCCCGATTGCGCGTCTTGCCGATGAGGGCGCACTGGTGATGGCACGCTGCGGTAGCTATAGTTCGTCTGGCACCTTGCTGCGCATCAATGATACCAAGGTCGACGATATGGCTAAGCGCACGCCGATTAATTATTGGCACTATGCGGCCAGCGGCGCGCCAAACGTCTATTCGGATACGGTTGGGTTTCGACAGATGAAAACCTATACCAATAAGGTCGTCCGCCATGCTTGGTTGATGGCTGTCACCGCCGGGCTTGCTGTCGGAGAGGTGCCCTATGATTGGAACGACAAGCAGCAGGGGCTTTTTAAAAGGCCTTTTGATTTTCACTATCAGATCGGACCTTACCTCTACGATGCTGCGATCAAATCCTACCATTCAGGCTATCCATACACGCTGACACCGCTGGGGATTGCTTATCCGAATGATGCAAACGCTGCTGAGCCGACGCACTATCAGTGGATGGCGGGCGAGTCCTTGCTCTGTGCGCCTCTGGTTAAAAATCATGAGAGCAGCAAGATGGATCTCTATCTGCCGGAGGGACCTTGGTTCGACTACGATACGGGTAAAAAATATCAGGGACCGAAGTTACTGAAAGACTTCTCGATGCCGCGGGACAAGACGCCTTGTTTTGTTGGCGGTAAAGGAGTCCTCGTGACTCGCGAATCCGATGAGGCTCCGCTTACGGCTCGAATATATCCGATCATCAAAGAGAGCAGTTCCTTTGTTTTTACGCATCCCGATGGCAGCTCGCAAACTGTGATTACCATAAGTGACTGGAAGGGCATGCCTGTTGTGGAAAATACGACAACAGACGAAGTGGTGCCGGTGCGAGTGGATGAGGCGAGTGGTGCTGTCACCTTTGAGATTTTGCCGGAGAATAACTACCAATTGAAATCAAATAACTAGCAGATGCCTCGGTGCTACCTAATCGACGGAAAGTGCTGCTGTCCGTTGACTGTTTATCAATTATTAAGTGAGATACATAGAGACGATTAAACTGAAAAATTTCCGCTTCATGTTAGCCTCCATTGGCCTATTGGGGCGGTGCGTCTGCTTCACTCACAATCAGTCTCCTTCAACCTCTAAGTCATAATCCTTTTATATGAAACGACTGTTTACATTAATTGTCACATCCGCACTCGTATGCACATCGCTTGCTATAGCGGAGTCTCCTTGCCTGAAAACCGATTCGTTTAAGCCGGGAGAACTATGGCCAGATGATCAGGGTGTTCACATCAACGCGCACGGAGGCGGGGTGCTGTATCATGACGGCAGCTACTATTGGTTCGGGGAACATAAAGTAGCTGGAGAAGCCGGAAATCGAGCACAGGTTGGGGTCCACGTTTATTCGTCGATGGATCTCACTAACTGGAAGGACGAAGGAATCGCGCTGCAGGTGTCCGACGATCCAAACAGTGATATTGTAAAGGGCTGTATCATTGAGCGCCCAAAAGTGATTTATAATGTCACGACCAAAAAGTTCGTGATGTGGTTTCACCTAGAGCTGAAGGGGAAAGGCTATGATGCTGCGCGTTCTGGTATCGCAATTTCGGATACGCCGGTGGGGCCATACACCTATATCCGAAGCATCCGTCCGAATGCAGGGCATTGGCCACTCAATGTGACGCCGGCAGAGAAAGACGCTGCATCAATTGAGCGGACTCAGAAAGAGAATGAAGCTTTCAGTGGGGGGCCGTCTCCGAAGCATGCGCAGTTTAATATTCTCGGCTCTCATTTCGAAGGTGGCCAGATGGCACGTGATATGAACCTGTTTGTCGATGACGACGGCAAGGCCTATCACATCTATTCCTCCGAGCATAACTCAACGCTGCACATTTCGCTGCTGACTGAGGATTACCTCGACCATACCGGCACTTATACACGCAACTTTCCGTTCCGTTGGATGGAGGCGCCTGCGGTCTTTAAGCGTGAAGGGAAGTATTATCTGATCGCTTCGGGGTGCACAGGCTGGGCGCCCAATGCCGCGCGTGCTGCTGTGGCAAGTTCGATTCTTGGCCCGTGGAAAGAATTGGGTAATCCCTGTGTCGGCATTAATCCTCAGAATCAATTGGGCCCGGAGAAGACGTTCGGCGGCCAAAGCACCTGTGTATTCCCCGTGATCGGGAAGAAGGATGCCTACATTGCCATGTTCGACATCTGGCGTCCAGAGGATGCGATCGACGGGCGCTATGTATGGCTTCCTGTTAGCTTTAATGACGGGAACCTCCAAGTCGAATGGCGCGACGAGTGGGACCTTTCACGTTCAACCGCAACAACCGCCCCATGAAAAACGAATCCAAACAGTTCAACATCCATAAACCTCACTTGCCCTTTCTGGTCTTCATCTGCGTGGCTTCCGCGCTGGGGGGACTGCTGTGGGGCTTTGATGCGATTGTCATTTCCGGAACGATCAGCTCGGTTAAGCTGCAGTTTGCCCTGTCGCCGGCGATGGAAGGTTTCTTTGTGAGCTCCGGTCTACTGGGGGCGGTGTTTGGCTCGGGCCTCTCAGGCTGGTTGAGCGACCGCTTCGGTCGCAGTCGCAATCTGTTGCTCGCGGCTGTGTTGATTCTGCTCTCCGCAATCGGAAGCGCATGGGCCATGAATATCGAATTACTGGTATTTGCCCGTTGGTTAGGCGGCCTCGGAGTGGGTATTTCCGCGATGGTGTGCCCGCTGTATATTTCTGAGATTTCACCGACGCACTTGCGCGGTCGTTTGGTGACGATGTTCCAGTTTGCGATCACGCTGGGCATTATGATTGCCTTGTTTAATAATTACTTCCTGCACCACTGGGCCGCCTCGGTCGCCGAAACCGCTGCGGAAGGGAGTTTTATGAAGTGGTTCGTGGCTGACGAAACCTGGCGCGCGATGTTTGGTTCCGAGTTGGTGCCTGGTCTGTTCTTTCTCGTGATGGCGGCTTTCTTGCCAGAGAGCCCGCGCTGGTTAGTTAAGGAAGGGCGTGTTGAAAAAGCCGGACAGGTGCTCAATCATATCTTTCGTAATGGTGCCGATCAGGAGCTAGAGAGTATTCAAGAGACGGTGGCCAAGGAGAGTGCGAGTCAGAAGCGCTTCGTAGACGTGCTGCAGAAGAAATACCGCAAGCCCTTGCTCATCGCGATGCTGTTGGCTGCCTTTGCTCAATTCAGCGGAATCAACGTGGTGTTTTATTACGGCACTTCCATGTTGGAGAGCGCCGGACTTAAAGCGGATGGTGCCTTGAGTGGTATGGCGGTGATCGGGTTCTGTAATATGATTTTCACTACTATCGCGATGGCCTTTGTTGATAAGCTTGGTCGTCGCAAGTTGCTACAGTTCGGCACGATCGGTGCCATTGCCTGTTTGGCTGGCATTGGCGCAAGTTTCAATAGCGGTGCGAACACTATGCTCATCGTATTGATGTGTGCCTTTGTCGCGTTCTTCGCCTTCTCGCTCGGCCCGATCAAATTCATCTTCGCGTCTGAAATCTTCCCGACCAATATCCGCTCGCATGCGATGTCGATTGTCATTCTGACGATGTGGGGAACCGATACGATTGTCGGTCAATTCACGCCAAGCCTGCGTGAAGCCGTAGGGCCTTCGGTGACATTCTTTATCTTCGCGGCGATACTCGTGCCGCAGATCTTCATGGTCTGGAAGTGGATGCCCGAAACCGCCGGACGCTCGCTGGAAGAAATCGAAGCCGATTTTCACAAGGCTGACTCCTAGGGTGTTAAGAGTAGTAACCTTTAATTGTTATAAAAAATGAAATCTAAACTGATATTTCTTTTATGCGTCGGACTTGCTCAAGTGGCAGCCGCAGACGTGGACTACACTGACCGCGTGAATGTCTTTCTTGGGACGAACTCCGCTGCGCAGTGCTCACCCGTTGCAATCCGGCCTTTCGGTATGATTTCACCAGGACCTCTTAACTCGCCGCGAGTGCCCTGTGGCTATGAGAACCGTAAGCAGGATCTTATTGGCTTTAATCATACCCACCTTCAGGGCACGGGCTGCGGTTCGTATGGTTTGATTGTTTTACTGCCGACGACTGGTAATCAGGAGCTGGGCACCACGGTGCAGTGCCCAGCTGAAAATCAATCCGGTGAGCCCGGCTACTACAAGGCTGTCTTGGATGAAATGAGTATCACTGCCGAAATGACCTGCACCAAGCGTGCGGCCATCCACCGCTACACCTTCTCGCAGTCGGATTCAGCCCGTGTGTTGATTGACTTGAGCAAAGGGATTCATTGGGCGGGCCATAAGCCTGGTGCCATGGACGGCGCGATGCGCCAGGAGAGTCCCACCACTTTAACAGGCGTCGCGCACACGACCGCCTGGCGTGAACATTCGACCTTTTTTTATATAGAGTTTAGCAAGCCGGTTACCTTTACCGATAAAGGTGAGCAGGGTGGTTATGCATCGTTCTCCACCAGTGACGGTGAAGCGCTCTTGGTAAAGGTGGGCATTTCTTATGTCAGCGAGGCCAACGCTAAGCTGAACTTGCAGACAGAGTTGAGCGCTTGGGATTTTGATGGCGTGCGCGCCGAGGCATCTGCGGAATGGAATCAGCAGCTTGCAAAAATCGATGCTCAAGGCGGCACGCCGGACCAACAGGTCAACTTCTATACCGCGCTGTATCACTTGATGTTTCACCCGCAGACCTTTAACGATGTGAACGGTGAGTATCTCGGTATGGATGGCAAGGTGCACCGGACGGACGGTCATACGCATTACAGCGTGCTTTCGCTTTGGGATACCTTTCGCGCAGCACATCCGCTTTACACACTGATCAATCCGGATGTGCAGTTGGATGTGATCAAAACCATGCTCGATGATTACCGTGATAGTGGCTGGGGGCCGAAGTGGAAGCTTGCGAACAAGGACACACAGATCATGCCCGGCACCTGGTGCGACGTGGTGATTCCGGATAGTTACATTAAGGGCATTCGCGGGTTTGATATCGAGGAGGCCTACGAACTCGTTAAGAAGAACGCCACAGTTTCGGGACGTCGAAGAGGCTTCGAAGATTATGTCGAGTTGGGCTACGTGGCACATCCCGAATATATCAATGTCACGCGCACTTTGGAGCATGCTTACTGCGACTTTAATATTGCTCGTTTCGCAGATGCATTAGGTAAGGCCGAAGATGCGGACCTGTTTTATCACGCTTCGGAGAATTACAAAAAGCTATGGGATTCTGAAACGAGATTTTTCCGGGGACGTGATCGATCCGGAAATTGGTCGTATCCTGAAAGTTTTGATCCACTTACCTATACAGGCATGGGGAATGATGACTACTGTGAGGGAAACGCCTGGCAGTGGTCGTGGCATGTCATGCAGGACACTCAGAGCCTGATTAACCTGATGGGCGGCGATGCTGCATTCGAGGCACGTCTCGATGAGTTTCTTTCGACTCAAGGTGCTGACAGTGGCGGACATCATGACAGCGGCAAGGAGTTTGGGCAGTATTGGCACGGCAATGAACCCGACCAACATGCACTCTATGCTTACAACTATGTGGGTGCACCGGCGAAGACTGCTAAGTGGGCGCGCAAGGTGCTCGCAAAGGAATACCGAAATGACACCTGGGGCATCAACGGCAACGAAGACGCCGGTCAAATGTCGGCCTGGTATCTCTTCAGTGCGATGGGCTTTTATCCGTATCTGCACTCGGTGCCGGAATACACGATCGGTAGTCCACTCTTTGATAAAGTGACTCTGAATCTACCGAATGGTAAGACCTGTGTGATCACGGCCAAAAATAACTCGGCGGAGAATCTGTATGTTCAAAGTCTGAAGATCAACGGTCAGGATTGGGATAAAAACTACCTGCCGCATGATGTGATTGTTGAAGGCGGCACCATCGAATTCAAGATGGGGCCGAAGCCTTCGAAGTGGGGGACCTCCAAGAAGAGCCGTCCGTTCTCGATGACTGCACGGATCCGCTAGTGTGAAGCACGCTAAATTCGGTCAGTTAAATTTCTCGGTGATTTTTTCGAAAATTTGATCAGCAGTTTTGATAATTTAAAGCCGTTTACGATATGAGGCTTCACGCCAAAAGTATTCCAAATACGTCCGATACTATCCTGGCCGATCCCCATTTCCTTGGCCATCGCACGACGACTCCAGTGAGTTCGGTTGGGTGGAGGGCCTTCTAAAGTTTTGGTCAAAAAGGGCACAGAGCTTATAACACTGTAACACGAACTGTGAACTCTGAACGCGCCGGAGCCGCTCTGTGCTCTCTGTGCCCTCTAGTGCAGCGTAGCAAACGGGTGGTTTAAAAACATACAGAGCCCGAGCACGTATCCAGAGGTCTTTCATTTCTGCTCTATTTATAAACGCACGGACTTAGCGCGCTTCACACTGGCCTGTCGCTTTGCCGTGGGTAGGGTTGCCTCGCCGAGGCGACCGTTGGCAGACGGTTCCCTTATGCGCATTTGGCTTCATGTGCCTGCGGGGCTTGTTGGGCGAACGGTGGGCGGTTTTCAGCGCTGCCATTCAGATGAGCGAGCTTAAGTCGGAGCTGAGTGGAACCGCTTCGATACCTTCGCCCAGCTGGTAGCGACGCTCTTCGGGGTAGATCACATAGAGTTGTTTGGAACCGCGAATGCACGCGAATCGGCTTTTGTGTGAGGGGCTTCTTGTCCGTTGCCGGAGGGCTTGGTTTTGGTAGCGTTCCGGGGTTCAGCCTTCCGGATTTTTAACTGCCTGGTCGCTATGCCTTTGTTGGAGCGGCTTGCTGAGCTAACGCCGTTACCTGTAGCATTTTTCCGTTGACAGCGGGGTGTTATGCATCACATTTTCAAAATGTGTAACTATTCGTACCTGAATACCAAGCTTTAACTCACAGCCTATACATGATGAAAGCACTGATAAAAACACCCCTCGTCCTTGTTGCTTTTGCAGGGATCACCGCTTCCTGCTTTGCAGAAGTAACCATTCTTACCGACACTTTTAGTTCGAATACGTTGGTGAAGGATGGAAACTTGAATAAAGATGATTCAGGCAGCGGTTGGCACGCCGCTGGCACAGGTAGTTGGACAGTCGGAACCGGAAACGGCTGGATGTATAACACCGATACAGACAATGGTAGTGCGAGTGACGGTGCGGTTGCGCAAATCGTTGATTTGTCCGGTCTGGGCTTGACGACCGAAAACCAGCTGCACGTGGAGTTCAATTTCGTTTCCTGGGATGGCCTGAACGACTCCGATGATATTTATGTGCACCTTTGGGGCTTAGTGGATCAAACATCCGGGGCTAGCGCGTCGATTGCCAACCTGGGTGCGCAAAACGGCAACATGTGGGTCAATTCGACTGCCACCATCGATAATTACAACCTGGGCTCCGGTGCTTTGATGACCATTGGTGCAGACGGTGGTGCCGGTAATGCTGCCATCCAACTTCTGGATCAGGATTCGGGGACCTCACTGATCGGGGATGCGATCAATATCAGTACGACGATCGATTTGAGCGGCTATACAGTCGATACGCTCGCTGGCTACGATTACTTTGTCATCGGCTTTGCGCGGAATCCTGGTGCGGATGATAACAAGTTTGCATTGTATGATGTGACGGTCACCGCAATCCCCGAGCCCGGCACCTACGCACTGATCGGCGGCCTGTTCGCACTGGCCTACGTGATGCTGCGTCGCCGCGAGGCATAAGCCTGATTCGCATTTTCTTTTCTTCAAAGCCCCGGTTCGCCGGGGCTTTTTCGTGTGCATGGTCAATGGCACGGACATGCGCTCATATGAATTTGATTCGGGGTAATGAAGGGCAGCTCAGACGCCGTGAAAGCGGGGTTCAGTTTTTCGGGTTGTCAGCTTTTCAGTCCTTCGTCTCCTGCCAGCGGCCTTCCTTGGTCGCGAGGTCTTTGGGGGTGTGTTTGAGGAATTCCTGATTGCTGTCTCGATAGTTGCTTGGACTGATGCCGGTGACTTTGCGGAACTGCTTGTTGAAATATTGTGGGTCGGGGATGCCGACGTTGGAGCCGACCTCGTAAATAGTCAGGGTCGTGGTGGCCAGTAGTGACTTTGCTTTGTCAATGCGCCGGTGCAGCAGGTATTGGCTAAGTGTTGTCTTGTAGGTTTGTTTGAACTTTTTGGTCAGTGTGCCGGGGGCGAGGTTGGCCTGTTCCGCCAGAACTGGGATACTCAGTGGCTGACCGAGGTGTTCATCAATCCATTCCAGTAGTGTATCCCATGAGAAATGACTGCGGCTGCGTTTTCCTCGGGGTTGACTGATGCTTAAAGTGTGTAAAGCCAGCAGCAATGCTTTTAGTCGGTAGCGTGCCTCCAGTTGCATCGGGTCGTTGTCGTCGCGTTGGAGCTGATTATTGACTAGGCGGCTGATGAGCTGCAGCTGTTCGCGGTAGAATAGACTGTTGGCCCCGAGTTGTAGATGGCTTGGGAGGTTGAGCGTGTGGCGGCCTTCGGCGTCGCTTTCATCGAAATGAATACACCAGTGCTTCCCCGGGGTCTCAGTTGCGAAGCTATAGACGGTGCCGCTTTGGATGCAGGTAATGTCGCCGGGGCTGAAACTGTATTCTCTGGAGCCGATTCTGACGCAGCCATGGTAGTCATATAAATGGATGACATTGGTGGGATTTCGGTAGGTAAATTCAAAGACTGGATTTTGCAGTTTAAAGATGCCTGATCGGTCGATTACAGGGATTCCCTGACTGTAAGTCTGCACATTCATTTTTATAAAATACCAAAACTTTATAAATATACCAGTGAAATTATACCAGAAAAGTAAGAATTGAATAGCTGCGGATTCGCACCAAATCCATCAATGTCTGAACTGTTACTCCTCAAGCTCAAACGATTCAAAAAGCGACTGATGATTCAATCTACTTTCAAATACTCGAAGCGATCTCTCGCTGTCTGCTACTTACTCGCCTCTATGTGTGTGCAACCAGCGAACGCCTCATCTCAGGGATCTCGGGAGGCTGCTGCAATCGAGCTCACCGATTATGTCGATATGGTCGATCCGTATATTATGTCCGCACGTGGGCGCTGGTTTTTCTTTGGCACGGGGAAGCGTCCCTTCGGTATGGTCAATGTGTTTCCGGATACCAGTAACGAGGGGCAAGGGGGCGGGGGCTATAACTATCGTTTCAATGACGTGCTCGGGTTTTGCCATCTGCATGGCTGGATGACGGTGGGGCTGGATATGATGCCGACCACCGGCGAGGATTATGAATTGAACAAGGAGGGGTGGAAATCGCCGTTCAGTCGCGACACGGAAGTGGTGCGCCCTGGCTACCATAAGGTGACTCTGGATAAGTATGCGATGGATGTGGAGATTACTTCTACTGAGCGGGTCGGCTACCATCGCTATACCTATGCCAATGCCGGCCGGGCAGATATCATTGTCAGCTTAGGTGGTAAGAGTGGCTCGGCGAAAATGATCAACGGTCACGTGACGGCTGTTGGCGATCGGCACTTGGAAGGCTATTACGACCGTATCGACGGCAAGTGGGGCGGTCCACCGAAGGTTCGAACCTTCTTTGTGGTAGAATTGGACAAGGCCATCTCGAAGTTTGAGACATGGTCGAATGGCTTTGAAGATCAATCCGGTGTGGTGCGGTTTGATCATGTGGATGCGGGCGAGGTGATCAACATGAAGGTCGCTGTCTCATTCACCAGTATCGACAATGCACGTTTGAATTTGCAGACCGAAGCAGACGGCCGCGCCTTCGATGAGGTGGCGCAAGAATCCCGTGATGTGTGGAATGACTATTTCGGTCGTATCGACGTGCAGGGGGGCAGCCCAGAGCTGCGGACTAAATTTTACACTGATTTGTGGCATGCGCTGATGGGGCGTCACAAGCTCAACGATGTGAACGGAGCGATTCCGGATTATACCAACGGCAAGGGCGGTAATACCGAGGAGCTAAAAATTCGCCAGTTGCCTTTGGATGAGGATGGAAAGGCAAAATATAATTACTACAATGCCGACTCATTCTGGCTGACGAACTTCAACTTGAACCTGCTCTGGGGCCTGGCATGGCCGCATGTGTTGGAGGATTTTGCCAACTCGTTTTTAGAAATTGATAAGTGGGGCGGGGTGTTGCCGCGTGGGCCGAATGGCGGAGGCTATTCCTTTATTATGACGGGTAATCCTGCCACGCCACTGATTGTATCGGCGCATAATCTGGGCTTGCTGGATGATTGGTCTTCCGAGGAAATCATGGAAGTGATTCGCCGTAATCATATGCCCGGTGGAGGGATGGATCGCAAGTGGGGCGATCTTCAGTTTTATATTGATAACGGCTGGTGCCCGATGTGGGACACTAAGGATGAGTTTGATATGACCGGTGGACTGACGCTCGAGTGGGCGTTCAATGATTGGTGTGCGGCGCAATTGGCAGAAAAAATCGGAGATCAAGCGAACTATGATTACTTTATCGACCGTTCGCAGAACTATCGGAATCAGTGGGATGCTTCCAGTGGCTTCATGCGTCCGAAACGACGTGACGGCACGTGGTATGAAAAATTCGATCCGGTGAAGTGGTATGGCTTTGTCGAAGGCAATGCATGGACCTACACATGGTATGTACCGCACGATGTGCCAGGGCTGGTTGAATTGATGGGCGGCTCGGACACCTTTGCGGATATGCTGAATCATGCCTTTGAAACCGAGGAGCCGCATAAGTTTGGACGCGGGCACAGTGGCCTGTTTGATTATGGTAACCAGCCATCTTGTGGCATGGCGCACCTGTTCAATCATGCCGGCAAGCCGTGGCTTTCGCAGTATTGGACGCGCAAGGTGAGCCAAATTGCTTTCGGTGGCACGACGCCGCACGA
>Ga0213868_10002928_pt1 | contig 16134 bp, 12 predicted proteins | sample PICome_9_FD_160087 | JGI IMG/M metagenome (GOLD analysis project Ga0213868, IMG submission 160087) | Coastal seawater microbial communities near Pivers Island, North Carolina, United States - PICO127 | ecosystem: Environmental > Aquatic > Marine > Coastal | place: USA: North Carolina...
CAACAGCGCCCACAACGACCAAACGGCCCAGACTTTGATCCGCTAGATGGGAAACTACTGGGCTATCTGCCACCATTGCATCGATCCTTTGCAACTTCACTGAATCTGATGCAGATATTTCGTCTGGAAAATCAACGACTTCTATCGGCTCGGACCCTGACTCAACGCACTCCTGAGATTTTTGGGGCAGGAAATCATTAAATTGGGCCGTGCCAGTGCGAGCCCCAATGGATTTGCCACAAGGGTTACCTGATTCAAAACTAGAGTCCTTATAGGTGAGCCATCCGGTGCCACCCTCAAAGTAGTTCACGAAATCGACGAATTCTTCACGGGCGGGTGTGTCAAACATGCTGGCAATGCCAATGTCCGCACTGCTATCCACTACCCCTGAAATTACCTGATCGAATGGCACCGAGGCAATGGACACGGGAATACCCATGCGCTCTCCTAGGAGTCCTGCAAGTTCGACCTCCCAGCCGGTGATCAATCCCGCTTTTGACCTAAATGACCCGGGTGGTGAGTTTTCAACGAGACGCACTTTTAATTCACCCGACTCTCTGATGTTTTCCGGCACAGCGGCAGCGGCTTGTGCATTTGTCGTTTGAGTTTTTTCAATTGTTCTGGAACCTGCCTGGTCTGTTGAACAGGCTGCAAGCATTGGCAGAAGTAGCAGTGGGCCAATGAGTGACGCTTGTGTCCTGATGCTTAGTTGTAGTTTCACCGATGCTGCTCCTTGACCTTAGATTTCTTGCCGAGACACAAGTTCGCTGAAGAGCCCACCAACGTTGATGAGTTGATCATAACTTCCACTTTCCACGATTTCACCCTGGTCAAGAACCAGAATAAGATCTGCGCTTCGAATGGTCGAAAGCCTGTGAGCGATAACGATTCGCGTCATCCCAAGGGCTGCGATATTGCGCGTTACTGCTTCCTGCGTGAGGTTATCGAGGGCGCTCGTTGCTTCATCCAACAATAAAATCACCGGATCATTCGCCAAAGCCCGAGCTAACAGAATTCGTTGCCTTTGCCCACCGGAAACAAGAGTGGAGTTTTCATCCACAGGGGTGTCCAGTCCTGAGGGCATCGCGCGAATCGAATCGCCCACCTCCACTCGGTCCAAGAGCTGCCAAATCTGGGTATCCGGGAGCGGACCTGATGACACCACGATGTTGTCGCGAATCGTTCCAGGAAGCAGCAAACTTGACTGAAGGACCACTCCAAATTGTTTTCTCACCGCGGCCAAGTCCAAACCGGAGAGATCAGAGTCGTCAAACATGACCAGTCCGCGTCTCGGAAAGTCGAAGCCTAGAAGCATGCGCATCAATGTTGATTTTCCTGACCCGGAGGTTCCAACGACGGCAATGAACTGCCCGGGTTCGGCTGAAAAGCTCACGTTGCGCAATACCCAAGGAAGATCGTCTGAATACCTAAAACCAAGGTTGCGCACTTCAATTCCCCCGCTGAGCACCCCAGGGTGCTCCTGGGCACCTCCGACTTCTGGTTCTATTTGAAGAATTGGTGCAATGCGCTCAAGTGCTGGTCCAATGGCTTCAAAAGCCCGTACGGTGATGACGGTACCGATCAAACCTGCACTGAATTGGGCAAATGCGGCCAGGAACGCGAGGAATGAGCCTGAAGTGATGGAATCTGCGGGGAGGAAATATGCCACCAGAATGAAACTGAAAGTCATTGCTCCAAGAGCGGCAACAACCAGTACATCAACCAGGATTTGCGTGCCCCAACGTCGATTGAACGCCGCACGATACGTTGCATATTGCTGAGCCCACCTGCCAAATGCGGAGACCTCACCATTGCTCATGCGGATAGGGATCCAACCCCGCATCAGGTCCAAAGTCACCGAGTACAGCGGGCCACTTTCCTCAAGTTCGGTAAAGAGTTCGGATTTCTCTTTACGAATAATCAACCAAGAAACGGCCAGAAGCATGAATCCCAATAGAAGAGCCACAAGCCCCAACACTGGGATGAATACGACCATCAGTATCGCGTTCAAGATTAACAAAATGGCACTGATCAAACCAACGTTGATTGCTCGGCCCGTTGCCTCTTGCAATCGAGTCCAAATGAGAAATCGGGTAGCTATTGATGCGCCGGACCATTGGCGCAACTTCCCAATGGGGAGTCGCAGTAGTCGGTCGATCAAGGCGCCCCCCGTGCCCATTTCAGTGGCATCCATGATCCTGATGAAAGCAAACGTGCGAATGTAGGCGAATGCTCCCGTTGCGCCCACAAGCGCGAGTAACGTCAGGATGACCGCATAAAGTCGAGCGATATTTCCGCTCGGAACAATCTCATTAAAAATCACACTGGTGGCAATGGGAATCGCCAAACTAATAGCGCCAACTCCCAATGAAGCAAGTACCGCATAGGTCAGGTCCCTGCCCATGCCAACCATTGATATGCGCAGGAGGTCACGTAAGCGCACAGTGGTCTGGTGCAAAGGGCGAATGACTTCCACCGCATGACGTGAAATTCCTGCGGCAATGTCCTCTGTAACCAGGACTGGGTCTTCATCGATGCGGTGCAACACCGGGGCGGACAGCGGCCCGGGAATAATGTTTGCCAAGCCCTCACTCGTCTCCACGACGAGCACCGGCATGTTGATTTCCCACCAACGTTCCACCATGTGCACTTTTCGTGTGCGGACCTGGCATGCGGTCAAAGATTGAATCACTTGCTCAAGTGGACGGGCGTCAGAATCAATGGTGACGGCTCTTTGTTCGAAGTCGTATCGGCGCGCTAAATCTGCAACGATGTCTGTAACGCGGCCTTGTTGGTGCGGCATGGGTGGCAATGGTCTGCTTGGCTCCAGTAGCCGCCCGAGTCGTACAGCGGCTACTTGAGCCTCATGGTCGCGCCGTTCTGCTGCACGCGTACTCGCATCTTGCCTGCTCATTTTCATGCGTCCATCAACGTTCTGTACAGGCCGTTTCCATCGGACAACTGAAGGTGCGTACCTCGCTCTGAAATGCCCCCTTTGTCTACGACAATGATTTCATCAGCATCGCGCACCGTGGAAAGCCGATGGGCAATAACTAATGAGGTGCACCCAAGGGAGCGAAGGTTTTGGACGATGACGGCTTCGGTGCGTGCGTCCAGGGCACTCGTTGCTTCATCCAGCACTAACAAACGCGGCTGACGGACGAGAGCTCTGGCAATTCCCAGGCGTTGCCTTTGCCCTCCTGACAGATCTAGTCCGTCCTCAGCAAGCATTGCTTCATAGCCACCTGGACGAGCAATGATGTCATCGTGAATGCACGCTGCCTTCGCAGCAGTGATCATGTCCCTGTCTGAGACATCGCGATCAAACATGGACAGGTTGTCGCGAACGCTAGCCCGGTAAATGACAGTGTCTTGGTCAACAAAACCCAACTCCTGAGCACGCGCGGCACGGGGGTAATCATTGAGTCGGCGCCCATCGATAGAGAGATAGCCTGACCACGGCTGATAAAGACCCGCAACAAGTCGCCCGATTGTGGATTTCCCGCTCCCGCTGTGCCCAACGATTGCTACTACTCGCCCCGGTTCGACGGTGATATCAATGGCAGACAGCAATGGGGGTGCATCAAGGGTGTAACCAAAACTCACTCCATGTATTTCCAGTGAGGCTGCCCACGGATCAATAGCCATTCGGGTCCTTCGCTTCCTGCCTTGGAACGCAAGAAGTGTGAGGTCATCTAATTCGCCGTCAGATTCGGCCGCTCTGGAGCCAGAATCATCTGCATTGCGAGGCTCGGGCGCATGTGGGACAGCAGCCGATTCGCCACTCTTGTCCGTTGTGTCTTCGGATTTACCACCGTCAACGTCAAACGCTCCATCCGCGTAGTTATCACGCAGCAGAACATCTACCGGCTGTTCGAGGACATCGCCAGTTTGTTCAAGCGCTCCACGAACATTGAGAAACCCATCAATACTGGGGACCAGCACGGAAATTGGAGCAATGAATCCACCCAATAAAATTGTGAAGGCCGCCAGCGTGCCCTGTGTGATGACATCCTCAATCACGAGTATCGCACCTGCTGAGAGAACAAGCGTGCTGATCAGTGCCGTCATGAGAACAGGAAGCATTCCAAACCATGCCCACAGGTGAGTGACGCCCAGTGAGAGATTGCGTGACATAGAGGAGAAGATTCGATCGAAGGCAACTGACTCACTGCCGGTTGCTTTGAGCGTTTCCAGGACTCTGATGCTGATGCCAATTTGTGTTGCGGTGACTCCTACCTCTCGAGCCTGCTTTTGTCTGACCTCGAGGCGCAATGCCGCTACGCGCCAAATCAATGCGACCAATAAGAAATACCCCACGAGTGAAACAAGTCCAAGAATCGGCGAGAGCACGAACATAACGATCAAGAAAAACAGGCTCGTGAGTTGGGCGAGAATGGCCGAGGCAAATGGACCAGACATTAGCTCGGCCAATTTCTCGGTTAATCCAACTCGGTAGGCCAGAGTCGTCGAGTCCCTCTGACTGAAGAACCACGCAGGCATGCGCAATGTATGCCAGACGAAGCGTGCAGTGGCCCGTGTCACCGTGATGGTGGTCAACCGGCGTAGAGCTCTTAATTGCATTGTCATGAAAATTATTAACAAGGCCAGTGACAATGCCAGGCCCACGAGGATGACGCCGGCCTGATCTCTATCTCCTGCAATGAGATATTCGTCAACGAAAAGTCGAATGAGGCCTGGAGTAATAATACCGGGCACGATCAGTGCCAAGCCAGTAATAACGACAAAGGCCACACCTGAAGCACTTCCATGGAATTGCTTGATTAAAGTCGTGAGCATTCCTGGCAGTTCCTTGTTGGGAACAAATTCAGGTCCAGGTTCCAGTACGAGGAAACCACCAGTAACAGCAGCATTGAATTCATCGTCCTTGAGGAATCTACGCCCGGAAATCGGATCAATGAATTCCCACGTGTCGCCTTTGCGGCCAAGTACGACAACAGCGTGGCCCCTTTCCCACTTCGCAATTGCGGGAAAGTTGACCTCCTCCAAGCCCGTCTGAGTCGTCAAGAAGTCCTCGTGGGAGACAATCCGAGAGGAGAAACCACACTCCCCTGCGGCTTGCGCAAGTGATTGCAGGTCTGCCCCGTCCCTGCTGACTCCACAGATCAGGCGGAGTTCCTCGGTACCGAGGGAGTAGCCGTACCCGGCCATAACCATGCGCAGGCAGGTAATTCCCATTTCCGTTGTGGACTGCGCAAGGAAAATCGGAGTTGCCATCACGACCCTAAAAGGGTGGCGATGGGTGTGCTGTCACTTATCACGACTTCGCCGGTCCACGGTGTCCCCGACAGAAGTTGATATGGAGGGCCCTCACCTTGGGTCCAAGTAAAACCTGACGGTGTCGCAGAATCAGCAGAAACGCGGATGCGTACTTCAACGATGGGTTCGCCTTGGGCATCGTAATTTTTCGAACCTGCCACTCTTCCCACCAATTGCTCCACGCGCGCATTACTCACGGGAACGGAAGAAATCGAACTTATGGTGCCCTTCAAGTAACCAAATTCACTGACCGGAACCGATTTCGGGGACATGAGTACTTCCTGGCCCACAAGCAAAGGTCCAATACTGGACACTGGGATAAACGCGATGGACTCCAGATCATTAGTGGTGTCCTGAAGGGTCATAACTGTTGATCCCGCGCTGAGAAAGTCGCCCACCTGTGTTGATATCTCAGTCACAATTCCACTCACGGGTGTGCGAACCCGAACCGCCAAACCTTGGTCATCGGTAATGATTGCCAGCGTATTCGACGCTTCAACGCTCTCTCCGACCTTCACAAACAGGGATGTCACCGTCCCGTTAAGTGAGACACCCACCTCGAGCGGGCCACCCTCGGTAGAAATCACACCCGCCGCTGAAATTGTTACCGGTGCTTTTGCAAAAACTCCCCAAATTAAACCGGCAATCAGGAGAGCCACTAGGCCCAACAGTCCCACCCACATTTTGGGGGTGCCAAAGAGGGTGACACCGTCCAATCGTTCAATCGGTGAGACTGGTTCGGCGGCATCTTGATGTGCAGTGTTCACTTCCACGCGTTGAGTCTATGGGGGATCACCCACGCTGGTTACCGTACTTCCACGGTAAAACCGTAATCTGACCTCAAATGCCGTAAATCCCTCGGCCATCAGGCAGAGCCCAAAGGGAAAACAGCGAGACAGCCACGATCCTGATGACTTTTCCTAGCAATGCCTTGCCCAAGATTGCTCCCACTCCAATGGCCAAAGCATCGGAAAACGTCAGTCCGAGATTTGAACCCACACGCGTGCGAAGGCAGGTGGGCCCAACAAAAAGTGTGGAGTGCTCAGGACCTAACACGGTTGGACATTTATCCTCGTCACACGGCGGACCCAGGACAGGATCCGTCGGATCGCCTTAGCGATCCTCCTCCCAAATCCTTATGTTTCTCCCCCACGAATTGAAAGAACCCAGGGGATCAACCCTGGGTTCTTTCAATTCGTAGCGGGGACAGGATTTGAACCTGTGACCTCTGGGTTATGAGCCCAGCGAGCTACCGAGCTGCTCCACCCCGCGCTGTTTGATTACTAGGCGAACTATACGTGCTTACTCAACTGCCTAATCGGTCGGGTTAGGCTCATATCCGCTGCGCAATGACCCAGGAAAATTCTTGCTCGCCACCGCTGGGCGTACGGTGAATTCGGCGAGCGGATTCAAGTACCTCGAATTCGTCTCCCATGGCCGCTACCAAGTCACCCGTGCTATGCCGAGCAACGGGCAAGCCCGAGCATTGCTCTGGCCCATTTTCAGAGAAGCATCCGATGACGATAAAACCACCAGGGACAAGAGTGTCCTTTGCCTTCCCCCAATAACTCACCTGATCCGCTTCCTCGGTGAGGAAGTGAAAGACTGCGCGGTCATGCCAGAGGCCATACATGCGCTCTGGTTGCCAGGTTCGAATATCAGAGTGAATCCATTCAACCTGCTTGCCTGGAATTCGCTTTTGACCTTCGGCTAGCGCAAATGAACTGACATCAAGGACCGTGAGGTTAGTGAAACCTAGGTCAACCAGTTGATCAACGAATGGTGAAAGCCCACCACCAATGTCGATGATAGGTGTTCCTTTGCCCACTGATTCGTTTACAAACTCCACCTCGGGTGATTGCTCTTGATACCAACTCAGCTTGGATGCCGGATTGTTCTCATAGCGATCATCCCAATGGGCTTGAAGGCTCATGCCGTTGCAGCACCCTCATCCGTTGCCACATCTGCTGGCGGTTCATCAACTGCTGTTGGTTGAGGATTCAAAATCGCCTCCGCCGCCGCAATTTGTTGCAGGGCCCGCTCGAGTCGATCCTGCGCTGCCCCATAAGCCGCGAAGTCACCCTCGGCAAGAGCCGCCTGACCATCGGAATACGCCTGCTGGGCCGCGTCAATGGCTTGGGCCAGAGCAACAATTGGATCGGCAGACGTTGGCTGGTCAGGTGCTGGGATCGTTTCACCCGTGTCGGGGTCAACAGTGGTGCCATCGCCCAGGTTCACGTCAGGCAGTGAATCCGGCAGAGCAGCAGGGTTCGTACTGAGCACCTTGGCGAGCGCAGTTGAGAGGTTATCCTCGAGAGCGACGTTGGCACCGTAACCCGCAAGAACTTTTCGCAGCAACGGATAGCCATCAGCTGCAGCGCGGATGTACACCGGCTCCACGTAGAGCAGTCCGCCGTTGAATGGCAATGAGAGCAGGTTGCCGAGTTCCACTTCAGATCCACCGCGTCGCAGGAGTGACAACTGCGAACTCACGGTGGGGTCCGACTCGAAGTTGTTCTGAACCTGTTGCGGTCCGGGGATTGTCGTGTTGCTGGGCAACTGCAGAACTTCAATTTTTCCGTAGTTGTCCCCTGGATCTGAACTCACTGCCATGAAGGCTGCGAGAGTTTGCCGTCGCTGCGGCGCAAATGTCGTGGTGAGTGAGAACTCTGTCGCGCTCTGACCTGGCATCTGAAGGGTTAGATAATAAGGCGGCTGGAACACCTGAGCAGGTGAAACCGTTGGATCAAAGGGAACGATCCATACGTCCGTACCGTTGTAAAATGTAACTGCATCTGTCACGTGATAGCGGCTCATGATGTTGCGCTGTACCTTGAAAATGTCCTGGGGATAACGAACATGCTCAACAATGTCCATGGGCATTTTGCTACGCGGTTCAACAACGTCGGGGAATGCTTTCATCCAAGTTTGCAGGACAGGATCTGATTCATCCCATGCATAAAGTGTGACCGATCCCTCGTAGGCATCGACTACAGCTTTAACCGAATTTCGCATGTAGTTGACCTGATCGCGAGGTAAGAGCCCAGATTGAATGACTCGGGTACTAATCGAGTCGCTCGTGGCGTCAGCCAATGACACGCGACTTGAATATGGATACTCATTGGACAAGGTGTAGCCGTCGACGATCCATTGGATCCGGCCATTGGCCACGACAGGGTAAGGATCCTGATCCAGCGTCAGCCAGGGGGCTACTTTCTCAACTCTGGTGAGTGGGTTGCGGTCCCACATGATCTGCGAATCCTGGTTCACCAAATCCGAGAGTAAAATATTTGAGTCTTGGAATTTAGTCGCAAACAAGAGTTTGCCAAACAGCGAACCCATGGGCACGCCACCCTTGCCTTCATAGGTATTCGTCGCCTGCCCCGTTGGGTTGGCGTCATCGGGATAGTCAAGTTCAACGGCTGGCGTTCCCTTGGGAGCTCCAACTATGGAATAAGGCGGGCTGAGTTCACCAAAATAAACGCGGGGTTGGGTCACTTCAAGTTCGCCGACGGGTGGGATGTCCGATGCAAAGAAATCAGGTGCGCCATTGCTCAAGGCAGTGTTGTCAAATGCACTGACAAAGCCATAGCCATGCGTGTACACGGCTTTGTCATTGGTCCAGTTGCGCTGGCCATCGGGGATACCTGCAAGGTTGATTTCGCGCACGGCAACAACGGCACCCCGCCGACCTTGCGGCAAGTCATAGCGGTCCACGTCAAGGGTGTTGTTGAAGGAGTAGTAACCACGGATTTGCTGCAGTTGGTTGTAAGTGGGCGAAACGATCGCGGGATCAATCAAGCGAATGTTGTTCAACGTGCCTGCACTCGCCTGCAATGTCTCCGCCGTTGGTGGCGAAACCGTACCTTCGTAATCGGAGATGACTGCATCCTGGATTCCGTAGGCATCCCGACTCGCATCAATGTTGCGCTGGATATATGGCTCTTCGCGCACCAATTCACTAGGACGCACCTGGAATTGCTGGACCACAAGTGGGTAGAGCCCACCAATGACAATCGAGGTAACAATCATCAGACCTGCGCCAATGGTCGGGATGACCCAGTGACGACGGAAGATATTGAATATGAACAGCGCAGCCACAATGACGGCTACGAACACTAAAATATTGAGTGCCGGGAGCACGGCATACACATCCGTGTACTTCAGCCCGGTGAACCCTGAGACCAGGTTCTCGCTCTTGGTCACCAGCCCAAAGCGATCAAGGTAGTACGCAATCGCCTTGAGCAACAGGAATACAGCAATCAAGGCCGAGAGTTGCGCTTGGGCCGCCCTCGTTGCACGATCGCCTCTGGGCTGAAGACGCAGGCCTCCATAGATGTAGTGAACAGCCGTCACAATCAAGATTGCCAAAATCACCAAAGTGAATGCGAACCCAAGAACAAAACGTATGAATGGAAGCTCAAATGTGTAGAAAGAGAGGTCGAGACCAAATTGCGGGTCCACCTGATTAAACGGCGTTGAGTTCTTCCACAGTAAATACGTACCGTACTCGCCTGATCCGGCCAGGCCCGCGAAAAACGACAAAATCAAAACGATGGCAAGTGCGATCCATCTGCGGTAGGGCTCGATCCCAATTCGGTATCGCTCAAGGCTCGCCTGCTCGGGGGTTGCGCCCACAAACTCGGGGCGCGTTCGAAACGCGATCCACATGGCCAATGACGACACAATTGCCATGGCCACGAACAAGACCGCGAACATGCCCATTCGAGTAAATAAGGCAATGGAGAACACCTGGGTCTTACCCACAGAATCAAACCACATGAACTCGGTGTAAAAACCCGTGAAAATCACAAAGGCAATGACAATGACTGCCAAGACAATGATCGTGGGGAGAAGAATGCCACCCTTGCGGCGAGGCTCGATATCAGGAGTCATAGAGGTCACAGGAACAACTTACGTCAACTTGCTGGACAATTCCCAACCGGTAGACCCGCTGCCCAGTGACCGAGCTCACCAATTGCCTCAGAAAGGGTCGAAACCGGGACAACCGTGAGGCCATCGGGGATATACCCCTGCGCCTCGGCACAGTGTTGCGCCGGCATGAGAAACAACTCGGCCCCGTCGGCGCGGGCGCCGGCCAACTTCTGGCGGATACCGCCAATGGGCCCGACGGATCCGTCTGGCGTGATGGTGCCTGTTCCTGCCACAGATTTTCCATCGGTCAAATCTGTCGGCGTCAATTTATCGACGATTCCCGTGGCAAAAATGAGCCCGGCACTTGGGCCGCCCACATCAGTGAGGGTGAAATCAATGTCAAAGTCAGCTGAATACAACTCTCCCACGGAGATTCCTATGTAGGGCACTCCAGCGTTATCGGGATTTTCCATCGATGTGACAACTATTTGCTCGTCCTGTGCCGCGCGCCGGATGTCGAAGGTGAACTCGGTGCCCACCGGCGCCTTCTGCACAGCAGAGACAACATCACCCGGTGCACTCACGGGTTCGCCGTTCACCGCAATGATTTGGTCTCGTGGCTGGAAAATTCCATCAGCCGGAGCATCAACAACGACCGCAGTGGCCACAATTTCAGTTTGAATTGGCAACTCCAAGAAATTCAAAGCCGCGGCAATGGCATCAGACTCAGATGTGCTGAACATCGCGGCGTTGCGGGCTTTGACCTGCTCGCCACTGATGTCGTCGGGATAAATGAGCTCACGGGGAACTACTGCGTCAGCCGCGTTGAACCACGAACCAACAGCGTCAAAAAATGTTAACCCTCCCCGCGGGCCACCTGACTCCCTGACCGTGGTCATGTTGAGAGTTCCCGAAGTGGGAAAAGTCTCGGTGCCCGAAATGGAGATGACGTCAGCGCCATCAACCTGCCCGATCACATTAAATGTTGGTCCTGGCGCGAGTTTGACATAAGGGACAGGCAGCACCAGCGCCACCGCAACCAGAGCGATGGTGACACCAACGCTTGCCAGGAATGCGATCAGACTGCGCCTACGCTGTGACCTCACCTCGGCTGGCTCGGGTTCGAGCCCGAGTTCTGGTTCAGTCACGATCGTCGAGGTTCCTTTGCACCCGTATGTGCCCATGAGGGCGATTCATGGCCTCCTGCATGGACGCGAACTTTCCCAGATCATGGTGTTCAGTTGGGCGACGGAAATAACTCACCAGGGCACCAATGCCTAGCGCAATAATCACGGCCCCCACCGGAATGAGCCACCATAACAACGCTGACACGCGATCTCCACTCCTTGCAATCGATTAGAACTGTCCAAGCCGAGCAATCTAAGCGCCCTAGGTTTAAGTCTCAAGGCTCTCGCCATTGTGCCATGGGTCCCGCCTTGCTGCTACCGGCCTGTGATGGGAGCAGCAAGATCCACCAAACGCCGGACACTCGGGTCAAGATCCTTGATCTCGGTGCCTACAGAGTCCACAGACCACCATTTGGTGTGCAAATCCTCGCCATCAGAGCGCGTTGAGGTCTTATCCACCAGCGCAATGAACTGGATATCCCAGTGCACACTCTGTGCTCCTGCACAGGGGACCTGGTGTCGGTCCAATTGGACCGGGATTTCCATTAAGACAATGTCACCAAAGCCACTTTCTTCATGGCACTCTCTCAGCGCCGCCGCAGCAAATGATTCATCAATGGATTCAATATGCCCACCAAACTGCAGCCATCTGCCGACCTTGGGGTGCATGAGCAAATTCACTTCGCGGTGAACAGGATCGAACATAAGTGCACTCGCGGTGAAATGGCCCGCTCGCCGCACCCGCTCGAGCGACAACGCGTCACCGGCGAGCAACTCGCGGTACTGGGTCATTAAATCAAGCGAAGCGTGTTGGGCAAATAAATCAAGTTGGGCTAAAGCATCAGATTGCAGCATGGACTACTTATCAAGATCGCTGATGTCACTGATATCAATGTCATCACCACCGCTGTCCAGGAATCCGAGTGGATCCTGAAGATCCTCCGCATTCGGCAAAAGATCTGGATGGGCCCAGAGCGCATCGCGCTGTGCGATTCCATCGCGCGAACGAAGAGCGGCAAAAACAGTGTGCGCCTCGCGGAAAGATCGTGGACGCAACTGCATTCCGACCAACGTGCTGAAAGTCAACTCGGCAGGGCCTCCCGTTGCCCGGCGCCGCCCCATGGTTTCCCGCAGTTGGGGCAGACTTGCAAGTCTACCCTCAACCGCCTCGGTGACGACGTCATCAACCCATCCTTCGATCAGGGCCAACAATGTTTCAAGCCGGGAAATCGCAGCACGTTGTTCAGGAGTGTCTTCAGGCTCCAGGACGCCTGAGGCCATTATTTCTTGCAGAGCTTCTGGGTTGGTCATGTCAACGCCAGAGAATTTCTCACCCAACATGTTCATATTCACATCCATATATCGCGCATACTCTTCAACGGCAGACATGAGCCTCGAGCGTAACCATGGAACGTGATCAAACAGACGCTGATGAGCACTCTCACGCAAAGCGAAGTAGAGCATGATGTCACGCGAATCAATACCAAGCCCCTCCGCGAATTGCTCAATGTTGCGTGGAACCAATGCGCGCACGCCATGGGGTGCTAGCGGGATCCCCACGTCACTTGAGCACACAACTTCATTCGACAAAGCGGACAGGGCTTGCCCTAACTGGTAAGCAAATGCAGTCGCACCCAATTGCGTGACCATGCCCAGCATGGGCGCGAGCATCGACATCATGTCGGGTGTGATTCCGCCAGGAAGCATGTCTTTGAGTTGCTCAGGAAGCTGACTCTCGAGCCCTTCGAGGTCCCCCGCACCGGGCATCATCGTGGCCATGCGCTCAGACATGGTCACCGCAATGGGCGTAATCGCCTGCTGCCAGACCGGCCCGGTTTCCACCAGCCACTCGGTGCGCGACCACACCTGAACCGGTGTGCTGCTTGTCGGGAATGTGACCGCGGCATCGAGCCAAGTGTCCGCCAATTCCATTGCGGCCTGCGCCCCGCGCTTCTCTGAGTCCGAGACACTCGGATCTGTGCCCAATCCTTGACGAGCAACCTGCATGACGGTGGACCAAGGCAGGGGCCCTTCATTTTGTGCCTGCTGCAGCATGTTGCCGAACTGCGTGAACATTGCGCCGAGGTTGTTCATATCGAATGGCTGGCCCGCGGGGTTGTTCTCATCATCAGAGTTACCCGGCACACCGAATCCAAAAGGGAATTGAGACATACCTCAACGGTAATACACCCTGTTGGGATTGCACGAGGGCGGCGCTTTCGCGCCGCCCTCAATGTAAATACACGAGGGCGGCGCTTTCGCGCCGCCCTCAATATAAATTTGTGGGGAAGTTACTTTTTTATGCCTGTGGCGTGAAGGCTTATGCCTTGCCCAGGATGCGAGTTACTTTGGTGCCGCACTCTGGGCAGATGCCCTTTGCGAAACGACGACCATTTGTTTCTTCAACGTGTCCGGTGAATTCACGCTTGGCTTTGCACTTCACGCAATATGCCTCGCCGGTGTAGCTTTCGGCCATGGGGCCCTCCTGTTGACGCTCTCCGCGATGCGGTCGGTGGCGGTCGCCACCTCGTAGCTCTGGGCCGGTTCGCCCGTGAGCCACCTCCACCATAGGGCAGAAACGACCCGCCTCAGGCTCTGTGCACAGCCAGATCACGGCGTGGCGAGGAAAATATTGCCCAAAATTGGTGCATAACGGTAATAACGGGCATTCGAAACCCCTCACTCCCCCGTGCGGCAGAATCACCCCATGGTCGCGCCCTTCAGGTCAGAAAGCACTCGAAACCCCACAGAGGACTTCACACTCAACACCCTGCTACCCCTTATCGCCATACCCTCGCTCGGAGGAACCCCCGGTGAAGTCAGTGCTCAGGAATTCATGGCGCAGCGACTTATGGATCTCGACCTCGAGGTGCACACGTGGGAAATCAACATTAAAGAGCTTTCCCAACAACCTGAATTCCCTGGCATGGAGGTTCCGCGCACTCGTGCACTCGGTGTTCTAGGTATCTGGAGAGTCAGCGGGGATCTCCCCGCCCTGATGATCAATGGACATACTGATGTTGTCCCCCCTGGCGATCTCGATTCGTGGAACCGCGACCCGTTTGATGCACATGTGGCCACTGACCGGGCGGAACACGTTGTCACTGGTCGCGGTGCTTGCGACATGAAGGGTGGACTGGCTAGTGCGCTCACTGCGCTGCGCACCCTGAAGGCAAGTGGATTTACCCCTCGGGGGGACGTTCTGTTCGCACCGGTTGTGGGCGAGGAAGATGGTGGCCTCGGAACGTATGCACTCATCCGGGAGGGGCTACCTACCTTCTATGGCGATTTAAATGGTGATGCACCTATCGCTGGAGCAATCATCCCCGAGCCAACGTCCCTTGCCATCATTCCGGCCAATGCGGGTGCGCTCACTTTTCGCGTTCTTGTAAGGGGCTCGGCAACCCATGCCTCGCGTAGGAGCGAGGGTGTCAGCGCCATTGAAAAATTCTTTCCAATTCTCAACTCATTGCGCGAACTTGAAACCCGGCGAAACGAAAACCCTGACCCGCTCATGGCACGCTGGGATATCGCTTACCCGCTGTCCATCGGCACCGTCCATTCCGGCGATTGGGCATCAACCGTTCCAGACCTGCTGATCGCCGAGGGTCGCTACGGAGTTGCCCTCGGTGAAAACGTAACGAGCGCCAAGGAAGCCCTAGAGTCAGCGGTTGCCGCCGCGTGCCATGGTGATTCCTGGTTGCGCGAGCACCCTGTTGAAGTCCAGTGGTGGGGTGGGCAGTTCGCATCCGGTCGCACGGACCCGAATGCCGACATTGTGCGCAGCGCCACTGAGGCCCACAGCTGCGTTGTCGGACATGAACCAGATACATATGCCGCACCCTATGGTTCAGATTTGCGATTGCTCACAGGATTAGCGTCTATACCGACAATTCAATATGGCCCTGGTGACGCAAGTGTTGCCCACGCACCCAATGAGTACGTTTCCATTGATCAGCTGCAGGTGACTTCACGGGTCATTGCAGGTTTAATCGAGAAAACCCTGGGGTAACTGGTTCATCCGGGCATTTGAGTCATATCAGTTCAGCCTGTGGATTGCACGTGTCAATCCACAGGTGAGAAAGCGCACTCTGTGTGCATGGAGACTATTTACCCGTTGCGCAACAGACGCGTTCCTGTCATTCATGCATCTTCTAACACCATCTTTTTCGGTGACTACCCCATTCCTGTCCCTATCTCTGCACGACACCTTGCCTGGTTCAACGAACTCAGCGGTGATCGCAGTGCAGACCAGGCAATCAAAGAACTTTATGCACAACACGGTCAAGGAGTTGATCAAAACGAATACGACGCCAAAGCCCTGATTACCCATGGCCTGAAGTCCGCCGCATTGCTGGACCTTCATGCTCTCCCCGCACTCGCTCGCTGGAAGAGTGAGGGCGACTCGGGTGAGAAGAGGGCTACAGATCCCACCACCAGCGCACAGACGCATGCGCAATTGGTGTATCCGAATTCCGACCATGTTGCCATTGCTCAACTCATTGACCTCAGAGCAGAAACGCCCATTGCGATTGTTGGATACAGTCCCCTCGCACACCAGTTGCGAGAGATTGCCTACCGAGAAAACTGGCAAGTAACCACAAATGAGCTTGGCGCCGCGTGCATCATTTATGTGAGCGAGTCACACCCTCATATCTGTGATCACGACACGGTATTAGGCACCCGAAGAACACATTTGCATGTAGCCGCCCGCCATGGAAATTCAGTGATTGGCCCTCTCGTTACACCAGGTGAGACCTCATGTTTGCGCTGCGCGTACCTACATGCCCGCGATCACGATCCCAACATGCCACAACGCACAATTGACTGGCGAAATTCTCAACGATTTGCA
>Ga0213868_10002929_pt1 | contig 16134 bp, 13 predicted proteins | sample PICome_9_FD_160087 | JGI IMG/M metagenome (GOLD analysis project Ga0213868, IMG submission 160087) | Coastal seawater microbial communities near Pivers Island, North Carolina, United States - PICO127 | ecosystem: Environmental > Aquatic > Marine > Coastal | place: USA: North Carolina...
ACATTGCCTCTAATGAACTTCTTGGAAGACCTTCATGATATGAAGGCAAAACATAAACATGACATTTTTTCAAATATGGTCTTACATCATTAGTTGCCCCATTGTAATTTACATATTTTGACCAACTTTTAACTTCGTTAATTGAAATTGCATCTAGAGATGCATCTTCTGCACCTACAATGTCAAATTCAACACTGGGGAATTGATCTTTTACAATTTTTGCAGCAGCGGCATATTCTCTCAAACCCTTTTCACCAAGCAAACGAGCGACTAATAAAAAACTTACATTAGTTTTGGGTAGTTCTGTAAAGCTAAATTTATTTATGTCAACGCCTGATCCATTAACAATATGCGTTTTTTGTTTAGGAACAATACCTTTTTCTATAAAAAGATTTCTATTATCTATATTTTGAAAAATAACAGCTTTAGAATTTTTTAAAGCTACTCTATATAAAAAAGAAACAAGCTTTGTTAACAATTTTCTTTTGAATGATTTCCCTTGAAAGGCAAATCCAAGACCGGTTATTAAAGCAAAAAAGGGAATTTTTTTAATTCTTGATGAAATTCCTCCCCATATTACTAATTTTATTCCATGAGCTAGAACTAAATTTGGTTTTTGTTTTTGAAGTAAGTTCAAAAGATTGTAAAGTGTTCTTAAGTCTCCATTTAAACTTAGACCATGCCTATTAAGGTAAATTGATTCATATTCAATACCTAATTTGTTCATATGAATTATTGAATCTGAGTCAAGCGATGAGGATGATGCTATTACCTCATGCCCTCTTTTGTTAAAATCTTGAATTAGATCAGACCTAAAATTCAATAAATCATTAGGAACAGTTCCAAAAATTAATATTTTCATCTTTACTTAAGATTGTTCTGTTTCGCTTTTCTTATAACCTACAGCAACCCAAAATGGCTTTGAATTTGAAAATTTAATATGTTCTAACCCAGCATTCTCCATCATATTTTTTATTTCCTTGCGCGTAAAACGTTGCTCAAGTCTAGTACCAAATCTATCCAGGGCATCTGTTCTCATTGTATAGAAACTCAGATTTTTATATGAACTTAGTGGGAAATTGGTAACATTTAGATTTAATTTGCCTAAATATAATGCTGTTCGTGCTAAAGGGAAATAAACTAATACAGCAATAATTTGACTAAAAATATATCTTAACCCGTATGGCATTTTTGATATGATTTTTCTCAGTAAATCCGTGATAGACCAAATAAACCTAAACCAAAATGGACGATTATCAAAACGATAATATAAATACAGTAAAAGAGGTGATCCTTTTTTTAGTTTTTCTACGCATTGTTTGATGCCCATTTCTGTATCTGGAACATGATGCAATACTCCAAGTGAATATCCAAAATCCATGCTGTTATTATCGATGGGAATATCATCAACTGAAGCGCTTTCAAATTCACAATTATCAAAATTTGATAAGTTTTTTTTTGCAATATCTATAGCATTACTTGGATCAATACAAATAAGCTTTTTAACTTTAGGTGCTACAGATTTCGCCCATCTCCCTGAACCACAACCAAGATCGAAGCCTACAGATTGTCTAGATATATCTTTCCATGGAAATACTGAAAAATATTCATCAAATAAGAGGCGTTGCTCATCTTCGGGCAAATCAGACTGATCAAACCTAGACCACTCATCACCAAATCCCTCAACAGTGTTTTTGTCTTGATTTTTCATATGTTAAAAAAACTATTATGGCTTAATTTGATTGATATCAAATTATACTTTAATAATAATCTACTTTACAGAATCAATGTACCATCCTATTGCTTCATCTAACCCTTCATATAATCTAAACATAGGCTGATAACCTAAAAGTTTTTTTGCTTTATCTATGCTTGCTTGAGAGTGTCTAACATCTCCAGGTCTAAAGTCTCTGTAGATCGGCTCTCTCTTTTTAAGGCCTTGAACTCTTTGTAAAAGGCTCTCTTCAATCATTTGATGTAATTCATTAAGACTTGTTTTGTCATTTAAGGCAATGTTATATATCTGATCAGTAGCATCATCATTATCAGTTATAGCTGCCAAGAGGTTGGCTTGAACAGCATTATCGACGTAACAAAAATCTCTACTAGTTTCACCATCACCATTAATATGAATATCCTCTTTATTTAAAATTGATGCCACCCATTTTGGTATTACAGCCGCGTATGCTCCATCAGGATCTTGTCTTTTACCAAAAATATTAAAATATCTTAAGCCAATACTTTTAAAGTCATAATTCTTAGCAAAAACTTTTGCATAAAGCTCATTAACAAGTTTTGTTACAGCATAAGGGCTCAAGGGATCGCCTATAGTATCTTCTACCTTTGGAAGATCAGTATTATCTCCATATGTAGAACTTGAGGCAGCGTATACAAATCTTTTAACATTTGCATCTCTGCTTGCCACAAGCATATTAATAAAGCCACTTATATTAGCTTCGTTTGAGCTAATAGGGTCTTCTATTGATCTTGGCACAGAACCAATTGCAGCTTGGTGTAAAACATAATCAACACCAACACAACAAAGCTTACAATCAGATATTGACTTAATATCACCCTCAATAAACTTGAAATTACTACTTATATTTTTACCACTAACATCACATGCATCTTGAATTGCCTCATCAATATTATGCTTATAGCCTGTTTCGAAACTATCTAAACCAACTACTTTTTGATCTAGAGTAAGTAATTTTTCAAGTAAGTTTGAACCAATAAAACCGGCAACTCCAGTTACTAACCAAGTTCTCTGATTATCTTTTAAATATTTTTGTAGTTGTTCGTATTTAGTCATTTACAGTCTTCCATCGACCTCATTAATATCTAAAAGATATTTGATATCATAAATTACATGTTTATCTTTGCCAAAAGCCATTATTTCTTTATACGAAAAATTTTGGAATTGATCATGAGCAACAGCTAAGACTATTGAGTCATATTTGTCTTTTTTTGGATGCTCAATTAATTTAATATTGTATTCATTTAAAGCCTCATCCTTATCAACCCAAGGGTCATAAACATCTATAGTGCATTTAAAACTTATAAATTCATCAACCAAATCAACAACTTTTGTATTTCGAATATCTGGACAATTTTCTTTAAAAGATAATCCCATTATAAGAATATTTGCACCCTCAATACTGATGCCTTTTTTTGACATTAATTTAGATACCTGATCTGCAACAAAAAAACTCATGTTATCATTAATTTTTCTTCCAGCTAAAATCATCTCAGGCTTACAACCTACTTCTAATGCTTTATAGGTCAGATAATAAGGATCGACACCAATACAATGGCCCCCAACAAGACCGGGTCTGAAGGGTAAAAAATTCCATTTGGTTCCTGCTGCTTCAAGAACAGATTTTGTATCAATATTTAATTTATTAAAAATTAAAGATAACTCATTAATAAGTGCGATATTTACATCTCTTTGAGTATTCTCAATTACTTTAGCAGCTTCAGCTATTTTGATGCTGCTTACCATAAATGTGCCCTCAGTAATAATCTCTTGATAAAGCTCATCAACTTTTTTTGCAATTTCTGGAGTCGATCCTGATGTTACTTTTTTAATTGCTGTTATGCGATGTTCTTTATCGCCGGGGTTTATTCTTTCAGGAGAATATCCACAGTAAAATTCTTCATTAAAAATTAACCCAGATTTCTTTTGAAGAATTGGAACACAAACCTCTTCAGTGGCTCCTGGATATACTGTAGATTCATATATAACAAGATCTCCTTTTTTAAGTATTGATCCAATTGCATTAGTGGCTCGTTTTAGAGGAATAAAATCAGGTTCTTTGTTTTTGTTTATTGGTGTTGGTACAGTAACAATAAAAATTTTACATTCTTTTAAATCCTCAAGATTATTTGAAAAACTCAAATGAATTGCATCACTTAGCTCTTCATCAGTAACTTCAAGAGTTCTTTCAATTCCCTTGTTTAACTCTTTAATTCTAGATTCATTTATATCAAATCCAATGACATTGCGATAACGACCAAACTCAACAGCAAGAGGCAGACCAACATACCCTAAACCAACTACAGCTATAGATGCACTACTATGTTGCATAATTTTTCCTCATTAATAAATTAATTATTCTCAAGCCAAGCTTGAAACATTAAAACATTCCACAACTGCAAACTCCAATTTCGATTGCCATTTAAATGTTCTAACCATTTACCACGCACAAATTCTACATTAAAAAACCCCTCTTGATGTAATCGTTTTTCATCTAAAAGTGATTCAGCCCAATCTTTTAATGGCCCTCTTAACCATTCCGCTAAAGGTACACCAAATCCCATTTTTGGCCTCTCAATTAAATCTTTAGGTACATGCTTGTAAAGAACTTCTCTTAAAACCCATTTACTTACTCCATTACGAATCTTAAATTCAATGGGCAAAGATGCTGAAAATTCAATTACATCTAAGTCTAAAAATGGAATTCTAGTCTCAAGAGACACTGACATTGCTGCTCTATCAACTTTGGTCAAAATATCAGTTGGTAGATAAGAAATTAAATCGTAAGCCATCATGCTCTCAATTGAATTTAATTCTTCAAACCGAACAATGTCATCATTAAGTTTTGATTTATATTCATTTGAGTTTTTAAGCCATTCAGATGGATTATAAATTTGAGAAACTAGTTTTAAATGCAAGTCACGAATAGATTCTGATGATAAAATATCTGCAGTTTTATGGATTTTATTTCCGATGTTAGTAAACCTATTATTCAAGTATCCCCTTAATAAACTATTCCATTTTTCCTCTGAAATACTAAATATAGTTTTTGAAACTAATTTCTTAATTATTGAAGGTGTTTTTAAAATAGTATTAAGTGTTTTTTCACTAAATATGTAACGATTGTATCCTCCAAAGAGCTCATCACCTGCATCACCAGAGAGAGCAACAGTTACTTTCTGCTTAGCAAACTCTGAAACAAGAAAAGTTGGTATTTGCGAGGAATCTGCAAAAGGTTCATCATATATATTTGGTAAATTTGGTATTACATTAAGCGCATCACTATCAGTAACATACTTATAATAATGATCAGTACCAAGATGTTTAGCAACGAGTGCTGCATGCTTTGCCTCATCAAATTCTTTTGAATTAAAGCCAATAGTAAATGTGTTAATTTTAGAATTTGAAAAAGACTGCATTAGAGCAATTATTGTGCTTGAGTCTACGCCTCCAGATAAAAAAGCACCTAGTGGAACATCTGACTGCATTTGAGAAGAGACTGCATTTGACAAAAGATGTTCAAGTTTATCAACTGCTTCTTTAGAAGTGCCAGAAAATTTATTCATAGCTCCCTTTTTGTAGGCTTCTTCAATTGACCAAAAACTATATTTATTAATTTGCTTTGATTTTGAATGAATTTTTACGATTTGCCCTGGCTCTAACTTGTATATGTTCTCATATATTGAATAAGGAGCAGGTATTGAATTGAATCTTAAAAACATAGCTAATGAGTTTCTATCAATTTGATTATTAAATGTCGGAAAGCGTTTTATTGATTTTAATTCAGATGCAAAAACAAACTGTTCATTTACCCATCCATAAAAAAGTGGCTTTTCTCCAATTCTGTCACAAGAAAGAAATAAATTTTTAGATTTTTTGCACCATAATGCGATTGCAAACATTCCTTTTACTTTTTTAAGAGTATTTTCTATTCCCCATTCTTCGATAGAAGCCAAAAGTGTTTCTGTATCAGAATGACCCAGCCATTTTCTATTAGAAATTGATTCAAGCTCTTCGCGAAGATATTTATGATTATAAATTTCACCATTAAATATCATTACATAATTTCCTGAAGCAGATTGCATTGGTTGATTGCCAGCAGCGGTTAAATCAAGTATTGACAGTCTAGAGTGTGCGAGGCCAATTTCTTTTTGGTCTGTCCATATACCATTACTATCAGGCCCGCGATGATTCATGGCTAGTGCCATCTTAGCTAAACAATCAGATGGATTTTCTGTTTGACCTAAATACCCTGCAATACCACACATTTCTATTATTTACCTTGAATAAATTTTAAAAAAATAAAAAAAATTTGTACTTTTTTATTACTAGAAACTTTACTTCTGAAGTATTGCATATTTCAGACCAAATATTAATCTTTAGTAACTTTATTTAAAATTAACTTACCATGTTTCAGATATAATTCATACGCCATTCCAACTATTACAACGACAATAAAGGGAAATTTGTATCGAACTGCAGTACCAAAATTAAAAACGACTAAGCCATAAATACTAAGTGCAATAATCAAGTAAACAAACCATTTTAAAGCAATGTTTTTGTCAAATCTTGATGTCTTAAAAAACATATAGCATAAGAAAATAAATATGAAAATATTTTCAAAACTTTGAACTAATTGTAAAAAACTATCTGCTTCCCAGGGTAGCGGTTTCATTAAAAAATATGGAGCAGATTGAATAGCAATGATTACAAAATCTTCTATAGTTTTAACATGAACATATGATCCTCTGTAACCTCCATCTTCAATGAATAAATTAAGCCTACTGTAATCAAGAATCTCAATAATTGTCATCAAAAATGGAGTTATTGCTGCTATTAAGGTTAATAAAAATACATGTCTATATCTGTATACTATCGAATCACGCGAAAAATAAAGATGAGCTAGAAAAAAAACAATCACTAAGAAAAAGTTTTGAAACTTTATAAAATATAATGGTAAAGAAATTACTAATGCCAGTAATTTCTTGTTCTCTATAAACAAAAGTATGGGTAAGAGCATAAAGAACATTACTAAAGTGTCTCTCAATGAAAGTGAGCTATACAACAATAGGCTTGGATAAAAAAGTAGAAATAAAAGCGGCCATCCACGCAAATTTTTGGATGCATACAACCAAATAGTTAAAAGTGTTGTTATTAATCTATTAAAAAATCCAAGGCTTTGAATTGTTTCAACATAAGGCAAGGGTATAAAAGACAACATCCAACTTGCAACTTCTACAGAACTACTTTCATGTATTTCATTAGGTAAAAGGGAGCGTATATTTTGAACAGTATAATAATACTGCCATTGATCAGGCATGTAGCCAGGTGCAAAAAGAACATAATTTAAAAAAAATGGTGTGAAGGCAAGCGCTCCCAAAAAAAAAGATAGCCACATCGGAATGTATCCAAATCTCAAAGAAACCAATATTACTATCAATATTGGTAACAAATTTGCAACATCATATAAAAACATTTATAAATTGTTGCTCCACAGCTTTTTATATTTTTCTATCATTTTTTGAAGACTAAAATTCTCATTAATTCTTTTATGACATTCATCTTTTCTTATGAGCCACAAGTGATTCCTTGACCTGAATTCATTTTCGGCATCAATAATAGCATTAGAAATTAATTTTGGATTTTTTGGAGGAACTATCCATCCTGTATTTTTTACAATTAGTGCAGCATCTCCTACATTAGTTGTTACACATGGTGTTCCACATGCCATTGCTTCATTAAGAACATTTGGAAAGGCTTCAGATATTGATGAAAGAACAAATAAGTCTATTGCATTCATAACAATAGGAATGTCATCCCTCTCACCAAGCAAATGAATATGTCCACTCAACTCTTTTTCTTCGATCATTCTTATAAGATCATTATTATCACTATCAAGATTCTTCCCAATAAGAACAGCAGTGAAGTCCAGACGATTTTTTTTTAGAATATCAAGGGCTTCTATAAGAGTATTTTGATCTTTAAGAGGATCATATCGACTAACATGGCCAATCACAAAAGTATCATCTGAGATTTTTAACTCTTCTCGAAAACTACTACTTAAATCAGTGTTTTTAGTAAATTTTTGCACATTATATCCATTCTGTATAACGATACCTATGGACTTTTTAAATCCAATTGATTCTTGTGCTGATCTTGACTTTTCTGCACAGTAAACAATTTTTTTTGGAATAAAGTGTGAAAGTAATGCATTGAATTTTAAAATAAAAATTGTTGACCATTTTATACTTCCATGAAAAAGTACGGTGTGATGAACACCCCAAAAAATATTTTTAATTCCAGCAAGCCTTGCTGCTATGCCTCCAATGAAGTCAGCATGAATCATCCAAGTTTGAACTATGTCTGGATTTATTCTTTTTATAAGTCTGTAAAGTTTATATATTCCTGATATTTTTATTTTTCCATCTGGGAAATTTAAAGAAAATACGTTTATATTATTTAGCTCAGAAAATGACAATTCAAGAGCCTTGATATCAGACAAAGAAATTATTGTATGCTTGGATTGATTATCATATTCACATAAATTGCATAAAAGTGTCTCAGCGCCACCTTTATTTAATCCTGTAATAATATGAAGAACTTGCATTTTTAACCTTCGTAATAGTAAAGTTTAAATATCAAAGATATTAAAGCCTTTTTAAAATCTTACTCAAGAAGAACAATAAGAATTCTCTAAAGTTTTTTGGTTTAATTATAACAAATGCCTCATTTATATATGGAACAATATCTCTCAAACTAGTCCTTTCAAGTAATAACTTTTTAACCAATGAGAGTGTGTTCTCTTTTCTTCTTTGATCAATTTCATTTTTTGGCAAAAGATTATATTGATCTGCATTTTTGAGAAATACTTCAACACCATTGAAGGCAATATGGGGATCAGATTTACTCCAAGAATCTTTGCGAATATGTTGAATAAAACCGACTTTATTTATTCCACGAAACATTTTAATTTTTGCGATACGTATAATCAAATCAAAATCTTCATTAAATCTAAGAGATTCATTGTATCCATTAACTTCAATAAGTATATCTTTTCTAAACAAGTAATGTGTTATTTGTCCAGGGATTCCATTTTTACGGCCAACTAGACAAACATCTAGTTCTCCATCAATTTCCAAAACATCAAATGTAGCATTTGATTTGCTTTCGATGCACTCAACCCTACTACAAAAAATAGAAGCATAATCTTCTCCAGCTGCACCCAAAATTTCTTCTCGCCACTCTATAGAGTTTGACAATAATTCGTCATCAGAATCAATAAAAAGAATAAACTCCCCTTTAGCCAATGAAATTCCTAAATTTCTTGCGCTTGATGGTCCCCCATTTTCTTTCTTCTTATAAATTATTGGAATATCTGTTTGATTGCTAAGATTATGAGTAATTATTTCAGCTGCATTATTTTGAGAACCATCGTCGATAACTATTATCTCTAAGGGTTTCAAAGTTTGATTTAAAACAGAAGGTATAGATCTATTTAAATAATTTGCATCGTTATATGTCGTAATTATTACAGTCGTTTTACTAATTTTAAAAAGCTCCTTTTTGAATATTATTTTTTATCAATATTGATTGCTTCAAGCAAAAAATTTTTAAATTTACTTACATCAAAGTCCTCATAGAGTATAGAAGACCAAGAGTGTACGCTCTTGCAATAGCTGTGGTATACATCTTTGTCCTTAAACTCTACCAATAATTTTTTTAAATCTGGATAATCCTTGATAACTAAATTCCCAAGTGGGTATTTATACTGATTTATAAATATTTCAATTGGTGAAAGAGGATCATGCATATCAATAAATATTGTTGGTATTCCACTTATGGCAGCATCAATAGATGAGGTTGAGTTAAATGTCATATGAATATCAACAACACTAAATAAATCTTTAATCGGTGTTTTGCTATCAAAAGTTATAAAATCATTCTCAATTTGAAGTTCAGGACATTGAGTTGCAGAATATCTTGGGTGATGTCTAAAAATAATTTCATAATTATGTAGTGTTAAAAATTGAGCATTATCTTCAATAAGTTTTTTAACAATTTTTACATATTGCTCATTAAATTCTCTTCTTAAACCATTTCCGGAATCATCCGCAGTAATCTGCAGTGTGAATAATATTTTTTTTTTGTGTTTTAGAGTTTGTACAAAATTTTCTGCACTTTTATTAAAGCCAACTTTAATAACATTCTTTTCACTATAAAATATTGAATTATCACTCTCTATTAATAATTTTTTAAATAGGTCACTGTAAACTAGAGTAGTTACTTTATTTGCAGATTTTACTTTTGGAGGCATTCCGTCTTTTACATATCCTGAATGTCCGTTAAATATTATCCCGTGTTGATAATCAACAATACAAGCATTAGGATTAACACTTCTCCATAATGTAACATTATTCCATATTAGAGTTATGTATACTTTTGAATAAAATTTTTTAAAAAATAATATCCTTAAAATATTGGAAATTTTTATATCTCTTTCATATTCTTTATTAATTGATAAGGGTGCTTCATATATTAAGTTGTAAATTTTTCTAAATATTATTTGGGCTAATGAGATAAAGTCAAAAGGAATAGATCTATTCTGTCTTATAAAATGTTTATATTCTCCCTTCAGATCTGTTTCTTCAAATATTGCGAAATTTAAGTTGTTTTTTTTGCAACATTCGATCATAGGATTAAGTAAAAGATTTTGCCCAGCTTCTCCTCTATTGAAAAATACTGAACTCACAAACACTACATCATACTTTTTTGGAAAAAAAATGAGTTTTATAAAATAACATGCTGAAACTATAAGGCTTTTTAAATCACTAATCATTTTTTTTCATAACAAGTAAGTAATATAGACTAAATTTTGGTTAAGCATGGGCTGCCATATCTTTAAAATGTTTATTGCTTTCAATTAATTCTTGATATGTGCCTTGATCTGCAACCCTCCCTTTGTCTATAAAAAATATTTTGTCGCATTTTTTTACAGTTTTAAGACGGTGAGCAATCAAAATTATAGATTTTTTTCCACTAAAATCATGAATAGCTTCCATAATCATTTTCTCAGTAATTCCATCTAAAGAGCTTGTTGCCTCATCAAAAACAAGCACCTCTGCATTGTTATATAGGGCTCTTGCGATTCCAATTCTTTGACGTTGACCTCCTGAAAGTTGAACTCCTCGTTCGCCTACTTTTGTATGAATGCCTTGATCAAGAGTTGCAATCAAATCACTTAGATGAGCTAACTTTAAAACTTTTTGGACTTGGTTAAGATTTATTTGATTCTTGGGTATACCAAATGCAACATTTTCAGCAATAGTTCCTTCTGATAAAAAAATAGTTTGTGCAACAAAACCAATTACATTTTGCCATGATCGTCTATTTTGATAATTTATTATTTCACCATCAATCTTTAAATGGCCATTATCAGGCTCAATTAAACACAACAAAACATCTATTAGCGTTGATTTTCCAGAGCCTGATGGGCCAACAATGCCAATTACACTATTTGAAGATATGAGCATATCTAATTTATTTAGTGCAGGCACTTCTTTATTGGGATAAGTAAAAGTAATATTCTCAAGTGAAATACTATGTTTAGGAGCAAAGCAATTTCGTTCAAATTTTTGAGATTTTGATTCCTTTTGTAATGAGTCATATAGATCGTGTTTTATTGATTCAAATGCAGGTATATTGGCTTTTATTATCGCCATACTAGAATAAATTTGTTGGAAGGCTGGTAGCAATTTTATTATTCCAATAGCATAAACAGAGATTATTGGAAGAATCATACCAAGGTTGCCATTATGGCTAGCAATTAAATATAGTATTAATACTATCATTGATCCAAAAGCAAGAAGCTCTACAAAATATCGAGGTGCTTGTGCTAAGGCAGCATTTGTCCCTTGGCTATATGCAAGTGTTTTACCTGATTTATTGAAACGGTTAATAAAATCGCCGTCTCTACCCATTAATAATAAATCCTTAATACCACCAAAGCCTTCATTCATTAAGCGAAATCGTTCTTCATTAACTTCCGATATTGCAATACCATTTTTACTTAATTGATTTCTAAATCCTTTAAAGAGAAAAAAATAAGAAATTGCAAAAATAGATAGCCCAATAAGTGCTACCTTTGGATCATATAGAAAAATACCTGTGCTCATGAATAACGAAAGGGTAACTTTTGAATTCATTTGCATTAGTGGGACTAAAAGAGCTCCTGTAACTCGCATAGTCTCAGTAGCAATTTTTTTTGTTAGCTGCGCACTACTTCCAGATGCATGAAACAACCAGTCCTGATTTAGATAGTAACTATAAAGTCTATCGGCAATCTCTGTTCCAATTTTGTTAGCAAACATTGATAATCCCCATGTTGCGAAGATAGAAATTATCATTGATGCAAACAATAGCCCTAATACACAAAGGCCAACCAAAAACACAAATTGTGATTCTGATGTGATGCCGCTTTGTGTGTATATTTGAGCAATAAATGTATTTTGTTCTAGCTGACTCATATCACCAACTAAAGCCATGAAAGGAATAATTGATGCTACACCAAGAATTTCAAAAAAAGATGTTACGATTACTAAAAATTGAAGAGCATAGAAGCGCTTACGCTGATTTGGAGATAGAAGGTCAAAAAGATTTTTTACAATCTTAAACATTAGTGAAGTTCATTTGTCTTATAAATATTAATGTTAATGTTTTTTTAATTTAAGATTTATAAATTGCTTAGATAAGATAGTCATCACCTAAAGCTAAGTCAATTTTTTTTTATGCTAAAAAATTCACGAATAATCACAATTAAAATTCCCAACAAACCTCCAAGCACTGCGCCTAAAATAGAAATTGATTTACGATTCGGTTCAATTTTTTGTTCCATGACTCTTGGAGGATCTAGATATGAGAAAACATAAAAATCATTAGCTTCTATTAAAGTTAATTGTTGCATTTTGTTTTGAAGCAACTGAGCAATAACCTGTTTGATTTCAGTATAACTTGTTTGAGCCATTTGAGCATTTAGGAAATCCATTGCAGCTTGTGCTTCTCGTTTATCATTTGATCTAAAAAAATCATTTAGTTCGTTGACTATTAAATTTGTCCATTCTTGAGCGATATGTGCTGAGTGATGCCTAATAGAAATAATAACAAACCCTGTTTCATAGTCTTGACTGAATGCTAGGATATTTTGGAAATTTTTGTAACTTTTTTCAGGACTTGGAGTTTTGCTCCAAGCTTGTGTTTCATGATTGTATAAATTTTTATCATAAATTATTTTATTGTTTTTAGAATCCCAAGATTTCGATGCCATTAAATCTGGTAAGAAAATATTCGGTAAAATATTATCTTCGAAGAAGCTAAATGTTCTTAATTTTTTTAGAGCTTTTGTTGAGTTGCCTACAGACTGGGTCTGCAAATTTATTCCAGCAAGAGATGCCAAACCTCCAATATTGCTCGCAGCTCCACTAGAGCCTGCATTAGATTCAACTGGACTTAAAAGAGCTTCAGACTTATATACATTTGGCAAACTGATACTATAAAGGACTGCAATTATTGATAATGATATAATTAGCGCAATTACAATCAATTTTCCACGCCAAATAGCATCAAAAAGTTGCCTAAGATCTATTTCATCTTGATTGACATGTACCTTTGTATTTATATGATTTTCCATGTCACCAATTATACAGTTTTATTTTTATTATTGTTATCAACCCTTAAAATCATAAAACTGTCTGGCTTGTTCTAAGTCATAACGATCATCAATGTCTAAAGATGTTTCTTTTGAGAATACCACTGGGACTGAATCTGGGGACATAAAAGATTTGTTAGATTTTAAAAAATCAATACTACACATATAGAATGAACCGTTAATTGAATAAACTTTCTGTAAAAACTGTCTACCCTCCATTTTTGTTGAAGGCTTCAATATATATTCATATGAATTTTCTTTTATAGTTATGCACCTACTTGGATGATAAGTAATCTCATTAACTGAAAAAATTGATTTAGTATTTCTATTTTTAAAAACATCGATTGCATTTAATATTTCGTCCATATTTCTGAATGGGGTTGTGGGTTGAAATAAAGCTAAATGTGTAAAGTTCTCTTTTTTATAATGTTCTAATATATGTAGTGAAACATCACTTATATTAGCTGAATCTGTTGAAAATTCTTTTGGTCTCACAAATGGAACTTCTATTTTTTTATACTTTGAGCATATTTCAATTATTTTTTTTGAATCTGTTGAAAGTGCTAACTTATGAATTGCTTTAAAATTTGATACAAACTTGAAGGTATGTTCAACGAGGGGAATTCCCCCCAAGTCTACAATATTTTTATTTTTTATGCCCTTGGATCCTGCTCTAGCAGGTATTAAGCCTAAAATTTTCAATCTATGAACTCTAAATAATTTATAACGTCAATAATATTTAAATTAAAATCAAGGATAGGAATAATCAATATTCCTCTTTTAAAAATCGAAATAATTTTATCTTTATTATCTTTATCAGATTCATCTAAATATATAAAGTTTGTATTATGAATGTCGCTTGCTCTTGAATGTAAGTCATATCCTTTTAAAAAAGAATGTATGATATCACCCTCTGATATAACACCAATAATTTTTTGAGTTTCTTTTAGTGTTACGAATACATGTCTAGATTTGTTGTTTTTAATTTTTACCAATGCATCTTTTAAAGAGGCGCTTTGATCAATTAGGAAATTTTCTAAGTCTTTCATTTTTTTAATATGTTAGTTTTTTAATAGTTAGGTCTTTCATGTCATGAATTTCTTTTACAATCTTTAAAATATTCTCTGAGGAATTTCCATCTCCATAAGGATTAAAACCATCCTTTTCAAGCATAAGTTTAAAATCATTTGAAGTAGCCTTCTTGATCGCTTTTTTTATTTTTATCTCGCAAAAATCTGTATGAATGACATTCAAACCACTCACCCTACCATCTTGCCTTCTTCCTATATTAACTGCAGGAATGTTATATGTTGGCGCTTCAAGGAGTCCTGAGCTTGAATTTCCAATAATTAATAATGAATATCTCATCAAGGTTAGATATTCTATTCTGCTTAGATTTGCAAAAACAACATAGTCAAGAGTTTTCCTTTGTTTAATAACATTTTGTATAGCTGTGGAACCAGCATCATTATTTGGGAGAATAATTACTTTTTTTTCTTTATATTTTTCTAAAACATTAAATGTAGTATTTATTTGATTTTCAGCTTGGTCATATTCTTCTGTAACTGGGTGTTGAACAACCAAAAAAAACTCTTTTGTAATGTCAAAATTATATTTTTTTTCAAAATAGTCAGGGTCTAATAATGGAAATTGAACCATTTCATCAACCTGTGGTGCACCAGTATTAAATACTCTAAATTTTTCCTCAGCTAGTTTTATAAGTCTTTCTTCAGCATCTTTATTTGAAGCAAAATGAACATGAGCTAGTTTTCCAATTGCATGTCTTGCAGCACCATCAATATTTCCTGAAACTTCACCAGCCTGAATATGACCGACCGGAATGTATGTATATGCACCCGCAATAGCTCCCATGAGTTGCTCACCTCTATCACCTGCAAGCATAATAAAGTCGTAATCATTACTAGCAAGAATGTCTGCCATAGATGTTAAAAATATTCCTAAAGACTTTACCTGTGAGATGTGATTGTATGAATCTAAAGACATAAATACTCTGTGTTTAATCTCAAAACCATCATTTTTAATTTCTTCCTCTGATAAACCAAAATTAGGAAGTAGATGCATATTTGTAACACATAATTCATATTCCAGTTCAGGATCTTTTTCAATTAATCTTAAAATAGGTCTAATGTAACCCCACTCACCTCTTGATCCTGTTACAAATAAAATTCTCATTAAGAAATGTCCTCTTCTTTTAAAAGAGTATTGATTTCTATATCATTTTTAGCAATTTTTCCCAATATGTCTGTAAGTTTAGCTGAAGGTATTCCTGTGCCAGGACGTTTTGTCCATAGATTTTCCTCAGAAAAAATATCACCTGCCTTAATTTCAGAGGTTGTTACTATGCTTCTAAACGCCCACTTTCTTATTTGTTTTTCTTTTGAATGAACGCTCTTTTCATCACCAAGCGAGAGCTCAATCTTTCTTATTCCATCGACTAAGTTTTTTAAATCCATAAAATCAATAGAGACAGACTGATCAGGACCAGGAGTTTTTTTATCTAGAATGACATGTTTTTCAATGATTTTTGCTCCTAAAGCAGTTGCTGCAAAGCAGGTATACAAATCAGGAGTATGGTCAGAATGCCCAATAGTAGCTTCAGGATATCTGTCTTGCATTACATTTATTACATTTAAGTTGATATCCTCATAAACTGGTG
>Ga0213868_10002930_pt1 | contig 16124 bp, 7 predicted proteins | sample PICome_9_FD_160087 | JGI IMG/M metagenome (GOLD analysis project Ga0213868, IMG submission 160087) | Coastal seawater microbial communities near Pivers Island, North Carolina, United States - PICO127 | ecosystem: Environmental > Aquatic > Marine > Coastal | place: USA: North Carolina | collected...
ACTGTTTTATTTGAATCTTCTTTATCTTTTGTTTTACAAGCTATTACAAGCATTCCAATTAATAAGAAACTTAACAAATAGTAATAATGTGATTTTTTCATAATTGAGGATTTTTATTTATAGTTCGCCTTAGCTATATTTAATTTACTTTAAACTGAAATACCTGAGAATGCGATGCATTTCCAACCTCATCAAAAGTAATAACTTTCCAGTAATATACTTGTCCTGAACTAACGATTACATTTAAACTATTTACACTTGGGTTTCCAACTTCAGTAGTTGGTAAATTAGCTGTATCTAATAAAATGGTATAGGATGCGATATCACCATCAACATCTGTAGCTTCCCATTGCAATGTAACATCTCCTGAATCAATAGTAGAACCTATTTGTGGGCTTATTGCGTCAGCAGGAAATGGCGGACGACTCTCTTCTGGAAGGCCTGCATTATAGAATTTCCAGGTCTCACTATCTGCAGTCTCATTACTAATACTTCCTTTAGATTTTACAACCCATGAATAAGGTGTACCTCTTAAAACCCGTATCAAGAACTCATTTGAAATGGTTTTAATCTCTCTTAAAGTTGCATCATTCAAATTAGTAATTGTTAATACATATGAACTTGTATTAGTAGCTGCTTCCCATTCAAACAACACATCGGTTTCAGTATCTGAAACTATGATACCCTCATTACATTCTGTATTATTAACAGGAAATATGAGGGTCGCTGCAGTTGGAGGATCAACGGTAACAACAGAGACTACTTCATCTCCACTACTACATGATGTAGTAATAACAAGTGCTAGTAAGTATAATGGCATTATTTTTATGAACCTATTCATTATTTTATAATTTTATAGTTAAATGTATTTTCTATTGATGCTACTTTCAATACGTAAATCCCTTTGGGCATATTAGATACATCAATTTTCAACTGATTAGTTGTTGGCTGATATGTTTTAGAAAACAGTAATTTCCCTGTTAAATCATAAATTTCAACTGGTATTTCATTTTCATAAAAATCAACAGAATTAACTTGTATCGTATTGTTTTTTATTGGGTTAGGAAAGACAACAGGTTTATTATTGACCATTATAGTTTCCTTGTAAACACCCTGACAATCTTTATTGGTTTTGACACTTAAATTATTTACACCTTGAGCTAATTCCAACTCAATTTCACTTTCATTAGTAATTGTGACTTTATTATTTAAGGTTACATAGTATGATTCACCTCCCGCTAAGGATACCGTTATTTTTTTTGAACTACTCCCTTTACCTGTTTTAGTATTACTACTTCTACTTGATGTAAATACGGATAATTCATCTGGCTCAATCACCACAACAGTAAAGCATTGTTCATAGCTAGAATTACCATCAATAGTGATACAAAGTGTGTAGGTACCTGCGGATAAATCCTCAAATCCAACTTCTGAAGTAAATGTTTTTGTTTCTGAAAAACCTTCACCAATAAGTGTTACTGAATAATCATAATTTTCGAATGCTGATAAATTAATACTTCCATTATTTTGAGACCTGCAAGTTTCACTGAATATGCTTAACAAATAACTATCTGCTGATAAAGAAAATATCTCACACCCTGTAATGTCTACAAATGTATTTTCCGGTGTGTTTGGACATAAATCATCCGTATCTAAAACACCATCTTTATCGCTGTCGGGATTATCAAACTCCATCCAATTAAAGTTAAATCCGCCTGCTAAAATTCGCATTCTTAATTTATGAATGCCTTCTTTAATAAATAAATTATCAGAAACGGTTTCCCAAGTTTGCCATCCATTTGTAATAACCGTATTAACAACTACTAACTCTGTTTCAACGTCATTTTCATCTACAGAATACAAACCAACCTGTCCTACACTAAAACCGGCAACTCTTAATTTAATGCCATAATTACCCGTTTTAGGAGCAAAAATGGAGTAGTCTGCATAGTCTCCAGTATCGGTATATGAGAAATTTTTACCTCCGCCTTCATCTTCACAATCTTCTTGTCCCATCCCAATCATGTAATCATAGTCTTCCACTTCAATTAACCCAGGAATTACTACACGGTCTGGAGATACATTGTTAATTGGTAAGTCTGTAAACGCATTTAGAGTTTTAGTTGATTCAGATTGAATTGATGTTCCTGAATAGCTAAGCGTAATGGCATCGCTTTTAATTAAAAATTTATCAAGCGTAATTATAATAAGTCTATCTGCTAAAGGATCTTCATCTACAGATGTTATGACTCTTTCTTCACCATTAACAAGTACTGTAAACTGATCTAAAGACCCGTCTAATGATGTTGCCAATAAAGTTTCACTAATTGCTATTTCAATAGATTTTTCATTTTCACCGGTTTTACCATTTAATGCATCTAATTCGAGTGCATCAACCGTTCCTGTTTTTTCAAATTCAATACTGCTAATATTAAAAGGGATATTATTACTGAAGTGCAATTTTAAACTGTGTTGCCCTTCTTCAAGTATAATGTCCGAAACCTCAATGGTACTAAATGTAGACCAACCTCCTGTTGAATTTACTATTTGAATCGTGGTAACTTCCTGATCATCCATCGAAAGAAAAAATTCACCCCCATTTTCTTGTGTAGCCACTCTTATTTTTGCTTTATATGCAGCCGTTTCATCTACTTGTACGGTATATTTAATCCATTCGCCTTGATTAACAAAACCTACGTGAAAGCCATTACTGTTAACATTGTCTGTGTTTTTCTCAATATCAACACCATCATTACGGTAAGACCATCCGCTATTCCAAGCTTGAAATACACCAGTAGACAAATTGTAATCAGCAGCAACAGTATCGTAATACGCAAAATTATTTTTCCCCAAATCAAAATCTGCCATGTGCACAACTCCAGGGATTGCCGTTGGAGTGCCATTATAAGGTATGGTTTCATCGGTTTGTACTTGTCTTATGCATGCATCTGGTACATCTTTTCTATATCGGCTATTATCAACCAATAAGTTTTCGCAAAGTTGCATCATCCCGTCAAAGGTTTCTTGCTCTGTTGGTCTAGGCCCCTCTCCTTTCCAGTAATCTAATATTTTTTGATAACCAGGATTTATATCAACTGCATAAGGGCTATCTATATCGCCTATTTTTCGCATGGTCCACCACGCCCAACCTATGTTGTTGTTTTCGAAAAGGCTTATAGCATCTGTAAACCACGTATTGGAGTTTTCTCCTGATTCGCCCATCCATAATGGAACGTTATGTTCTTCTCGAAGTGGCAATATCCAATCTAAGTCGTTTATATTATTAAAGCTCCAATACTTATGAAAGCTATATACCAAATTATCATCCCAGGGCGGTAAAAGTCCTCTGTGGTCGTTGGCATACGAATTTCCTTCGATAAAAAGGATATGATTGGTATCTACACTCCTAATACCCATTGTAATATCTTCAAAAACTTCTCTTAATAATGCGTTTTCATTTCCTAAATCCCAGTGCGTCTCATTAATTAAATCATAACCGCCAATCCATTCATTATCTTTATATCTCTCTGCTATTCTGATCCATAAAGCAACTAACTTGTCTCGATTTTCTTGACTTTCCCATAATGCGGGTTTTGATGGGTCATAATCATTAATCTCTGAACCACCACCTTGACCACCAGGAGTGGCATGCATATCTAAAATAACATAGATATTATGTGGGGCACTCCATTCAAGCACATCATCAATTAATTCAAAACCTGTTTCTATCCAGGTATTTTCACCTGCTATAGGTTCGTCCTCAATAGGACGTGTGAAAAGGTTGTAATGCATTGGAATACGAATACTATTAAACCCCCAAGCTGCTAAAGAATCTACATCACGCTTGGTAAAGTGGTTTTCTCTCCATTTTTGAAAAAAGGTTTCTGTATTTGTTTCTCCCATCAAATCGATTAATTTTTCTTTAATCTCATGTTGAGAACCTGCAACCCCAGACGTATTCATCATATAACCTTCCATAATTTGCCAACCTCCAGGTCCTAGGCCTCGTAAGAGCACTTCTTCCCCACTTGAGTTGACTATCTTTTTGCCATCGGCTTTAAGCCCTTGACCCCAACCAAAAATTGTTGTAAGTAACAAGCCTATAAAAAATATGTATTTTTTCATTGTGTCTAGATGTTATATGATTTAAAAAGGGTTAGCTTGAGTAGTTCAATAAAACGAACATTGTGCTAAAGGCGCTTTAAAGTGTTTCACTAGTACTATTTGGCTAGTAAAACACAATAAAACAAACCTAAACTAAAACAAACTACTAAAATGACTAATAATATTCCTTTTTGTAATTAATTACTATTATAATTTTGTTAAAGACCAATTATCTAGAACAATCCCGTCAGCACCCCATTGAGCACCTCCTGTTCTAAATAACAGATAGTATGTTCCAGCTGATGCAATTTCAAATTGGCCAGGGTTAGCTTCAGGATCGCAACCACCTGCAACTGCCGAACCAGAATATGTTTTTATATCACCACATTCCCAAGCGTTATAAGCTTTCAGTACTTGTTGGTCGCCATTGTAGTCTTGACCACTATTATCTGTAGGTTGAGTAGCACCTATATATACTTCACCCCAAACATCATTGATATTTGCATAGGTCATATCCATATCAAATTGATAGGTTCCTGCCTCTAAGGTTACTGCGGTATAAATAGCCCAATGTTTCCATGGGTCCGTAGCTGTTTCCGAAAATTTAGCAACACCGTCTGCGATGGTTACTGAACCAACTCCATTATCAGTGGCGTCTATATTTATAATGGTCCAACCACTTGCATCACTAAATGTCCCATTCTGAATAAGATTAAGAGAAGTTCCAATGGTTATATCTTTTAATAATTCATCAGAACCATCAGCATTAGTAACCGTTAATTTAACTGTATATGTACCTTCTTCAGCATAAGTATATGTAGGATTTTCATCAGTTGAAACACCTAAATTATCACCAAAATCCCACAAATAAGATTCCCCAAGAAGAGATTGATTTGTAAAAGTTGCTGTGAAATCGGTTTTTGAAATTGTAAAATCTGCGATAGGAGGGAATGCAGGAGGTGTAATACCAATTCCAGGAACTAATGGCGTCATAATAACGTTATCCAAAGATAGACCGTCATTATAATTATTTCCACCGCCTCTAATAACAAAATACACCGTACCGGTAGTATCGAATTCAACCAATCCTCCACCTTCGCCAACACAGCTAATTTCAATAAGCGAGCCATCGAAAGGTTCATTACCACATCCCGACCAAGTATTCAGCCCCAAACGAATGCCTCCATCAGTATAATCTTGACCTGGAACTGGAATTTCCGCTCCAATATAAACTTCATACCAAGAATCTGAAAGTCCGTTACCTGACACTTCCATATCAATTTGATAAGGGACACCTGCTTCAACATGAACCGGTTGATAGATTCCTTCTTGTCCAAAGCTTCCACCAGTCCAAACGGCTTTATCACCGGTAAAGTTTACTTCAACTCCCTCTGAAATAGGTAAAACCGTCCAATTCTCACTACCATTAAATTCTCCGTTTAACAAAATATTTTGGCCTTTAAAATCGTCGACAATAACTATGGTTTGGATAAATTCAGCTTCACCACCTTCGGTGAAGATTTTAAACCTCACATTATAATCTCCTTTTTTCAAATATATTTTACTGGCTTCCATTCCTTCTGCTGAAGAATTATCGCCAAAATCCCAATGGGTATACCAGGTTTCTACTTCTGTATTCGCTGTAAATATGACTTTATTTGGGTTTTCTGTATCAAATGTAAATGTATACGCTGCGTCTTCACTTGTAGGCACAAAAGCCTCAAAGTTATCATCATTAGCACAGCCTGAAGAAATTAGTATAACTCCCAACATTAAAAGCTTGCTTAAAATTTTTATTGTTTTCATGTCTTTTTCTTTTAATTAGTTTTTTAATTGTAAAGAGGGTTCTCTAAAAGTTTGTTATTGTTGGTTCTTCTATCTTGACCAATTGGCAAGTAATAGTGGCGCTCATAAAAATTCGATTCTAAAGGCGCAGCATCAAATGTTTCATAGGTAAAGGTCTCCGTACCGAAAACATCAATATGTCTAAGAATTTTCACGCCTTCAACCTGAATACTTAAAGCTTCTGTAGCAATTCGCCATCTTCTAACATCCCAGTATCTTTGGTCTTCAAAAGCTAATTCCAACTTTCTTTCATGTCGGATTTTATCTCTCAACTCTGTTCCAGACTGTGCCTGGAATCGAAGATTTTGTTGTAAACCTGCTCGGGTTCTAACCGGTTCAATCAAATCTCTTGCAGAACCTTCTAGACCAAGTTCAATGGCAGCTTCTGCAGCATTTAAATATATTTCACCTAATCTAAATAAAATACAATCCGTACCCGAGAAAAATTCTTTTATAAAAAGTGGAGAGCTTCCATCTTCAAGATATTTTCTAACATAGAAGCCTGTTTGGCTAAAATCTGTCGTTGTAACTCCAAAACCGTCTTTACCTACACCTGTAAAGGGTTCTGTATCAATATCACCAGCTCTTTCAGTGCCATACCAACTTTCTACTGGCGATCCTTGGAATATATCATTATTAGTTAATATGGTGCCCTTTAAACGAGGGTCTCTATTTTCCCAAGGGTTATTCTCATCAAAACCAGACCCAGGTTCATTCGGTAAAAGCCCAGTATCTAACATTTCATAGCTATCAATAAGTTGTTTTGTTGGCGACAAACTAGATCCCCAATCTACTCTGTAGCTCCAAGGAACGTTATGTAAATCATACGAATGGCCTTTCTCGAAAGGAAGCCATATTTTCCTGAAAATAGTTTCGTCTTCCGTTTCGTCTAGAAACAGATTCGCATAGTTATCGGCCTTGTTTGGATATTTATCAAATAAGGTAAAGCCTCCTTCTGCGATTATTTTGTTTGAGGCATTTAAAGATGTTTGATAATAACTATCGGCATCAGAAGATGGAATCCCAACCAAACCGTTTAATTGAACAGTTCCGTATTTTGCTATACTAGCAGCATATAAGGCAGCTCTTGACTCTAAAGCTTTAGCAGCCCATTTACTAGCTCGCCCAATTTCTCCTGGCCAATTATTTGGTAATAAATCAAAAGCCAATTGCGTATCTGCAAGCACTTGATCGTACACTTCTTTTTCAGTGTTCCTTGATGGAAAAAGCTCATCTTCTGGCGTTGTATCTGGATTTTGAGCTTCCAAAATAATGGGAACCCCTCCATAACGTTTTGCCATTTCAAAATAAGCAAACGCTCTTAAAAAATAAAGTTCGCCTAATCTGTTATTGCGTTCTTCATCAATATACACATCACTACCTGCCAATTCAATGTTTTCAATGGCGTAATTCATCTTATATATATTAAAATATCCCCACCAATCCATTGGCCAACGATTATCTGCTGTTCCCCAGAGTCCTGGTCTAAATTCATTGTAATTTTGTGTCCAAGCATACGTACCCATTGCCAAATCTGATAAGGCATCACGTTGGTTACCAAATCCAGCACCATCAAAATCTTTTAAATAATCCCAAGGCATATTCTCGTAAATCTGGAATAGATAGGAATCTGTTAAAGCCTTGTCACTCCAAACATTACTTTCTGTTAATTGATCTAATGGCGGTTCATTTAAAAAATCATCACCACAACTAAAAAAAGCAAGTGTGATTATAGCTAATATTAAGTTTATTCGTTTCATAGTACCCATTTTTTTAAAGTGTTACATTAATGCCAAATGTTATTGATTTAGTTTGTGGGTAAACCCATCCTTGATCAGACCCCTGTAATTGTGGATCAAAATCTTCATCATAGTCTTTAATGATAAATAAATTGTATCCCGTTACAAAAAATCTAACTTCATCAAAAGTTTTTTTCGTTATTGCTTTTGGTAATGTGTAACTTAAATTGATATTTTTAAATCTAATATGTTTACCGTCTCTTACCCAAAAATCGGATTCTCTATTATTATTACTGTTTGATCCTCCTTCGGATATTCTTGGATAGGCGGCATCTGTATTTTCTGGCGTCCAATAATCCATTTGATAATCATAGCCTGTAAATGCATTTAGCAAAGGGCTTTGTGCCTCTCCAGATATAAAAAGATCATAGCCAGAAGCACCCGTTAATAAAACTGACAATGCAAAGTTTTTATATTCGGCTCCTACATTTAAGGAATAATTTGAAGCTGCTTTACTTCCTTGTCCATATACTTTTCGGTCTATATCATTAACGAAGCCATCTCCATCTAAATCTTTGAACTTAATATCTCCAGGTTGTATGGTTGAGTTTCCATTATTGTCTTGAATTGGGTGATTGTCAATTTCTTCTTGGCTTTGAAAAAGCCCATCAGAAATAAATCCTCTTCTAAGACCTGTAAAACCTCCTGTTACTGTTAGGTTTGATCTCTGAAAATCGTCTTCTATAAGTGCTTCATCTATAAAAACTGCTTTTTCTCTTGATTTTGAATAATTTATACCTGTAGTTATTTTCAAATCCTCGGTTAATTGCTTTTTATAATTTGCTGAGATTTCAAAACCTTCATTAGAATATTCATGTAAATTTTGCAATGCCACTCCTACACCTAAGGTATTTGGAATACTTCCTGTAGGGGGTGCTAATACATCTTCTCTTGTTCTAAAGAAATAATCGAATGATAAGTTAAGTTCTCTATTAAACAACGTTGCATCTAATCCTACATTATAAGTCGTATTCGTTTCCCATGTTATATCGCTATTTGGAAGCGATTTATTGTCAATCGTTAGGATTGTCCCATCGTTATTAGTAGCGTAAAAGAAGCTATAATTAAAACCGCCTAACCATTCATATGAAGTACTACCATCGAAACCAGCCGTTCCTATAGATGCTCGTAGTTTTAATTCTGGAACGACCTCTTTTAATGACTCAAAAAACGATTCTTCTGATAGTCTCCAACCCAATGATAAAGAAGGAAATAAACCCCATTCTTTTCCTGGTGCAAACCGAGAAGAGCCATCATACCTATAAGTTGATTCTATAAAATATTTTGATTGATAATCATAAGCAAATCTTCCTACAAACCCTAAACGATTTTCGCGAAATTCGCCGCCGTTTGCTTCTTGATTTTTTCGTGATCCGGCATTAAGTTGATCAATTGCCGTAGATTGAAAATCTTGACGAGCAGCATTTACATCTTCTCCTTGTCTTTTTTGTACCTCTGCTAATAATAAGGCGGAAACATTATGATCTCCAAAACTTCTTTCATAATTAATAGACTCCTGTAAAACATAAGCGTTACTGTAATATGTCCCTACAGTCAATTTAGTATCACTTGGTGTATCTAATGGTGTTGCAGCTTCTACGTCATACTCGCCTGTTTGTGTATTTAATGTAAATTGATTAAAACTTTTCTTCCAATCTTTACTAAAAGTCGTGTCGTAAACCAATGACGCATACGATTTAATACTTAAACCTTGCACTTGAGGAACTTTCCATTCTAAGGATATTTTAGCATCAAAATTGTTATTTCTTTGTCTATAGTATCCTCCATTGAAATCTCTTAAACCTTCTACAATATTCGTTGGACCACTAGGATTTGCAGGTCTTCCATCAGGATAATATGCTAAATCTATGGGTTTAGCTCTACTTAATTCTCTAAAAATATTAAATGCTGAAAATGCAGGCGCTTCATTTATTCTTCGGCGAGCACCCATATTGAACATCAATTCTAAATTATCATTAATCTTTGCGTTAATATTAGAACGCATATTGAATTGTTGATAAGAAAGCACATCAGCCGTATAATTTGATTCTTGATTTAAATAACCTCCAGACACAAAATACCTAACTTTTTCTGTTCCTCCAGAAAGGTTTAAATTATGACGTTGTTGAAAACCCCAATCTTTTATAACCAATCCTTTCCAATCCGTATTGGGATAATTAACAGGATCTGTACCATTTCTGAATAATTCCAATTCATCTTCGGTATACCTTGGTGCTTTACCTGCATTTATTAGCCCTTCATTTAAAACTTGACCATATTGAGCAGACGTAAAATAATCTGGAAAGGATGTAAATGCCGTATATGTAAATTGATTACTATAGGATAGTTTTGGCTTTCCAATTTTACCTTTTTTTGTAGTAATTAAAATAACGCCATTACCACCTTGCACACCATAAATCGCTGCAGCCGCTGCATCTTTAAGTACCGATATATTTTCTATTTCATTAGAATCTAGTTGGTTTAAATCGCCAGGAGCACCATCTACTATAACTAATGCAGCTCCAAAGTTTCTTACCTCGAAAGAGGAACTACTAAAACCAGGTTCTCCAGAGCCTTGCCTTACAAATAAACCAGAAGCCATTCCTTCTAAAGCATTACTTACATTCGGAACTGGTATCTTGTTTAAAGCTTCCTCATCTATGGTTGAGACCGCCGAAATAAGTTTTGTTTTTGATTTGGTACCATAACCAACCACAACTACTTCATCTAAAGTACTTGTATCTTCTTGAAGGATTATTGAAATGGTTGTCTCGTTCCCTAGAGTTATCTCCTTGGTTGCAAAACCTATATAGGAAATAACAAGTACATCTCCTGTTGACGCTTCAATAGAAAAATTGCCATCAAAATCGGTTTGTGCTCCTATAGCAGTCCCCTTAATAATGACATTTGCACCTGGCAAGGGCACATTTGCTGAATCAGTTACATTTCCTGAAACGGAAACCTGAGCCATACCTATACTTGTACATAGAAATAGTCCTATAACAAGTAGGGCCTTTTTTCCCAGACTTTTCGAACAATTTAAGAACATAGTCTTCATCATAATCAATTAATTTTTTGGTTTAAAAATTCATTTGTATTAAGCATAAATTAATCCTTTACCATCCATGTTGTTTTTTTGCTAATAAATAGCCCATGGACGGTAAAGGATTATGTGTTTTAACGAAATACGTTAAACATTTTTTTATTGTTTTATTAATTTTCTACTTGCGGTTCTTAATTCAGTTGTAATGTTAGTAATGTACATTCCAGGAGCTAAACTTGAAGCATCAACATTAGCCTTTAAAGCATTAGGTTTTAATGAAAGCACTCTACTACCTAATAGATTATAAACCTCAATAGATTTTATAACCTGATTTTTTGTTGAAATGGCCCAAGAAGATGTTGTTGGGTTTGGATAGGTTGTTAAACCTGCTAATTTAAAATCTTTAGTGCTTAATGTAGCCTGACTACTTTTTTCTATAGCATCAAAATAATATTTATCTCCTCCTGCAGATCCGCCAGCTTGACTACCATCAAAATAAAGTACAACTCTATTATAATTTGTGGCAGTTTCTGCTCCAAAATCAAACGTTATATCTATCCATTTACTAGTCTCACCTGCACTAATACTGTAGGTTTGTTCCGATGGATTATCGCCATAATTTGGATTATTCTGTAACTTAAAAATTAAGTCTACTGGCTTATCAACCCAAACTTTAATTCTAAAGTATGGTGTTTCGGAAAAATCAATAAAATCGAATGTTCCTGCAGATTCTATTCCTATATAACCGCCGCTACCATCATGCGAAAACTCACCAACGTTTGCAGATCCATTAACAGCATCAGGACCTGGGTTTGTAACCTGAGCAAACCCAGCAGGACCCCAACTTCCAAAACCAACTGAAGTAGCAGGTGTTTCATAATCAAACATTGTAACATTTATTGGGCCGGTAGCAGCCGCCTTGGTTGTAAAACTAGCAGAAACAGCAGTTACAGCCATATCATCCGAATATTCTATTGAATTATCTATAATTCCAAACCAATAGGTTGTAGAATTATCAAGATTTAAAGTTGGATCTATAGTTATTTTACTAGTATCGCTTATAGAAGCAGAAAAGTCTAAATCAGTACCATTAACATCATTTAAACGAAGACCGACATTTGATGTTGGATCTGTTATCGCTGAATCATCTATATTTCTAAAGCTTCCATTAGTAGTAATTTCTAGATTTGAAGTTATAGAAGCTTCGGTATCGCCATTAGCAGGAGAAAATACTTGTGCAGGAGTTGTATATAAATTAGGACCTTTAATATCGTCAAAGAAAAGGGAATCACCTAATGTCCAAGCCGGACCATTAACGATAATAACAATATTATTCATAAAGATATTTGAAAAACTGCTAAAATCAAAGGATAATTCTACCCATTGACTAAGTTGTCCAGCTGTTACAGAAGCTGTGACTTCAATATTATTTCCCCAATCAGGTGCATTTTCTAAATGAAACTTAATGGTTACTTCTTCTGAAGACCATACTTTCATTTTAAATGTAGAAAGTGCAGTTAAATCAAATGGTGCTGTGAATACAGTGTTAACGTCTATAACACCTATACCTATTCCGTTATCACTACCTGCAGTAAATTGCCCAACATTTGCAGAACCATTAACGGCATCAGGCCCAGGATTAGCAATTTTAGAAAATGAAGCAGATGAATTCCAGCTATTAAATACAATATCTGGATTGTTTGTATCAAAATCTACATGTGTGGTTTCTTGACCATACACAATGCCTAAAGATGCGAATAGAAGTAAAAATTTTTTCATAATAATGTAATTTAATTAATATTTAGTTTTAGTTAAATGAGTATATAAATGCATCAAACCAGTTGTTGTTCAACCTTTCCTCTTTTTAGTAAATTTGCTTTAGAAAATGGCCTATACTTTTTTGTAGACACTTTCTATAACTGTATTCGAATTGAGTATTTAAGAATAAAAAGGGTGAAATACGTTTTTGTTTGATATCACAAAGGTTTGTTAAATACAAACCGTTTTCCTAGAAAAGTACATCTACAAAATTCCGAATTAGCATGTAGAGCCCTCTACAAAAACTCTACACAAAAATTTTAAGTAGTTGTTTTTTAGTGATTTAAAAAAATAAACCGATTGCTGTTAAAATGACTGGATGTAATTTACCAAGTTAGAGTCTTTAGGTAAATCTAGCTTTTTTCGAAGACGCCAACGACCTTGCTCGACGCTTCTTATGGAGATATTCATTAATGAAGCTATTTCTTTTGAAGATAGATTTAGCTTAAGGTAAGAACTTAGCTTAATTTCGTTAGAGGATAAGTCCGGATGTTTGTTTCTTAGTTTCCCAAAAAAGGTGGCATGCACATTTCTAAAATGAAGTTCAAAAGCGAGCCAATCATCCTTATCAACTAAATGATTATTAATCTTTTTTATCACCTTTTTTATTGGAGAATGCAATGAACTATTAAGTACATCTTTATCAATTTTGTTAATATCGTCTATTAAGTTAGTAAGCAGTTCATTCTTTTTAATATTATTAAGTGTTGAAGATGCCAATTCAGAATTTTTCTTTTTTATTTCTAAGCTTAAATTTTCTTCTCTTAAGATTAGCATCTTCTGTTCAGCTTCTAGTCTATCCAATTTAAATCTTTCTTCTTGACGCTGTCTCTTTTCTTCCTCTTCTAATTTTAAAACCATCATTTGTTTCTGGTTTTTTCTTTTAAAATATCTCCTATAAAGAAAATTAATAAAGATTATTAATAGGACATAAACACCATAGGCAACGTTAGTTAAATACCAAGGCGGTTTAATATAAAAGGCTTTACTTATAGTTTCGGATACCATTTGGTTTTCGTCACCAGAGCGCAATTCTAAAACATAATTCCCAGAAGACAATCCGGGAAAATTCAATTCGTTTATAAAGCCCCAATTAGACCAATCTTTATTTAAGCCTTTCAACCTATATTGGATTTTTTTGTAATTAGCCAAAGGTGTTTTTGGCATGGCTATACTTATTTTTATAAAATTATTACGATGAGGAACCTTCAATACCTCATGCTGATTAATTGGAGCCATAATAGTGTCGGTTGTACTTATAAATTCAATATACCGAAACATTGGTGGAGCTTTATATGTATCTAATTCAAGATTATTAATATTATGAAAAACCATACCATTATCCATACCTATTCCAAAGGTTGAATCATTAAACTTTTTAAACTTATTAAAATCATTTAAATGCCTATTGATCATGGAATGAAAGGGTTCTTCAATAGTCCTAAATTTATTCCGATTTCTTAAAACGTAACCCAAAAACTTTGAAGTAGAATACCAAAAAACATTTTCATATTGAGAAATACTATTAATTCCCTGGATATCTTTAAAAAGTTCAGAAGCATATTTGTCCTTAATAAAAGTATTGTCAATAGGGTCATAATTTAAAAACCCTTGTGGATTATAGAATACCAGGTCGTTATCAATTTTACTTAGGTAGGCGTATGTATCTACAAACTTATTTGATACCCCATAAAATTCGTATTCTTTAAGTTCCATCCCATCATCAGATAAACGCAATCGATAATAACCTTTGGATGGATGCGCAACCCATATGTGCCCATACTTATCAAACTCCATAAAACGGGAAGATTCTCCATAACCCACCCATTTATTAATAAATTCCCATGACCCATTTATGCGTTTAAATACGGCAATGCCAGAGTAAAAACCAACATATAGAATATCATCTATCTTGGGATGCTTTCTAAATATCCATGCACCACCTTCAATAAGAAGAGGCTCTATTTTATTATTATCTAGAAAAAACACACCTTCATGAGAGCCTACTAAAATTTGGCTATCAATCTCTTCAATTTCCCATATTTGCCCTAAAGCATTGTCAACCAATTTAGGCTTTGATTTTGATTGAAAAATATTTTTTACAAATAGCCCTTGATTTGTTCCTAAGTAAAGTAAAGAGTCTTTTAAATGACTTGCATATACGGTTCCAAATTCCCCTTCTGTGTCTATTAGGTAGTTAGTATTACTATTAATTTGCACATAGCTTAACCCATTATCCAACCCAAGCCATAGGTTGTTATTTAAATCAGTAAATACTTTTCTAATTGTATTATCTAAAAGTCCATTAGTTTTTTTTAGATGTAAAAGCAGTTTACCTTCAAGTGAAACTATAAAAACACCATTTCTTACGGTACCAATAATAATCTTATCATTTTCAAATTCTTGAACATCATTTACTAAGTACTTTTCTAAAATACTATTTACTACCCATTCATTCTTAGTCAATTTTTCATCTTTCAAAGTCCAAGTGCCATTGTTCTTTGTAACTATTAAAAGCTCGTTAGTATTTTGGACAAACACACCAACAATATGAAATTTATTGGATTCTATTCCTTTTATTAGTATAAGTTCTTTATTCTTTATTTCAAAAAGATCATTCCCAGAGTCTTGGATAAAGACTCTCTCTTTTGATGAAAATAAAACATTAAAACCTCTTAAGGCATTAATAGAATCAATGACATTTGCTTTAGGGTCATAAATGAAAATTTGCTGAAATGTTTGAAAAAGAATTTTTCCATTAATTTCTTTAATTCTTAAAAAAACTGGAAGTAATGCATCGTTTTTTTTAGGTTGCTTAAAAAACAAGCTGGTATACTCTAAAATGCCTTTGCTGTTTTTAGACCAATACCCAAAACAGCCATGACCAGCAGTATATATATGTTGATCGTCTTTATATAAAACAGCACGCAAATCTGATTCTTGTTCATATGTATAATTTTTCCAACGAGTACCATCGTATTCTAACAACCCTCCAGGTGTTGAAAAATACATTTCTCCATTAATACCTTGAGAAACATCATAAACTGTTAAACTGCTTTTGGTTTCTTCTTCCGTGAAGTTTTTTATAAATGGTATTCCGGGAGTGCTTGAAAACTGAGCTAGTATTGAGTTACAAATAAATAAAAATACTAGAAAAATTAAATTTCTCTTCTCTATTTTAAGTAATAGAATTATAGCGCGTTTACTTTTTATCATTAAGTTCGTGAAAAAACTAAATTTAGACTATTTATTGAGCAAATCAAAAATAAACAAATAAAAGTGGAGTGTATTGTTGAAAAGGTTGTGTTTGTCTCTAATTAAGTGAATACATTTAAACAATTATCGAATTACTTATCGAAATCCTTTAAATCTAAAATTATGGATTAGTCGGGATGACGACAGGATTTAAATAATCCCAATAAACACTCATTGCAAATCATAATTTTAAATTCTCTTAAGAAAGTAAACTTTCTACATAAATCTAAAATTATGATTTAGTCGGGATGACAGGATTT
>Ga0213868_10002931_pt1 | contig 16123 bp, 6 predicted proteins | sample PICome_9_FD_160087 | JGI IMG/M metagenome (GOLD analysis project Ga0213868, IMG submission 160087) | Coastal seawater microbial communities near Pivers Island, North Carolina, United States - PICO127 | ecosystem: Environmental > Aquatic > Marine > Coastal | place: USA: North Carolina | collected...
TCATATTGTAGACAGAAGGATAGAGCAAATACGAAAAATACAAAAATGTGAAGAATGAATGTGGGACTGACTCCGCGGCGACAAAGAACCAAAAGGGCTTATCCTTGTGGCTATTCCTCCCATCAATCACACAACAAAGTTCACGATTCACGATCCCTCCTGTTTTTACTATCTATCCATTGTCTTTTCACTCCATCTTGTATCTTCTTATCTCTGAAACCGATATCACGACCGAGCGAAAGAAACAATCTTCATCGTCCTGGATGAAAAAGTTAATCATATCTAAGGCTCTATATCTGTGAAATCACGTTGATAACCCAAGCAATCACACATATTTTTCATACAAAAAGTAAATACAACCGTTGCTGAGTAGACTTCAACAAATAAAGCCGACCCAAGTAATTATCGAAGTCATTCACAATGACAAACATAAATGATATTCGAAAAGATTGTACGTTAGAAAGTGAAATTATGGATCCACAATCAAGCGAGGACACAAACCCTCGCAGAACAAGTCATCTGACCCCCTCTCAAAGTGAAGATCAAATGGATCAGGGAATTTCATTTCACCATGGGATGAAATTTTGTGAAAGTTTTGACAATAACAGTGTCATTTACCACGGAGATCCATCAGTGCCAAATGATGACAAATGCCAGTCTCAACATAATGATTTGACTCATAAAGGAGAGATATTAGAACCATTACATGATTCAATCGCATACGCAGTAGCTTCATCACCGAACGATTTGAATCATAACTTAAATGTCTCATCGTGTACTACAAAATTAAGCAATGGAGATAGGATTTCTGCAGATCCTCGCACACTTCCTTACCATGAACGGAAACAGGTCATAGAAACATACGATACTGAAAGACAAACTTCTCAAGCTCAGAATTATAAAAAAAATGACAAAATTGGTTCGTCGACCAAACCTTCTCGCCCGCCAGACTTGTATAGATTAAATATGATGCATGCTACATCGAGCACCCGGAATGGAACTACAAGTGCTCCAAATCTTAGTCATGGAGGTATACCGACTCCTCGAAATCGAACTTTTAGTAATGATTTAGACAAACATCACGATAAGGGATTCCAGCCCCCACAAAAAGTCATAAATAGGCCATCTTCGATTCATGTTAGAAATGAATCAAGTGGATCAGTATCGTCTCTAGGAAGTATGACTGGAGGCGCAAGTTCCATGACTCCTAGAGAACTGAGTCAATTGTCAGAAGCTCTCAACAATGATATTCGTCAATACATAGATACTTCAAAGGGTATTAGGTCAAAAGATAATCATAGCTCCGGAATTCTTACAAACCTACTTGCTAGTGTAAGTGGAAGTAGCTTTGAAAGTAATCAGAGTATTGAAAAAATGACAGATAAGTTTCACAAGAAAAACCAAAAATTTCTGAGTAAAACTGAACGACAGAAAGATCGGTCAAGAAAACGTGATATGATTCGGTCGTTATCTCCATCTGTTCAGTCCCACAGATCCCACCGTCCGCGTTTACCATCTATCGATAACGATAATTGGGAGGAGAATGATCAGAAACATTTGAAAAGCCAACGAAATAAGACATACAGAAGTAAAAGGGAAAGCATGTATGGCGCTACGGATTCAAGTAAGGTCCATGAAAGTCAACGCGACCGCTACTTAGAAAGCCAAAAACGAGATTCTGAACAAGATGACATTAGTAGCATCGATGATGAAAGTTGTATTTCAAGCGATTTTACATCTGTCTTTATGGAAGATGGAGATAGTTCTTCATCTTCGTCGTCCCCAAGAAAGTTATCCAAACACATTGGCAAATTCAAGGGTCATAATCAGCCATCTGAGTATACTTCATTACTTCCATCAGGTGAGTTGACACATGAGCAAGGGCAAAGTAAACCAGCCAAACGACCTAAGAGAATAAATTCAGCATCAGCGCAAAGAGATAGGAATAACAATAACATTCACAGAAGCAAAGGCAGGAGGTACAGAGACAATATCCAAAGGAGTGAAGTGGGAAAAATAAAAGAAATGCGAAAAATCCCTCTCCCCCCGAAGAAGAACAGACACATAGACTCTTTTTATGGACAAACCTACCGAGATGAAGAGGATTCTTCGTCGTCTGATGGCATTGATTTTGAAATCGATGACTATACGAAGCATCTACTTAAGATTCAAAGAGAGCGTTTGATGATGCAGTGGAGTCAAGAATTAGAAATCTTTAAAGAAGAGCAATCAAAAAGAAACCACAAAGGAAGTCGATGGTACAATCAAATATGGGCTTGGTTTGAGGGAATTTCCTTCCGCTGCAGAGGGAAAATAGCAACTGCACTGTCAGACATTGAATCATTTGTATGTAATTTACCACTCACTATCGGAGCAATCGGATTAGCAGTGGTAACTCTAGGGGTAGTTTGGTTCAAATTCACTGAAGAGATGATGAAATCTTGTCAACCAGTTCATTACCACTCTGACTTATGTACTTTCCCAGAATTTCCCGGATGCTTTGCATGCGAAAATAAGGAAGCCAAATGGTACAGAGTTGCTCTTACGTTTCATCGATTTTGCTCTACCTTCGCTGGCATTATAGCTCTTCTCTTCTGTCTCAAAATCATACTAGCTCCTGAGGTTATTCGCTCGGAAATGAACTCACCGACAACATCTAGTCCTGCCGGACTGATATGTATGACAATCGTTTGTATATTCGCTGGTGTTGGCCGACTTGGAGAGTGGGTTGTCATTTCAACTGCCACCATTCATTTCATAATAGCTATTTGGTTTCTCTACATGGCACAGTGCTACAACTCTCTACCAGATCCCAGTTGGTTTCCCAATACGATTGGACTGGGAGTAAGCGCAGTCAAGACTTGGCTGTACTTCCCCATCGCTGGTCAACTGTTAATGTTGGTGAGTGTTGACACATCTCCTTGACCTGAAATTACATGTGAAATATTTTTCTAAATGTTTACTATGAAAGGTATCACTCGCCTTCTTTCCTTTCCTGTTTCCCTTTAGTTTGTATAGGGTATTTGTGAACAAGAAATTATCTGCAACAGTTTCGTGGATCCAAATGTCAGCCCCATCGGTGGCACTTTACTCTCTAACAATCATGGCACAACCACCATTTGAGGAGGAACAACCTGATCTGACTACGTTTCAACGTAGACATAGACTTATATATCTACCTGTTATGCATTTTTTCTTTGTATGTGCAGAGATTGGTGTATTATCTAGTGTTCATAGTCTGTTGAGTAGGTGGAATTCGTTTAAGAGAATCCCCTTTTCTCCTGCTCACGCAGCATTTTGTTTTCCTGCTTTGGCTCACACGAATTCAGTACAAGCGTACCGCGCGGCATTGAAATCTTTCTCCGGTATGGCATCTGACTCTGCTTTTAGGGTTGCACTTGATTGGTATTGGTTCTTTATGCTGGGATGTAGCACTATTGCAACAGTGGTTATCACCGTTAAATATTTGTATATGTTACCTAGTTGGACAAAGTTGGATATCGAAGATGATGAAGATCTTCCTGAACCTCACGAGACAGTGACTGCTCAAATGATTCTTGCGGGAGAAGTACTTGGTCAAGAATTTCATAGTGCAGCTGTTCTCCAAGCCAACGAAACGGGTGCGTTAGTCCACACTCGCCAAGGCGGAAAATCCAAATACGTCCGAACACGAAAAGTTACAGCTCTTGGATTTGATCCTATCATGACCCTAATGGAGTTGAATGAAGAAAGAGATGCGTTGTTAAATTGGGTAGAAAAGAATCCACCGCGATCAAGAAACAGAACTCTAAGCGTACCCGGTATTACCGGTTTCGTTGGAAGTTTTGGGTCAAATAATATTGGGATATATTCCGATATAGGTTCCGTACCACCGCCACGCTCTCAAAGAAGAGGTCGCGCACAAACTAGTGACTATCATGGATACGGATACGGATCATATTTTACTTAAATACGTTAAAGATGTTTTTTCAATAATTTCCTAAAATGTGACATGATTCATTTCGGGGACAATTGGAATCTTGCTAAGCTAGCCTGTTCAATTAGCCTTCTTCCAAAATTAGTCCGAACTGAGACTACGAGACTACGAGTAAAACGTAAAACTGCTCTTCAGTGCCGCAAATCGTACAAGCACCAAGTACACAATACTTACATCTACATTTAAACCGTTTCATTAGATTTTGAATGAATTCAGGGCTTTAAAGGGCAATCTATTAAATAAGATATTTCAATGAGCAGTCCAGGGTTTTGGTCTCGACGACGGAAAACCAAAAGTGAGAGGTCAAGTTCTCCTCCGGACCACTTACCTTCTCACCACGATGATTTAGATTCACCCGATGAAAGTATGTCATCATCTTTCTCGTCTACTATTATCTCGGGTCCTGGTGGCTTTGGAATGAGTCCTTCGTTTCCTAATTCTGGAGATGGAACATATTCACCTTTATCAATATCTCCTAGTACCCCTAAAAAAGATTGGGAGCAAAATTATGCCACGTATCTTAGTCGTAACGAAGATAAATATGCAAGCTCCGACGGTTCATCTTCAGATCTTAAAATCCCAAGTATGCGCGCGTCATCCTACGTAGAAAGATCGCCCTTGGACTTGAAAAGCTTATCCTTAAATTCAGAGCTTGATAGTGACGAATCCGGAGATGGAAGAAGGCGACGGCTTCAAACCACGGACGCTGTAATCAAACCGAATAGTTCTGTACACGGAGGAAAGAATTTTATGGCCCTATTCGGCAATAAAAAACACTCTCGACGTATGCAATCGACTGGTGATTTGGATGCCACAATACGGAGTGGATCCACTGTAACATTAAGCACCTCCTCATCCTTGGACCAAAGACAGAAAGGAGAAAGAATCCCTCACAATGGACTGATTTCAATGGGAACCTTCATAGCGCCAAGAATTTCGATGTCAAGTCCGAATAACAGAGGGAAAAGATCCACTCGAAAAGAACATAAGATGCTATTTACTGAAATGCGTAATCAATTCTCTACAGACACTGGCACAGCCTACTTAGGGGAAGAAAAAAGTGTACAAAGAGGGAAATACTTTGCTGACTTGAGTAAGTTTTTGTAAAATTATGTGTGGAAGAAGTTTTTTCGTATAATAACTCATGTATGTTATGATTTTTAAAGACCGACAGAAAAGTTTTGGTTCCTTGTCATCTGTATCTGAACATATTCAAGATTCTGCTACCACTAAAGCACAGCTAAGATGTAATCTGACACCAATTGCAGGACCTGATGCTTGGAGTGAAAACCAAAGATATTTGATGTTACCCGCCATTCTAGCATCATGTCCTGATAGTGTGTTTTCCTTGATTGGGGGCAGTTCATCGAAGAGAGACAGTAACCATGATAATTCCACAACTGTATTCTTCTCCGCCAATATATTGGGAGAAGCATCGGTAGCGCATGTAGTGTCTAAAGGATTGGTTGATGAAGACTATGAATGGTCCGAAGGAACCTTTGTCTTACGCCAGAATTACTTACTAGAATATGATTCCACTGATAACATCAATTCTAGACCTAAAGGATATGCTTTCTTACAAAACGCAACCATTCGGTCCAGCGATAGATTTCCGAACTCTCTGAGATTAGACTACCATCAAAATTCGTCCTCAAGCGTACCTAGAAAGTCAGTTATAATCAAATTAAGTTCTAATGATGAATTAGAAAGATGGAAAGCCTCCCTTTCTGAAGCGGCAAGATTAAAGATCGAAGATTTGTATGAATTGAATTATGAAGGAAAAATGCTTGGGAAAGGTAGATATGCTACCATCTTTCCTGGGCGCAGGCGAAAAACGAAGAGGAAAGTAGATGCAAAGACAGAACATTCAAAAAATCGTAAAAAGGATTCAAACGGTATTTTGAAGAAAAAACCATCATTTACTTCCTTTTCGAATCTCACAACTGCTCTATCCGAAGAAGATTATGAGTGTGCGATTAAGATTATAGACAAGGACAGATTTTGGGACCGTGTGAGAAAAGGAGTTGAAAGAGCAGATTCAATCGTCCGCGAGACGTCAGTCCAAGCTGCAATGCTTGTCGATCCGACCTTTCAACATGGATTTTTACAAGTTCGAAGTTTCTTTGAAACATCAAATCAGGTTGTATTAGAGTTGGAGCTTTTACAAGGCATTGATCTGTATCGTCATGTTTCCACTAAAGGGCTCTTGGCAGAAGTTGAAACAGCAAACATAATGTATGATCTATTGAATTGTATCAAGGCAATGCAAGAAAATGGAGTTGCTCATCGCGATGTAAAACCTGGTAATATTCTTATGGCCAACGTCGATCGCGATGGAGTTACTGTAAAACTAGGAGACTTTGGTATGGCCACATTTGTTGGGAATGATAATCTCGTTCGAGGTCGCTGTGGCACACCTGGTTATGTTGCACCAGAGATACTATCAACGAACAAGAATGAAGGCTATGGAAATACAGTAGATATGTTTTCTGCGGGTGTAGTCATGTATATTTTGCTTTGCGGTTACGAACCATTTTACGGTGAAAATGAAAAGCAACTCATCAATGACAATAAGACAGCAAAGGTTGAATACCCCAAAGATGATTGGAAAGATATCTCCATCGAAGGAAGAGATTTGGTCGAAAGGATGCTTGAACGTGATCCTGCAAAGCGAATCGTTGCTTCCAAGGCGTTGATGCATCCGTGGATTACTCGTCGTGTATCTGCTCATAATTCAGACAAAAAGCATATCGAAAATATGGATGATTTTGCATGTGTAATCAGCTGATGTGGAATGAATAATAAGTAGTGTGTCTAACATTATTAGAATGTTACGTTACGATTGTATGACTCGATTGAATTTTATCTTGTACTAACGATTCAACGAGCAATGTCAATTCATCAATCTTCCTATGCAAAGACAGTATTTGCGAGTCATTTTTTTCTCCAACATTCGAGCCCACTCGAATCAACGTCTTTTCAATGTCATCGTTATGAGCACTAGCGACAGCGCCTGCAATGATTCCCATGGCCAGGTTTAATATAAGAAATGATGTAGTTAAGAGATAAGACACAAATGTAACCCACGCCCAGGGATATACAACCATGACTTGTTTGGCAATATCTGTCCATGAATCCATGGTCATCATCTGAAATAAGGTGAAGAATGTCTTATCTAATCGACTGAAGTAATCTTCATCCAAAAATCCTTGTTTGTACATATCCTTGAATAGAGTCGTAAATATAACGCCGTATACGTACATCACAAGAACCAATAGAACTGCCACAGAAAATATTTTCGGAATGCAAGCATGAAGTGCGATCATTAGAACCCTCAAACCATGAATTCTATACACTATACGACTTGCCCGAATGACACGAAACCCTCTCCCTACACCAAGAGATTCACTCATCCAACTCATTGTAATAACTGCAATATCAAACATTAACCAGTTATCTCTGATAATGTCCATCTGACGATAAAATATTTGCATCAAAAGTTCTATCGAAAACAAACATAAACATACAAAGTCGACAGTAACAAAAATTCGACGAAAGCCAGGGTTCTCCAGCACAAAATCAAATGTTTGTATTCCAAGAAGTAGCGAGTTAATCACAATAAGAAAAAGAACCGCCTTTTGAACCTTGATATTATTTACAGTCACTCCACATTTATATCTCAGATTGTTCCAGTACGTGGGATGGTCTAGTAGATAAAAATTCAGTTGCTCCTGTTCATCGTCTTTGCTGAATGTTATGTCCGATAAAATATAAGGTGTTTCTTCTTTGTCGTGTATCATTGCATTGGATGAATGATGGCGAGTGGCTTCAGTAATTACTTCGTTTCGTCAGAATACATCATGAGAAGAACGACGGAACGACAAACGACAAACGAACTCCACGCCACAACACACGTAGAAAGAACCGAAGGAACATCAATGAACAACAACGATCAACAATGATCAGCGACAGCTTTTTGCAGGAGATAAAATAAAAGAATTGAACCGATTTTCAACGTCTCTTTTTCACGTATGAATTTACAGTAAGTACATATCTCTACGAGTATACAATTACCACCACTACCATCCATGAAACAAGAATTTGAAAAGAAACAACTGCTAAACGACAATGATCCTGCATTTGGAACTTATATAAGCAATGAAACTGAAATCAGCAGCGATACGGAAAGACTCCTCCGAAATTCCAAACAGTCACGGACAAAATTTTCCTCGTTCTTGCCTGATACGATACTGCAAAAGAAACTCATCACATTAAGATCTACATTGCTAGCTCTATCACTTACCCTCACATTATTTGTATTTTGGCTGTTGGACAGTCTAAAAGATCCGGTATTTGCAACTTTGGTAGATGGGAATCTTAAAAAACATCAACCACTGGCTAAAATGGCTAGTGTTGGTAGTACATTAGTGTTGGTCCTTTTCATGGAATTTGTATCACACGAAAGAAATAAGAGAATACGACACGAAGATGTAGAAATACTCTCAAAAGATGACGTTCTGAATGGTGGTGGTATCTGGACTAGGATGAATGTGGGATCTTCAGAGATCGATGGTAAGGTCAGTCAGACTACGGATTCCGAGGACAGCGGTCAAATACCTTTCGCAGTGTTTAAAATTGTGGGTATTTGCTACACTATTGCATTTTGTCTGATTTCATACGTACTGAGGCAGCATCGCAGTTTTTCAAACAATTTGATTCCTACTATGGACCAAAGCGAACATGCTGCATGGTATATCATCGGATATTTACAATATATTACCATTGAATCATTTGGAAGTATAGGAGTAGCTACGTTTTGGTCATTCACGAACTCTTCACTAAGTCTAACAGCCGCAAAGTCATATTACGGGTTTATTATAGCTTGCGCTCAACTTGGTGCTATCGGCGGATCGACAGTAGCAACATCCAGTATGTCAATTCCCAACTTATTCGTATTTGCCTGTTTTGGAATTGCATCACAGATGATAGTTATGCATATATATGGAATGTATTTCCCCCAACCTATGTCAGAAGAAGATGATAGACCTCTTTCCCATATGCCATCGCAAAACAATGATTACGAGTTTGAACTCTCAAAGAAAACGGGAAAGAAAGTAAAAAAGTCAGATCATCATATTCACAGAGACGACTCAATGTCTTTCATATCAGGAGTATATCTCATTTTAAGGCATAATTATTTGATACTGATATTGGGAGTGTCTTGCTTATACGAGATCTCGCTAACGTGCCTCGACTACGAAATGAAGCTTATAGGACTTGAACGGTTCAGTTCACCCCCAGAATTAGTGGAAGACTCTAGCAATGTTTTTAGTGACAATGATGCGTCAGCTTTTGCTACCTTTATGGGACGGTATGGTCAGCTCACGAATGTTTTAAGCCTGTTGATCTCTTACTATGCCTTTCCATATCTCATAGAGAATCATGGCTTGAAAAATACGCTTCGAATATTTCCATCTTTGTTAGTCCTTGTGACAGTCACAACATTTGTTGCTCTTCCTATGAACTTGCCTGTTTTATTTGTTTCCATGTCTCTTCTGAAGGCTTTGACATACAGCATAAATGATCCTGCAAAAGAGATATTATATATCCCAACTAGCAACGCCGTAAAATTTAAAGCAAAGTTCTGGATTGACGTTGTTGGGGCAAGAGTCGCCAAAGCGATCGGTAGCACCATAGGGTTAGGCGCAGGAACAGCAGAACGAATTGTGACTTATGGTTCACTTCCGAGTGTAATTACTGCGGTTACTCTCTGGCTTGTATGTTTCTCTGTGGGTATGGAGTTCGATAGGTTACTTATGAATGGTGAGATTATTGGTTGTGAAGAAGAATACGAGCAGTGTCATTCGTACGATAGTGTTGATAGCAAGGAAGACACCGGTTCATTTCCTGAAGCAAGCTATAATTACGATGAATCTATTTGTGAATCTCATGTTTCCATTGAGTTAATTCAACATAATAGATGACGCTCTATGTAAAGTACTACTGTGTATGTGCAACAATTAGATAGTACTATGATTAAAGATGAATAAAAAATGATATTCACGAATAAAATGTATCATTTTCATACTCTTCTTGAGTCAACAATAGTTGCCTCCGAGCTCTTTTCAACCATATAAGAGCTAAAGCAGAGCTACTGCTTCCTAATGATATGTGTTGATACTTCCAGCTTGGTTCATCTTCAGAAGCAGAATCATCTGAAACATCTACACCACTCTTAGTCCTCACGTTATTCCTTGCCCAAAGTAGCCACTTCTTTGATATCTCACAAGTTTTTAGATCTGATAATAGATCCTTGGATTCATGGAATTTTTGTCTATCGTGTCTCATCTTCTTCGATTTACATGAGGCACAAATAGTTCGATACTTTTGGTGGTTGTACCAAAACTGTTTCCATAGACTGCGATCAAATGGGTTAGTACGATGAAGCTTTTCAAACGCTATTATAAGCTCATCTGGACTGGTTTTACATTCAACGTTTAGGGCTTTTGTACCTAGGCATTGTTCACAATGCGAGCTCTTTGATCGTTCTATCAAATGCTGCACACATTGGGTATACATAACTCTTGATTGAGCCTTGCTTACCCAGTCTTTGAGAAGCGTTTTTGCTTCCTTGCTTAAAGTAGGCGAGTTTCTGAAAACACCAAGATCAGAGTCTTCATCGTCACTACTGATGTCGTTGTTCAAATTATGTATTGTCTTGGCAAGTTGATTTAATAGAAAAGGTTTGCCTCTACGCAACGTTCTTGGTGTCAATAAATTAGGCAATTGTTCTATTAACCAAGATCTATTGTAGCTCACAAATTTATGTCGAAATGTATTGCTGGAAATACGTTTATTCATCTCAAAAGCTTCATGACTAGCTTCACGAAGTTCACTCCAATCAGGGAGTTTAAAAGATTCCGCTAAAATGACACCCGAATGCCATTCTTTATTATCATTTCGAATGCCCCAGATGTTTAATAAGAATGAGCACGAAGTGAAGAAGAATTTTAGAGTCAAAACTACAAGAAGCGATACGCATAATATAATTGGGGTAGCAGGATCACCGAATAAATTGTGGGATGCTCTATTCATCATGTCTATTCCAATCACCAAATAAATAATAGAATTCACGTGAATTGTGATCATAAGGTAAAACTGAGAGCTGAAGCACAAATGATCAATTGATCGAACTGATATGTCAATGCATTCGTCGAGAGAATTATCGTGACCCTTCCATTTTGTCTCACGCTGAGAGAAACGATATCGGGCATAGACAAGATAGTCATAAATTTTCCATCCGTGGAACAGCTCCATCGCCTTCACCAAAAACACGTCCGCAATAAGCTGAAATGGTATAATTATGATTGCAACGGTGGCATAATATGCCATGTCTCTTTCTGTTATTCCATATATCTTCGGCAGCTCGGTTTCATCTCTGAAATACATTAGGAGGATTATAATATATGGAACGTAAAGCAAGGACAGAGTTTCAAGACAGTAGCCAGTGTAACTTTCAATTATAGGTTCAACCGTACCAGCAGATACCATTCCATCAGTTTTTGGCTTTGTTTGAATACTACGGGGGAAGCATCGTTTAATGAAGTCGCGTATAATTTGAACAATTTGACCAGCCCGAACGAACCAATCGCCCACGAAAGGTGATATGTACATGCGTTCAATCAATAGAAAACCAAAACCAACCATGTATGATAGTAGAAAATCAATAAAATCAACCGCAGATAAAGTAATAATAGTTTCAACAAGTCCCAATGCGGCCATTAATGGAGCACTGAGCAACAGTTCGCCTAGTTGATTATCCACAAGGCGACCAACGAATACATTCAAAACCTTCAGAAAAATAATCGCGCCCCAGATATACTTTCCAAAAGATGCCCAAAAGGACCATTCTACTATTGCGACTAAAAGCAAAGCCATGAGGACACTCATAATAATAAAGTTACTCCTTTTCCACCTTGGAACACAAAGCGCAGAGCCTTCGCAATAATCTTGATTTTTCAACCCGTCAACGAAAGGACCACTACTGCCAGGTATAAAAACTAAACTTGATTGAAAAATACAAGCTATGGCCATACAACAGAAAGCTACCCCTAACCTACCCTGTCGGATCCTGTCTGAAAGCTGCGGATCTATAGAGGATAAATTATAATGTGACGGAATTATTTCAAAAGATGTCTCGTTCGCCGACGTGCGTAAAACGTTCCCATCCACTATCATCACAATAGCAATCGTCATAGTCACGATGGGAATCATACCCAAGAAAAATCCGATCAAGGCTTGTGGCACCAAAAGAAATAATGTAGAGGAAAATCGAAGATTTGGGGGGTTCTCTACTTGAGTTGTCAATCTAACTGAGAACCAATAAATAATAGATGACACAATTGTAATCATTCCGATTACAACGAATAGCAATCTGAAAACATCTCGAGGAAATGCAAATTTGACAACGAGTTCTTGATAGTTAAGAGGGAAAAACTTGACATCGAAGCTGTATTGAGAGTTCGTTGAGTTATTATCAAAATCTCTCAATACTAAGTCTATGTTCACAATTCGCTTAGATGTTGTATTGACTTGATGATATGCAATTTCAATCGTAACTGATCTTGGTATGCATGGAAAATTGCACCTGCCTTTGATTGATTTGACTTTTACCGGGATAAATACATCATCTAGATCGATTGACTGAACAAATGCTGACCCCCCTCCATCGTTAGAACTTGTCCTGGTTCCCTTTCTACCTGTGTATTGAAAGTAAGTAATTGGATCTCGAACCACAGAAAAAAGGGTAGTGCCATTCGAAGCCTCAAACCATCTCGGAACAAGCTGAGCTTTATCCAACTCCTCCTCAAAAGCACATCTAAATGATTGTTCACACCAATCAGCTATTGGATAGAACTGTTTGAAGTCGAATGGTCCGATTGGACTGATATGATCTGGATGAGGTAACGCATCATAATCTCGTCGCCACCACTGCGGAGGATAAAGGTCGGATGGTTTTGGAAGAGAACAGGCATTGTTCTCTAGTAGATGAGACAATGGGATGTAAGAGTCGTATTTTGTACATTTTGATGTAAATGGCAAATATGGGAGCAACATGCTCTTCATTTCGTACTCATATTCACCCTTACTGTTGACTTTTATGCCGTGAAATGTTTCAAAATATAAATCAGTTTGTTCCTTTGCTTTGTAAGCACTGAGATACGGATTATCCCAAAACGTTGTCGATCGGTCATTTCTTTTATTTGAAACAGATAAAACTTGTTCGATGCTCGAGAAATTGGTGCTTACAAGAACCCTACCTTTTTCATATTCAGCCCATCTCGGCGGCAAATTGTATGGAGGTGCAATACTTCTCGTGTTTTCAGGAGTGAGCTTTACAGCAAAAATATACTTCATAGGCACTTCTCTTTCAATCCAGCTTAAGTACTGTGAAAGAGGACGCATCATAATATTTGACTTGTCATTTTCGGCAAATTTTGTTCTTTTTGGCCCCGAAATGTGAATATCCATTGTATTTAAAAACAGACCCGAGGATGGGAGAAAAAGGCTATTCAGGATGTGTATTTCGACTTTAAAAAGGACATCGTCTAAAGCAAAAACAGTCAGATTTAAGAACTGGTGTTTGTCGACTAAAGACTGAGTGAATGTCTCAGGAAGTTGCAAAGGCTTTTTACAAGGGACACTTTCTTTTTCCTCAACAGATTGCTGAAGCAGATCTTCTTGGCATACCTTGACATTACATCGGGAAGGAATGTTATAAATTGCCAAAGTGAAGTCACGCCCAAATACCATAGCATTGGGAATATGCCTCCAATCTATAGTTAAGTGAGCATGTTCCATATACTGAAGCTTGAACCAGCCTGTCTCATGACTTCTTTCTCCTGCCTCTCTTTCATTTAGGTGCAAACAGGATTTAGTATTGATTTTAACAAGTTCATTACCGATAAGAGCGCTGTTTGTATCATAATCAGTTATGGCTACAGTAGGATCTATCACGGTCAAGATGGCATTGGTAGAAGGGATATGGTAACTTTTCTTTTGACTGTTCTGTTTTAAACGTCCGTCTTCAGTATGATCAGTGATCGTTTCATCACCAGAAAATCTCACACCATCATTGCTGCTATCAACCCGAATTTCTATAGAAAAGCAAGGGTTAGGTTGAAAACCAGGTGACGGTATATTTGGACATTTTCCATCGCTTATATCTTTGTCAAGACATGGGATGAAGAGTGAGTAGAATCGCTCGTGACGATCTCCTGGAATTATGAATGACCCAACACATTTTGCTTCATTTCCCAGGGTACATGATCTTCGGAAATACATCTTCCTATCATTGTCTAAAAAGCAGAAATCGTTGTCGCCGATTGAATTATATAACGAAACTGGCACAAAAGGGACAACACAAGTGATACGAGTCCTAGATAAATACAAACCAGGTGAAGATATGTTAAAACGAAGTGCGCCAGTTTGCGAGAAACTTCGAAATCTACATGTCAGCGTTGTTTCATTCGCAAAATTTCTGCCTATCAAAGTAACTTTTTGGGTATTATTGTGCATCTCTTCAGTCCTTGGAGAGACTAAAACAAACTCGGAGCAAATTCTAAAAACCTCAACGGTGTCATTTAGCCAATTTATTGATTTCTCATTTAATAGTGGCCGAATCTTCTTGATAACACTTAATTCTTTTGTCGATAATGCGTTGGAACCGACTGAATGTTCATTAACTAAATTTGACGAGGATAATTCATAATAAGATGAGATTTCACTTGGATCCAGTGGATTATATTCCGTCTTGTCACAAACTTCTACCAAACGAACGGTACAATTATTTGCGTCTCGTGAAGAAGATGTAGATATAGTTTGTCTAGGGCACTGAGTTAAGGGTGATATTGATTCAGGCGTACCTAAAGGACAAAAATATTTTTCTTGACATCGACCTTGAAGCCGCAGAGAAGAAGAAGTCCCTCGGTTACAGAAATGTCCAGCATCGCATGCGAATACAAATTGATTCTGAACGGTTGTTTGAGGTGGACAAAAATGGCCACTTGTACATGTTACTTTATGACCATTTGAAGAATCCATAGCACTTGAGCAGATGTAGCCTACATCGCATGGTTCTGATTGCGCAATCTGGTTCATGGCTTTAGAACTACAAATACGTCCATCAGGGCAAGGAAAACATTCAGAAACATCTGTACTTCCATGATAAGGAGTATAAGTACCTGTAGGGCACATTTGACAACTTATTGAGTGCGCAATACTTCTATAGGTACCTTCATTGCAACTTTTAGGAACTGAAGTTCCATATCCTTCACATGAATACCCCGCTGGGCAAGGAATGCACTCGCGGAGGCCTTCCAAAGGAGCATACGAACCAGGTGAACACATACTAGGTGATATCGCTTTGCTGCCGGAAAAGGATCCAATCGGAACTGGTATAGGCCACGAACTTCCGGGAGGACAGTAGTGTCCTGGGAAACAGAATCCATGTCCAGATGGTCGAGAGGAAGCTATTCCACAATAGTAACCCTCTGCGCATATCTGCGGTGAATGCTTTCCTATAGTAGTAGAAGGCAACCACTCCATGGTCCTATTATGTGCGACACCCCCCAAGCAAAATACACCAGCAGGACAAGGTACTGGACGAGAAAGATGTTCTAACTCATCAGGATCATCCGTTTTTGTTCCCTCTTCACAAAAATAGCCCGGAGGGCATAATTTTGTGGGCAATGAGATCCCTTCAGAATCGCAGACATATCCAGCAGAGCACTTTGTTGGTATACGCTGCCCATAACCAGGGCACATATATCCAATTTCACACAAAAAACAATAAGATTGACCTGTTACATTGGAATACGTTCCAGGAAGACATATCCTGGGGTAGGAATTACCCACACCAGGGCAATAATGCGATAAAGGACACGGAATAGCTTGTGAAAGAGAAGGACAATAATGACCAGTTGGGCATGGACCAGATCCTTCTGCAGAAGTAGACCCTCGAGGACAGAAATATCCATTAAAACAGGGTTGGGGCGTCGTAAAATTGTTTTGAATTGATGTACTGGAGCCTACACCCTCTAAACAAAAGAATCCCAAAGGACAAGGGATTGGCTGCTCTGCGTTTAG
>Ga0213868_10002932_pt1 | contig 16118 bp, 13 predicted proteins | sample PICome_9_FD_160087 | JGI IMG/M metagenome (GOLD analysis project Ga0213868, IMG submission 160087) | Coastal seawater microbial communities near Pivers Island, North Carolina, United States - PICO127 | ecosystem: Environmental > Aquatic > Marine > Coastal | place: USA: North Carolina...
GGGTAGTTAGAACCCACTCTATATATGGCTTGGGTTGTACATTAAAACAAAAATCACACCTTATATAATCTCAATTTTCTTTGCTTGTTAAGTTTAGCTTCTTCTTTTTTCAAAGGAATTATAACTAACTTCTTTTTCTATTAAAAACATTCCTTGGTTATATTCAATATTTGTTTTTTTCTTACTTATGTTAAATAATGGAAACAGTGTATTATTGTCAAATAAATCATTGAAAGTTATTCTTTGCAAGCATCTTCTTCCTTTCCAAATTTCAATTTTACTATTAGAATTATTTATTAAACCACCAAAAGTTTGATTAATTAGATCCAGAAGTGAATCATATTCTTCCAAGTTTAATATATTAAAAAATGAAGCGTTTAATATTGCCTCTTCAAGCGATTCATTTAATAGGATTGCTACTTTTTTGAATAAATCATAATTATTCTTTGTGATATCAAGGGAATGAACTTTAAAAGACTCTCCATAAAGTTTAACTTTAACCCCTGATTTGACCATTAAAATAAGTTTAAGTTAAATCCGTTTATTGTAAATGACATTTTTACTAACTCACTTTTTAATAAAATAGTATAAGATTATTTGGTTACTTTTAATTTGTCTTAAAAGATAACCTTTATCCTTCAGAAGATAATTAATAAAAACATATAGATTCTATTACATAAATCAAGATAAAAATAAATTATAATGTCAAATATTTCACCTCAAAAGCCTTCATTTATATTTGGCTATTGGAAACCATGGTAAGAAAATACAGACTTATTAGATAGTTATTTTAATTATCAAAGGGATGTTTCTCTGCAAAAACTTAATGCTGATATTGTAGGTCAATATATAAATCAGGCCTCACAAGACCAAGTTAAAGCTATTAACTGTATGTCTTCAGCCTAATTTGAACTTTTCATTCTTCAAAACCCTGACAAAGGTCAAATCATTTACCAATGTTAATTTTTGGTGGCATAGATTTTGATATTCTTTAAATGAATTATTCATAAAAAAAAATGAATTATGAAAAACAAATTTAATAAATTCATTCTAATTTCACTATTAGTCATTCCGTCAATGATCTACTCCCAAAAGATATATTCGGTTCAATATGAATCTCAATCTGATATTAAGGTGTTTTTTGTCGAGTATGAATCACAATGTGATTTGAAAGTATTCAAGGTTGAGTATGAATCACAAGTGAAAGGGAACGAAGGATTATGGTATTTCGTTGAATATGAATCTCAATCGGATAAGAAAATTTATTTTGTTGAACATGAGTCTCAAAGTGATTTGAAAATTTACTTTGTGAAGTATAAATCTCAATCTGGATGGAAAGATAAATCCAAAAAATATTTATTGTATTAACTATGTCTCGCTCTGAAATATGACTACAAGTTAAAATTTAATTTCCGCATTTAGTTTTAAATATTTCTTCTTTATTTTTATCATCAAAAATCAAGTTTCAAACCAAATTATTGTACTAATTTTTGATAGATGCAACAGAATTCATTAATGCTGTTGCAAGCATTCTAGTTATAATAGAAAGAGCAATAAAGGTTGTGCCTATTTGTAGTTTCATAACAATAAGGTTTGAATCCATTTTGAAATTTAATAGTAAGAGTGCTACTAAAAAAACATCAAGCATACTCCATTTATCCAACAAGTGAAGTATATGGCTAACTTTATCCGATGTTTTAAAAAGAATTAAATTTCTATTTAATAATTCTAAAAATTTAATAATAGGTAATACTATCGTAAATAAAAAGATAATAGTCGCTAGTAAGTAGTTATTACTTTCATAAAACATTTTAACAGAATCAAATAATTTAACTTCTTGATATTTTAAAACAATTCCTAAAATTTGATTTTTAGTTACAAGGATAGGATAGACAAGACCAAGTATAAAAAATATAATTGAAGCTAATAAAAATAATAATGCAAGATATTTATTCCTTAATATTGGCTTCATTTATATTTAGTTCTTTTAAAATATCCTCTATAGCTTTGGAAGCTTCACTTCCAATTTCATCGGCCTCTTTTATAATAGATTTAATGTCATCAGTCATATTATTTTCAGAATAATATTTTAATTGCTCTTTAAGTTCAACAAAATCTTTTTTGTTAAATAAATTCATTAGACCTGAAGTATCAGCCTTAAACCTCAGTAATTTATATTGAACGGTGTATTTTGTTAGTATAATTTCTTCTTTTAAAGTTAAATCTTCTTGAAATTGTTCATATAATTCTCCTGAGTATTTTTCATATTCTTCATCTATTTCAAGCCATTCTTCTTCCGTGTAATTATTTTCATCATTACTAATATCACTCATAAAATATCCATAATCCTCCAAATAGGAATCTTTAGTTTGAGGAGAGCAAGAAATTATTAGTCCTAAAGAGAAAATAATGGTAATTTTAAAAATTAGATTAAGAAATACTTTTTTAGTTTTCATAGATTTCATTAGTTAATGTAAGGTTTATATTGTTTTGAGTTCTTTTACTTTTTTTGCTCCGCATTATACAACAATACTTTTTGATTATAATTATCATTTGTATTTGTTATAGTAACATTTAAATTATTGAATATTTCAACATTTTTGTTATAAGTATTGTTAATCTTAACACAGTCTTCATAAATAGATTCATCGACTATTCCGTTACATCCATTATCACTAATTGCAACTTTAAGAGCATCTAAAACTTTATTGAGAGAATCTTGTTCATTTTTTAAAGAATCTTTCTTTACTGCTAGCATTTGCATTTCTTCTAATAGGTTTTTACCCTTAATTGAAGTTTGAAGATATCCTTTACCAAAATTTTGTCTAAGCATATTATAATATGATTTTAACTCGCCATATTCTTGATATATGTTATCTCCATTTTCAAAAGGATAAATAATTTCAGGGTCTTCATCAATTTTTATTCCTCCTACCATTTCTTCCGGTATTTTTCCTATAGGTGAAAATGCTGTAGATTCTATATAACAAAACCCTGAATGATAGGAATCTTCTCCGTTATCTACTTTTAATCCTACTGCCATATGCTCAGCTTTCTCATATACAAACAGACAGGTTTCATAGCCTTCAAGAGTTAGGAGTTTACATAACAACACAGATTTATCTGAACAATCTCCCTTGTTTAAATATAGTGTTTCATATGGGTATTTTTGGGGTACAGCTATTTCATATGGTATGGACTGTACAAATGCCACTAAATGTTGAACCATGTCTAATTCACTACCATTGTTTCTATACCTAATAGTTTCTAGTAAGCCTTCTAGTAAGTAAAGATCTTCACTATCGTTAAGGAACATATTGTACAATTCTTCCGTAGGATTCTCAGGTTTTTGATCTAAAAAAAACTGTAATGATTTGTCAGCTTTTTTGTAATAATTTATGATATCGTTATCAAAAGACAATTCTAAATAATATTCAATTTTGTACAATTCAAATTTTGATGTCTTTTCAAAATCACCAGATTCACCTTTAAAAGAAAGCTGTTCTTCTCCTTCTTCCAATATTAAACCAGCATTATTATTATTATTATTATTATTCGATTTATTATCGTTTAAACAGCTTGTAAGAAAGGTTGCGGTTAGAATAATAACAACAGAAAATTTTATAATACGCATAAAATAAAGAATTTAAAACCCTAAAACTTTTAATAAACTTCCAGCCGGATCTCTTTTAATTTGAATAGTTTTAAATCGTTTTCTATAGGATTCTATTTGATTAAGTTCTGATTCGGTAAGTTCATCCTTAAAATCAATAAACTCAATTTTAGAAAGTTCATTGAATTCATCTTCAGAAATCACCCATTCATCTTCATCATACTTTTCTTGCGCTAATTCAATTTCATTTATAAATTTACCAAACCGATCCAAATAATCTTTTTTGGGATCAGAACATGAATAAAATAAAAGAATTAAAATAGCATTCGAAATAACAATTAATTTTTTCATATTAAATTTCTAAGAATAATAATAAAAACGGTATGTAATATATAGACATATAAATCCAAGTGTAAAAAATAAAATAGATTTCCATTTAAATTTATTTTTAACACCCTTCTTAAATCTTTTATCTCTAACCTGAAGTGTTGTAAATCCCTTGATTAAAAAAAATATTGAAATAAATCCTGAAAATAAACTGATAATTAAAAATGGTGACATTCAATAGATTTTTAAGTATTTCTCCAAAATTAAGTTTTTTATCAAATAAATCACAATAAAATTATTGAAGAATATTTTAATAGTAATAATTATTACTTTTTTTAGTCATATGACATATGTCACTTGTTTTTTATGTTTTTTTTCTTACTTTTAGCAGATATTTAACATGTAAAAACTTATAAAATTTATTATACCCTAACCTAAGTAACTAAATCAATGAAATTTAAATTATTTAACTACCCTAGAAAACCCCTACTTTTTTTAACGTTTATTTTATTAATTTTTGGAGCTTCCAGTTGTGGGGGTGGTGATGTTGAATGCCCTGATTTATCAATTAATGATGATATCGTAGAATCTGAAATTATTGAGCAGTACCATACCATGTATTTTCCAACCAATACTAAATCTGAAAGTGTAGACAGAATAGGAGTGTATATTGATTTAAGTGATGGTATCACAAAATATTGTTTAGGTAATGAAAACAATAAAAAGGTCTACAAAAAATTTCTTACCAGTATTTCAAACAAGGTAGACAACACAGATTATTTCGAATTAAGTAACGATTCTGTAATAAAATATTCAAATTCAAATATTATCGATTATTTTACAGGTAGTGGTTTTAAATTAAATGGTAAATTAAAGACTGGTGCACCACTAGATCAGGCTATAAACAGAATAGCTGACAATGATAATGTGGGTGTATTGATTACGGATGGAGAACTCTATGACAAAAGTGCGGGTAAGGTTAGCAAAGAAATGTGGGCTAGTAAAGCTTTTACAAAATGGTTTAATAAAGGTAATAAACTGGAGATTGTTTATACAGATTTCACAGAAAACAATAAAGGAAAAGAGTATAACAAGCATATGTTTATTATGTTTTTTATTCCAAAAAATGCTACAAATAAAGTATATGAAAATTATTTGGAAGATTTGAAAGAAGACAAGATTACCTATAAAACCATGTCATTTTCTACTAATATCTCAGAAATGTATGAAAGAGAATATAAAAATGCTCAGCTTCCTGGTGCCGATAAATACTTAGAAGATTTTACTGAAGTAAACAGCTTTTTCCCTTCAAACAATTATGCAATGGAGTTTATTGATTTTTCAGACATTGCTCCGTTTAGTATTAATGATGATGGACTAGTTTATTATTTGAGAGATGTAGGTGATGAAAATGGAAATAAAATGAATTATCCACTAATTGATAAATTATTCTTTCATTTTGATAAACTTCAAAATTATGATGTCAATAAAATTAAAATAGTGGTACATGATGTATATGACGATTTTGAAAACTATAAAAAAAATCTCCTGGCTAGACAAAACCCTCCAATAGTTGTAAAGAACACTAAAGGAAAGGATAGTTTAACCGTAGAAAATTATTTAGTTTTTGATTGCTTAACGACCATAGACGGATACGAGCCTTATGATATCGATATGAAAAGTCAGCAAGATACGACGAACAATTTTACATCATTATTAAACCAGTCTTTTAGATATAAAAAAGGTGATTTTTCGTCATCAGATTTAGGGGTGCAGGATTTTCTTTTCTTAGACCAGACAGCAGGTGAGGTGAATGAGGTAAACGATAGTGGTAAATATGAAATAGTCCTGAAATTTCATGAACAATTAAACGAGGCTACAAAAGGCTTAAATATCGAACGTAAAAATTTATTTAGAGTCGATGTTATTTTAGAAGAGGCAATTGTTGATGATGAGAGTATTAATACTGATGCGCTTACTTGGGATAAGATTGATGAATCAGGAAAGGATGAAGCGCTTTATACTTCATTAAGAAATACGATGTCCGAAAATATACCTACAGGTGTTATTTATAGTTATTACCTAAAATTCGAACCCTTTAATCAATAATATTAATACAAATATATACTAATGAAAAAATCAACAATCTTAATGTCATTACTCACCTTTTTTAGCATAACTAATTTAGTTGCACAAACTAAAATAAACGTTAGAGATATCCCAGGATTGATTACACAAACATATATAATAGCCATCATATTTTTACTGGCATTTATTTTAATTGCTGTAATTATCTCCAATATGATAAAATTCCAAGGCGGTACAAATCCTAAAGACCCAGGCAAAAGAAGACTTTGGTTTTGGATTTTGGCAGTAGTAGCACCAATATCATTTTATTTATATAATTTGTTATTGGTAATTCCAAACGTTAAAACTGGGCCAGCTTTAAATAAGTTTTCAATGCATCCTCCAATAGCTTCAGGAATTATATTGGTTGCATATATTCTCGTTGGTTTCGCATTAGCTAAGATGTTTAGTCGTGGAAAAATTGGAAACTGGTTTCCTTCTAAAAAATAAATAAAATACATTATGGCAAACTCAGATAAATATTTTGTTATAGCAATTGGAGGTACTGGAATGAGATGCTTAGAAGCATTTACGCACATGTCTGCAATGGGTATGTTTGATTCAAAAGAAATCGACATACTAACCTTAGACACAGACCAAACTAATGGTAACAAACAGAGAGTAGAAGAACTTATCGGTCTTTACAATAGAATAAAAACGACACCAGGGAAAGTGGGTGGAACACCTAATTCAGACACTTTTTTTAGTGCAAAGCTAAATTTGTATCGTTTTTGGACGGATTACAATAACGCTGCAAGAACAAGATTTAAAAACATCACTAAACTAAATTCTTCAGATTCTGACAATAAATTATTATCTGATCTATTTTTAGAAGAGAGTGTACAAGATTTTAATTTAGCTCATGGTTATAGAGCACAAACTCATTTAGGTTCATACCTAATGTATCATGCAATTGTTGAAGCAGCCCGCAATTTGCAAACTGGAAAGAATAAAAAAGCTGAAGAAGAAGAGTTCGGAGTCTTTTTTAATAAACTTGCCAGTGCTGGGGCAGATGCTAAAGTTTTTATTTTTGGATCTATATTTGGCGGTACAGGTGCTTCTTCCATTCCTGTATTACCTAAAGCTTTAAATGATGCTATTAAAATTCGTGATAATAATATGAGTCTTCATAATGACGCTAAATTTGGTGCAACATTATTAACAGAGTATTTTTCGTTTAAAAAGCCTGATGCTGCACAAAGGGCTAATAAAGATAATGGCGTAATAGCAGATAGTTCATTTTTTACATTAAATAGTCAAGCAGCGCTTCAATTCTACCAGGGAGATCCAACGGTACAAAAAACTTATAAAAAAATGTACCATATTGGTTGGCCTATAGAATCTGAAGATTTTTCAAAAAATAAAAAAGGCACAAAAACCATTACAGGTGGTGGAGACCAAAAAAACCCTTGTCATATAACAGAATTTTTATGTGCTTGTGCAGCATATGATTTTTTTAATAACGACAAAGGTATGGATGCTGAAAAAGCTGAATATTTATACAAATCTGTTAGGTATAAAAATGGGGTTTTAGATTTTAATTTTAACGACTTTATTGGTGATGGGGACAATGGGAAATTATTTGCAAGAAAATTTGGAGCATTTGTTTCGTTTATGCATTTAGCACAAACAATTAATAATGGAGCTAGAGGTGATAACGGTGTACAAGGCTTTTTAAATAGATTAGAAGGCCAAAATATTAGTGATTATACCTCGATAGAAGAACAATATACACAAGATTTGAATAAATATTTAAATTTTTTCGGTTATACATTTGATAATAATCAGTTTGTTCCTGGGTGGCTGTATCAAATACAAAGTACAGTTAGCGGGAAATTTGTGTTAGATGAGAAGGCATTTACACAAAATGCTAGAGAATTAGAAAAATTTGAAAGTGACATTGGTAAACTATTTTCAGAGAAAGAATATCATTGGGAAAGTAGATTCTTAAAGGGTAGCTATGATCCTTTTGTAGACAAGCTTGTAGATACAGACACAAAACCTAAAGTTGAAGAACAAAAAGTTTCTGCTACAACCGAGAAGTTTTTGGCTCATGTATACAATGCCATTAAAAAATCTCAAAACATTTAATTAATTTTTTAAAAATAAATTATGTCGTTAAAATCACTCGTAATAAAATCCAAATCTAATCCACCTGCTGCAGAGTATACTTGGGAGAAGATTGGAAATATAGAAACATTTACTAAAGAAATAATCACACCTGCAATTGGAGGCGAAGAAGAAGGAGCTGGTAGTGTAGGCTCAATTGTTTCTGGCGTACCGACTATATTTGCCAGAGCAAATATGTTTAGGAATGCTATTGATAATGTTGTGGATAAAGAAATGGAAGGTAGTGGTCTTATTCATTTTTACAAATATTTAATAGATGAATGGAGAGGTTTAATTGCCTGCGTAGCTTTAAACCATGAAAGGATAGAAGTTAAAAGAATAAGTTTAACCTATTCTGATGGGAAAGCAACAGAAAATACTGAAAACTTATATGAACCAAAAGGATCTTTTGGAAACATGCTGTTTGAAAGAACGCCCCTTTGGTCAAATCCAAATGAAGTAGATTCAAAACCTTATATTGATATCATTTTATTTACTAAATCAAATGGAAAAAAAATAGTTGTTGGTGGTACAACACCCGATAGTTTCTTTTTTACTTCTGTTGCATATGATCTTGCAGGTGAGAATTCAATATATGTAAAAGAAGAAAAAACAGATGGAAAGGTTATAGGTAAATTTACAGACCCATTAAAACGATCGATTGATCCAAAAAGTCTTAATAAATTAAAAAGCTACGTAAAACATATTGTTACAAATACCAATAAATTTAAAGACTTTTTCTCTAAAGTAACCATTCCTTTTGAATATGGTAATGTTATTGGAAATTTAACAACTTGGGTTTCAGAAATGGATGCATATGCTACAGATAAAGGATTTGCAGCACCTAAAAATGAAGAAATACCTCAGGTTAGTATCTTTAAAGCTCCATATAGCATAATATTCAACTACTCTACAAATGTTTCAGGATATAATGGAGTAATTTATTCTGAGGGTGCACCTGAAGATGCCATCATATTCAATCCAAACGAATTATTATTGCCTGAAGATACGACTATAGCATCTATAGATGATGATGGAGATCGAAATTATTTACAAAATAGGCCTTTGTTATTATTAAAGGCTGATGTTGTAGGAGAACCTAATGAAAACAGACATTTTATGTTGCCCCTATCTCCAAAAGGGATAAAAGTTTTTGGAAATAGATTAAGTACAGTTCTGAATATTAAAAAAAATGCTGCTGATATTAAGACTAGAATTACAGCCACATATGATCCTGCTACAACAAATTTAACGGTAAAACTTAGTTTGTTTTCTCAAACAAGTTCTTTAGGTGAAATAAAAAAAGTTTATAAAACTACTGACGATTATATATATGGTAAAGACCTATTATTATGGCCAAATTTTGTAGATAAAAAATGGAATAAATATTTTCTATACTCAGAAATGCCACATAACAGTTCTAATTGGCAAGCCATTCCTTTTTGTGGAGATTTAAATTCGGAAAATTTTAATATTATTATGAGCCCGGAAGATACTGAAAACCCTTTACTTATTGCCAAACGAGGAGTAGAAACAGATCGAGAATCAGCTCATCTTAAAGTTGAGTTGTCTCGAAGTGTTGATGGTACAAATTACGAATATGAAATATTTGAAAGTAGAAACCCTTTTAAAGGTTTCCAAATGTTACACCAAAATAGATTGGTAGGATATGCCGTGATTGAGTATGGGAATACACAAAATGATGCGTTACATTTAATTGATTCTTTAGAAAATTTACAAGAAGCACACTTAGGGGTAGATTTTGGAAGTACAAACAGTTCTATTGCCTATAGAGTTGGTGTTGAAAATGCTGTTGGTTTTGATTTTGTTAATAGGAGAGTCTCTCTTTTAGCATCTGACGACAAAGATAATAGTATTAAATCTGCCTGTGAAGATGAAGTGTTTTTCTTTCAAAATGATGAGATAAAGAGTAATGAAATTAAATCGGTTTTATCTTTACACGATAGCAGAAGAATGAAAGATGATAAAGGACAAGGTAATTTGAATGCTCTTGCATCTGAATATGTGAAAGGTGGTTTTCCATGTTTTGAAAAAAATTTACCGATTGAAGATAGTACAGACACTACCTATACGTTAAATTTTGGTGATGCCCCAGGTAGTGTTGGTCAATCCAAACTCATTCACAATATGAAATGGTCTGGAAATGGTGCTAATCTAGAGATGGAAGAATCACACAGAAAAGCATACTTAAGTTCTTTGTTATTACAAGTTTATGCAGATTTATTTGCAAAAAAATTATATCCTGCTACTTTAAAGTGGTCCTATCCGTCGGCAATGGGTGATAATTTAATAAGTTCTTATAATCAAATTTGGAGTGGATTAAAAGTTGTAAACCCATTGATTGAAGGTTATAAACTTTCTATAATGCAAGGTATTGGTAATCTAGATTGGGATTCAGAAGGAGACGGTTGGAGTAGAAAATCTACTAGTGATGACAACCCGATTGAATCAGAAAATTCAAATGGAAATGGTTGGGGAAGTGAAACAGAATCAACTGGTTGGGGAGATTCACCAAGCCCAAACACACAGCCTGCACAAAATTCTGGAGGATGGGGAGAAGAAAAGAAAAAAATAGCTAAAATTGAAGATTTAAAAATTGATGATAATCCTATTACATTTGATTTTCAGCAAATAGATGATGACCTTGCTATGACTGAATCTTGTGCTGTTGCCAACTTTCTCGCCCAAAAAGGAACTATTAGTAGTGCACCGGATTCATTAACAATTTGTTTTGATATTGGAGGAAGCACCACTGATATCATAGTGTTGGGACAAATGGTTGGGCCAGATGGTTTAGGTCTGTCTATGGTAAAACAAAGTTCTATCCGTTTTGCAGCCCAACGTGTGGCTCAAGCAACAAAATACTCCCCTAATTTTAAATCTGTATTGGTTGAACTTTTAGATAAAAAAGGGATAAAAGTAGAAGGTATTAATAAAGGGGCTAATAAATATACAGAAAATACAGCTCCTTACTATTTCGAACAATTAGTAGATAGATTATCAGATCATGAGTTTGATGAGTTTTACAGATTACTAGGTGCGAAGTGTAAAGAAATGGTTTCGATTAATGTTTATATAACGGGGCTAATTGTTTATTACGCTGGGCAGATTGCAAAAAAGGTAAAGTTAGAAATTGACAAATCTCCGAATAAAGCACCAGGTTGGAAAAATCCAAAAATTCAAATAGAATTTACAGGAAAAGGTTCTAGAATTATGGATTGGTTACAGGCTATTAACCCACAGGCTGATAAAAAGTATTATATGGATATGTTTATAAATGGGTTTGGAGGCATGACTGCAGCTAAACAACATTTAGGAGGCCCTCCAATCTTTCCAACTAGAGATAATCATAATTCTGACGTTAAGTATGAGGTTGCAAAAGGTTTAGCATCTAGGACAGATGATAAGTTATACATTCCAAAAACCGATCAAAAACCACTTGAAGTAATTGGTGAAGATGGTTTTGAATTGCTTTCATCAAGTGGAACAAGTACTAAATTTAGTTCAGAATCATCAATCAATGCTTTGCTTATGGAAAATATTGGAGGAATGTTTTTGCTTAGACCAGAGGATCCACAAAAACCTTGTCCTAAGTTCATGCAGTTTGCTCATCTTTATTTTCAGTTAGCTACTAATTATTTTGGTTTAAAAGCCTCGCAACAAGATTTCATGAATGGATTTAAAAACATGAATATTTCAGATTATATCAAACAGATGCCAGAGTATAAAATGGCAAAAAGAAATACGAAGGGATTTGATTTTGTTGCACCAATAATAATTTTGGAAGGTATGCAATTTTTTGAAAATGTTATTTTAAAGAAGATATCACAGTAATAAATGAATTTTGATATTACTTTATATATAAGTAGGACTGATTTAACTTTTTATTATAGTCAAAATAAAAGTACATACAAGGTATATGAATTTGAAAATAATCCATTAATACCTTTGTACTTTTATTCTGAAGATACAAAGTTTAGTATTGGACATGCTGCAAAACTAAAATTTGAAAGGTCATTTCAGAACACATATTTTGATTATTTTAAACTAATTAAAGATTCAGATTCATCATTTACATTTTTTAATAAGGAGAAAAAAATTAAGGATCTCCTATTAGTAGGAATAGAATATCTGATTAATCAATACCTTAAAGAAATTGAAATAAAATCTGATAAAATTTCCGATTTACGCGACAAAATAAATATAAATTTTGTTTTCAGTAGTGATATTAAAGCAAATGAAATTAATTTTGTAGGTGAATTATTTAAAACATATGGCTATAAAAATCTAAATCTTGTTTATTTTAATTATCTATTACTTAACTATTTAGATAATTATAGGCGAATTGGAGCTTATAAGGACGATCATGGTAAAATTGGTGCTTTTAAAGGATATCTACTTATAGATGGTTTTAATAGTAATCTTTACATAGATTTTTACAATGAGCTAAATTCTAAAGTTTCCAAATTTAATAAAATAGGCAAAGATTTAGCCAATGACCCAAAAGATAAGATAATAGCAAAAATGCTTTTTGATGTGGCTGTGCAAAGATCAGGTTCATTAGTAAAAGAAAAAGATGAGTTAGTCAAGTTGCTACCTCTTGCCAAAAAGTATAGTAACACAAAAAAATTAGAGCCACTTATAAAAGTAGAGCTTTCTGATGGTAGTATCGAGAAAGTAAGACTGAAAATGAAAAAAGTTGAAGAAATTCTCTCTTACGAGGCTAGTTTTACCAAAGATTTTGATATGGTAAGAGAATGCGAAAAAAAATCCAAGACCGCAAATTTAGATTTATCGATCATTGTTAAAAATTCAATTTCTTCATCATCTTTTATTGAAAGATTAAAATCTCACTATAATAATGTATATCTTTTCAACGAAGAATTTGAAGAAGTCATTCAACTATTTAACTCATCACCTGAAGTAATAATTAACGGAAATTTTCTTACATTAAAAGAATCTGTAGAAAAGAAGGACGAAAAACCTATTACTGGATCTCCAAAGCCAGTTGAAGTAGCATTAGATCCAAAAACTGCTCCTGTTAAGCCAGAAGTGCCAAGAACTAAAATAGTAAAACCTAAAGTTGAATCTAATACAAAACCATCACGACCAAAACCACCTCCACCACCTCCTCCAAAGCGAGAAGGAGTAAAACCTAAAGTCGAATCAAAATCACCAAATAGACCACCACGTCCTCCTAAACCAGTTGTACCTAAAAATAAAGTAAAAAAACCGAATGTAAAATCAATTCCGTCAAAAAAAAAACCACCACCACCACCTCCTCCAATACGAGGAAACAAAAATAAAATGTCAAAACCTAAAACCAAATCAATTCTAAAGCCTCCACCAAGGCCTAGTATTAAAGGGGGTAAATGAATCTAAATCAATAATAAAAACAAATAAATAATATAAAACTAATTTAAAAAAAATATAGTTATGAGCATAAATTTAACAAAGAGTCAGTCAATTGATTTAACAAAAAAAGATCCAAGTTTAAATAACCTCCATATTGGGTTAGGTTGGGACGCAACTGACGCAACTGGTAATGAAATAGATTGTGATGTTTCTGTATTTATGATTAATGAAGATAATAAAATATTGGGTGATGGGTATTTTGTGTTTTACAACAATTTAACAAGTGGAGATGGATCCATTGTACACCAAGGAGATAACAGAACTGGTGAAGGTGAAGGTGACGATGAAGAGGTGAAAATAAACCTTAGTAAAGTTAATTCTGAAGTACTTCAAATGATTTTTGTAGTAACTATACATGACGCAGATAAAAATAATCAAGATTTTTCCATGGTTAAAAATGCTTTTATTAGAATTCTTAATGATGCTAATGGAGAAGAAATGTGTAAGTATAATTTAACAGAAAGTTTTAATGGCTCTGATTCTGTACAAATTGGTCGAGTTTATTTTTACGACAACCTTTGGCATTTTGAGGCTATGGGTGACGGTTTTTCAGGAGGTCTAGGATCATTATTATCAATATACAATTAATATTAATTTTAAAAGCAATATAGTTATGAGTGGATTTAATTTATCAAAAGGAAGTTCGTTTAATTTATCAAAAGAATTACCAAGTTTAAAAGTAGCCGGAGTAGGTTTAGGATGGAATACAAGTGCTGATCTTGATGTTTCAGCATTTTGTGTTGGAGAGGATGGCCATATTCCTGAAATGTCAGATTTGGTATATTTTAGTTCTGATTTAAAACAAGTATTGGAGGGTGAAGATGCACCTAGACCATACTCAACAGATTGTGGTGTTTATGGAGCAATAGATGAATTAGAGGGGGATGAAGACGATGATGGAGACGATGAAGATATGTGGATCTATTTTGATCGTATTGCTGATAATATTAAAGAAGTGGTAGTTGTAGTAACAATATATCAAGAAAAAAATAGCACTACAAAGTTCAATGAAGTATCGGGATGTTATTGTAGGGTATGGGATCAAGAATCCGAGAAGGAATTATGTAGGTATACATTAGGAGACGAATTTGGCTCATTTGATGCTGTAGAGGTAGGTAAGTTCACAAGATCTGGAAACGATTGGAATTTTACTGCAATAGGAAAAGGTCATGAAGGAGGTCTTTTGGCACTTATTAAAAAATATGCATATAGATTTTAAATATGAGCGATAATAAGAATGGAATGAATGACAAGGGCAAAAAAGGCTCTAGTTTTTCAACTGAGAAAAAAGACTCTGGTTTTTCAACTGATAAAAAAGGCTCTGGGTTTTCAACTGATAAAAAGGGCTCTGGTTTTTCAACTGATAAAAAGGGGTCTGGTTTTTCAACCGAGAAAAAGGGCTCTAGTTTTTCAACTGAGAAAAAGGGGTCTGGTTTTTCAACTGATAAAAAAGGCTCTGGGTTTTCAACTGATAAAAAGGGCTCTGGTTTTTCAACTGATAAAAAAGGCTCTGGGTTTTCAACTGATAAAAAGGGCTCTGGTTTTTCAACTGATAAAAAAGGCTCTGGGTTTTCAACTGATAAAAAGGGCTCTGGTTTTTCAACCGAGAAAAAAGGCTCTAGTTTTTCAACTGAGAAAAAAGACTCTGGTTTTTCTACTGAGAAAAAAGACTCTGGTTTTTTAACAGAAAAAAAAGGTAGCTTTAATATAGCTAAAGGAGATAATACATCTTCACCAGAAAATAAAGAATCCATTAACTTAGGGAAAGGTGGCGATTCTTCGTCTTCATTAGAAAAAAAGGATTCTTTTAATACAGATAAAAGCGACACGTCTACTTCCAAAGGAAATAAGGAGGCTATTAATACATTGAAAGAGAATGAAAAACCCGTTTTAGATAAGAAAGTAAAAAGTCTTAATGACAAGGATTCTCCAGATGAAAAGAAGAAGAGAAAAATAATGCCTTACATACTGGCAGCTGGGGTCGGAATAGTAGCATTGTTGATATATATGTTATTTCCTTTTGATGGATCTAATGGGGTTGATAAAACTACCACTGATAATTTGACTGGTGAAAACACTGTAATTGTAGATTCTGATAATGACGGAATTTCAGATATTAAAGAAAAAGAATTAGGAACAGATCCTAATAATTCTGATAGTGATGGTGATGGTCAGTTTGATGGAGCAGAAATTGCTTCAGGATCAAATCCTACAGAAGCGAGCAATACTTATGTTGATTCAGACAAAGATGGATTAAGCGATGAGTATGAAATAGCTAATAATTTAAATCCTAATGAAGCTACTGATGGTAATGCTGATAATGATGGTGATGGTTTATCTAATTTAGACGAAATGGTTGCTGGAACTGATATTAATAAATCTGATAGTGATGGTGATGGTCAGTTTGATGGAGCAGAAATTGCTTCAGGATCAAATCCTACAGAAGCGAGCAATACTTATGTTGATTCAGACAAAGATGGATTAAGCGATGAGTATGAAATAGCTA
>Ga0213868_10002933_pt1 | contig 16115 bp, 18 predicted proteins | sample PICome_9_FD_160087 | JGI IMG/M metagenome (GOLD analysis project Ga0213868, IMG submission 160087) | Coastal seawater microbial communities near Pivers Island, North Carolina, United States - PICO127 | ecosystem: Environmental > Aquatic > Marine > Coastal | place: USA: North Carolina...
GAATAAATAACGTTGTGTGTTTAGGTTTAAAAGTCATTGTAGTTTAATTAGCTATTTAGGACCACAAAAATACCATTTTTAAGATGTTGTAAACTCATTTGTTATTTTTTGTCTAATTTTAGAGAGGAATTTATTAAAATTTTAACATCATGACTAGTTATTTAAGAAAACCACGAAGGCTATTTTATGTTATAAGTAGTATGGCTCTTCTTTGGAATTTAATGGGGGTATTTAATTATTTAGGTCAGGTACTCATGTCAGACGAGGTGTTAGCATCTCTTCCAAAAGACCAGCAACTCTTGTATCAAGATGATCCGGCCTGGGTAACAGCAGCATTTGCAGTTGCGGTATTTTCCGGAACACTAGGTGCTGTCTTTTTATTGTTAAAGAAAAAGATTGCCTCCACTTTCTTTATACTTTCATTTGTAGGAATTGTTACACAAATGTCTTATGGTCTGCTACTAGATGAAAAAACAGATAATTATGGACCATTAGGCCTGCTAATGCCCTTAATGATTATTGCTGTTGGAGCGTATTTAATTTGGTATTCTAAAAAAGCTAAAGAGAATAGATGGTTGTCTTAACTAGAAGTTAGTTTCCGTAAATTTAATGTTTAAATCGTTTTCTATTTCATGAACTCGTTGAAGTTCATTAGGAAGAATTAATGCTATGGATATTCCCTTTTTACCTGCTCTTGCAGTTCGACCACTTCGATGGGTATAATAATCTAACTGATCTGGTAATTGGTGATGAATTACAAATGCTAAATCTCTTACATCTATTCCTCTTGCAGACACATCTGTAGAGATTAGGTACTGTAAACTTTCGTTTTTAAAAGCTCGCATCACTTTGTCTCGTTCTTTTTGTTGCATATCGCCTTCAAGAGCTCCAATAGAAAAACCTTCTTCTTGTAGAAGCTTGTTTAAATTTTGAGTTCCTGCCTTTGTTCTACAAAAAATAATTCCACGTGAATGTTGTCTTGATTCTAAAAAACGAATGATCGTATTTGTTTTTTCTTTGATAGAAGTTTTAACGTATTGATGGCTAATATTGGCATTTACCGTGGCATTTCTATTTATTTCTACACGAGGTGCATTAGCATCCATGTAGGTTTTTATTATTCTTTGAATTTCTTCTGGCATAGTAGCAGAAAATAACCAAGTATTTCTGTGGCCAGAGGTATATTTTAGAATTCTATTTAAATCTTGTTTAAACCCCATGCTTAGCATTTCATCGGCCTCATCTAACACCAGCGTTGTAATTTCTTTTAAATGAACCTCTCCTCTCTCAATTAAATCTATTAATCTTCCAGGAGTAGCCACAATTATATGCGTAGTTCTTTGTAAGTTATAAATTTGCTTCTCTATCTTTTCACCACCATAAACAGCTTCAACAAATACCTTTGCACCATAATACTTTGTGTATTTAAAAAGTTGTTTTTTAATTTGCTGAACCAATTCTCTAGTTGGAGACAATATTAATGCCTGAACATTCTTATTACTAGGGTCTATCTGCTGTACAATTGGCAAACCAAAAGCTGCAGTTTTACCGGTTCCTGTTTGAGCCAATCCAACAAAGTCTGTTCTTTTGTCTAATAAAATTGGGATGGCTTTTTGTTGAATTTCAGAAGGGGTGTTTATTCCTAATTCTTTGATGGATTGTATGAAAGGTTTTTTTACGCCTAAACTAGCAAATGTGCTCATAATTAACTTAAATTTCAGAAAAGCAAAGGTACAGTTATTTAGGAGCTAACATCATTAAAATTTGATCAGTTATTCTGGTAGGTTTAAAGGTTTTGGCATTTACCAAACAAAAGGTTGTTTGAGCTCTTACAATAAGTTTATTGTTTTTGTAAAATTCTACATGTCTTATAGATCGTATACCTCCTGTTTTACCCACCCAAGTTTTAGCAACAATTGTATCTCCCAATAAAGCTTGGCCAATATAATCTATTTCATGTCTAATAACTACCCAAACATAAGCAGTAGTATCTACCCCCCTTTTTAATTGAGTCCAATGTAAATTTGCAATGTCTTGAATCCATTGTAAATACACTACATTATTTACATGATTGAGTTCATCTATGTGAGCCGGTTTAACGGTATATTTTGTTTCAAAAACAGTCATACAACAAACTTAATAGAAAAAAAATTCATAAAAGTTAATAAAACCCAACATTTTTAGAGGCTACTAATTTGGTTTGTTAGCTTAAAAGATGTTTAGCTGCATCACTAACCTAACTCTTTCTTTGTGGAGAAGTACCAAGAATTTTAACAAGTAACTTTTCTCAACGCATCCCTAGAAATAGGGAGCTGAAAATTTCACTACTTATAGGGATTGTATGGGTCGTATATTATTAAGATTTTTATAAAAAATTTCCATTAATCTCTACCAAAACACGATTGTAACTTTTTCTACCTAAAAACTTACTATTCAGTTGTTTACCAGAGGTTGTATAAGGAGGATATAAACCGCACTGGCGTTTAGCCATTGTTAGGCACAATATAAATCAACCATATGGAAGAACAACCAGAAGAAGAAGAAAAAATTGAAACTTTCGAGGAGAAATTTCAAAATTTTATTGGAACAGCTAAAGAGGAGGTTTCTTCACTAAAAGCTGAATTGAATGACATTACAGAATTATATAATGATTTTGTAAAGAAGCCAAGTACTGCAGTTCCAAGTAAAGCTGAAAAACTGAATGAGACTTTTGAGAAAGTTAATGAGTATAATTCCGAAATATCATCTATTGAAGAAAAAGTAAGTGACTTCGAAACAAAAGTTTTTGGAAAAACACCAGAAGACAAAGAATCTCTGAAATTCAAGCTAAACGACTTAAAAACTCAACACGAAGCATTACACGGAGTATGGGAGGGTAATTTTGAAACCTTGACTGCCAAAATTGAGGGACTTCTACCAGGTGCAACTTCAGCAGGACTTGCTCAATCCTATTTCGAACAAAAAAACAGCTACAAATGGCCGAATATTATTTGGTCTGCAATTTTTACTTTAACAATGATTGGAATGGTATATTATGCAGTGAAGACTGTAACCGAAAGCTCTGACATTGGAAACGCATTTATGAATATTCTGTCAAGAGCACCTTTCTTTATACCAACAATATGGCTTGCATTATTTGCGAGCAAACAACAAAGTCAAAATAGACGACTTGAACAGGAATATGCATATAAAGAAAGTTTAGCTAAATCCTATGATGGTTATAAACGAGAAATTGAAAACCTACCAGCGAGCGAAGAAAAAGATGAAATAATGGAAAAGTTAGTACACACTATGATTGACACAGCGGGTTTCAATCCAAGTTCGACTTTGGAAAAACAATCGCATAATGATAAACCACCTCTTTTTGGAAGTTTATTTGGACGAAAAGGAACTGATGAAAAGAATTAAAAAATACTGTGCCTAACAATGGCTATAAGTAATTGCTTGTTCTCGCCTACTTCTGAAAATCCTTGCGGATTTTCAGCTTGGTGTGTACTTGCAAAGTTAAGCACTAACCCTCGCAACTACTTATAGCCAAAACCGTTGCCCACAATATGAAAAAATCGTTTGTTATCATACTTTTTCTAATTTCAAACTTTTGCTTTAGTCAACTAAAATCAGTGATTATTGACAGCGAAACGAAAGAAAAAATACCTTATGTAAATATTTGGGTTGTAAACGAAAACATTGGAACGACGTCAAATGAAAAAGGAGAATTTGAATTAAAAATTGATAGCCCAAAAATTATTTTATTTTCTGCAATCGGATTTCAAACCAAAAAAGTACCATCTGATTCGATAAGAAATATTTTAGAGCTAAAACCTGCAATAACTGAATTAGACGAAATAATTATCAATTCTAAAAAATTAGCTAGAGAATTGACAATTGGAGAATTTAAAAAATCTAAAATCAAAAGTTATTTTGCTTGCGGAGGAACGCCCTGGATTTCTGCAAGATATTTTGAATTCAAAGAAAACTTCAAAAGAACTCCTTTCATAGAAAAAATAAAAATTTTAACGAAAAGTAAAATCAAAGATTCTAAATTTAATATCAGACTTTATAATACTAATGAAAAAGGAGAACCTGAGAATTATATCTATAACAAAAATATTATTGGAATTGCAAAAAAAGGAAAAAGACTAACTGAAATAGATGTTTCGGAGTTAAATATAAAATTTCCGAAAAAAGGTTTTTTTATTGCAATTGAATGGTTAATAATTGAAGATAATAAATATGAATTCAATTACACAATTAAAGGTTCAAAGAAAAAACATTTAGGGATTCATTATAATCCAAAAGTTGGATTAATACCAAGTGTTGTTAATAAAAATAGTTGGATTTTTATTCAAGGCAAATGGAGTAAAGTTTCGAAAAATAATCTATACCATATGAAAAAAAATAGATCCAAATATAATTTATTGGCAATTGAATTAACATTGATAAATTAAAATACAGTGGGCAACACCGTGCATAATTTATTGCTGGTGGATTTTCCTTGCGGAAAATCCTAGGACGCTTCCAATGTTGGTTGTTTTTTTAGTATTATTAGTCTAATAACGTCGCAACAAAATCATGCACAAGCACGTTGTGTGTAATTTGACGCAACTAAACTCAAAATTAATCATCTAGTAAAAAAATAGAATTATGAAAAAACTGATTTACCTTTTTATTCTGACTTTTGGAATCATTTCTTGCAGTTCAGATGACGAAACAGGAATTGATAACTCGGAATTAATTGGGAAATGGAATTGGATTTCAAGTTGTGGTGGATTTACTGGCGATTGTTGGTATCCAAGTGAGGACAATTATGAATCAGTTGAATTTACAAATGATTTATACATCAAAAAAAATAACGGTTCAGTAAATACGGAAATGAATTATTCAATAACTGACAGCCATATAAATGGGACAGATATATTGTACATAATTGAATTAGAAAATGGAAATATGTTACGTTTTAGATTTATAGATAGTAATTTAAGTATTGAAGGTGGAGATTTTTGGAAAGAATACGAACGAATAACTGAATAAAAAACTACACACAACAACGTATATAAAAAATAGCGCGAGTCTTTGATAACACTAAGGTTTGGGTGTTTTTAGGAAGTCGCCAAATTTTTAAATTTGACGATTTACCAAAAATAAAATAAATAGTAAAATTTAAAAATTCGGCTTGTGTTTCATCCGAAAAGAAACCGCTTATTTTTAGCGCTACTTTTCATATACAAGACCGTTGTAGTGCATTTGACGCAACCATTTCTGAATTAATGCATCTATAAAATATAACTTAAAGATAAAAATTATGAAAACAGGAAAATTTAGATTGATATTAGTTTTAGGAATAATACTAATTATGAGTTGTAATCAGAATGATGATGAAAATCCTCAACCTGAAATAAACGGTGAATATATTGGAATTTTTGAAAGGAATGGAAACACCTCAAATGTTGAATTAAATTTCACAAACGGAATCTATTCTGGGGAAAGTGAAACAGTAAAGTTTCCTGCAATTTGTAACGGAAATTATTCGATTTCTAACAATTCAATTGAATTTGAAAATGTTTGTCCCTGGACAGCGGATTTCGATTGGACTCTAATTTTAAGTGAAAATTGGAATTATACATTGGAAAGCAACACTTTGATAATGACAAAATCAAATGGTGATAAATACACTTTGACTAAACAATAAAAACGCACTACAACACCGTGTATAATTAATGGCTAATAAAATAAATGGTTATCTTACATTAATGATTGGAATATGTTGTTTAATCTATGTATTACGTCAATTTTTTAAAACATAACATAACTTTGCATAAATAGTATGGCTACAAAAAAAATCTTACGGTATATTTGTTTGTATCTAAATAACAGAATTAACATAATTAAAACATGAGATATATACCCCTATTACTTCTTCTTGTTGGGAGTACTTTTTCTAATTTTGCTCAACAAACCATTAATGCATCTATTACACATGATGGAATTCAAAGAGATTATATAGTATATATTCCTGAACTCTACGATGGCAGTACAGCTGTACCTTTAGTTCTTAATTTTCATGGATATGGAAGTAATGCAGCCCAACAAATGTTTTACGGTGATTTTCGTGATATAGCAGATACAGAAGGATTTCTTTTGGTACATCCTGAAGGAACTACATTTATTGGAGATCAATTCTGGAACGTAGGGTTTCCCGGACTTTCAAGCAATATCGATGATGTTGGTTTTACCGAAGCTTTAATTGATGAATTAGCAACTTTATATGCTATAGATTTAGACAGAGTTTACGCTACAGGAATGTCTAATGGTGGTTTTATGAGTTTTTTATTGGCTTGTCAATTGAGTGAAAAAATTGCAGCTGTGGCTTCTGTAACTGGTTCTATGACCCAAGACACTTTTGATGACTGTAATGCTCAACACCCTACTCCAGTCTTACAAATTCATGGTACTGATGATGGTGTTGTTCTTTATAATGGAAATAATTTATCTATACCTATAGCAGATGTAATTTCTTACTGGGTAGATTTTAATAATTGTGAAACAACTCCAACAACTACAACGCTTCCAGATGTAGACGTTTCAGATGGAAGTACAATAGAACATAGTGTATATGAAGATGGTGATAATGGTATTACTACCGAGCATATGAAAGTTATTGGAGGTGGGCATACTTGGCCAGGATCAGTAATTAATACAGCGGGAACAAACCAAGATATTGATGCCTCTATGGAAATCTGGCTGTTCTTTTCAAGATTTGATATCAATGGGCCATTATCTACTGATGACTTTGAAAAAAACCAAGTGACTATCTATCCAAACCCAACCCAATCTAAAATTAATTTGTCATTGAATTTTTCTAAAGAAGTTCATTATAAGTTGTTTTCTCCTCTAGGAAAGCAATTAATGACTGGGACAATTACATCAAGTAACCAAGAAATTGACATTTCACATTTACCCTCAAATATTTACTTTTTAAAAGTAGGTAATCAGGTCCATAAAGTTCTAAAATCAAATTAAATTCTAGCATGAAAAAAATAGGTGTTTTTTTTATCTGTTTATTTGTTTTAAGTTGTAACTCAAATGATGAGCCTACTATTGAAAATAAATGTAATGTCTCATCTGAGATTATTTCTTCTGAAGACTTTAGTGCAGTTTCTACTTCAAATTATGCAATAACTAAAGTTGAAATTAACGACGATTGTATAGAAATTACTTTTGGTTCTAGTGGTTGTGGAACAGAATTATGGGAGGAACATTTATTTAGTGTAGATTCTTTTTACACTATTTTTCCATTACAAAGGGATTTAAAAATGAAATTAATAAACGAAGAACTTTGTGAGGCTTACTTTATCAAAACGGTTTCATTTGATTTAACACCTCTGCAAATTGATGGTCAAAATATAGTACCACTAAATATTTATGGTTGGAATGAGCAAGTTAGTTATGAATATTAAAAAACTACTACAATACTGTTTTTGAATTATTGTACATGCTCAACATCTTTAAAAAAATTTATGAACTTTTGTTCAGTTTGAATTTATTAATTTAGTAGATGAAATACATAAAAGAAATCACTCACAATCATCTTGTGAAAATATTCAAACTAAAATAATTAACTACCACAATAAATAATGCCTAAACTTAATTATGAAAACAGTCAAGTGCTTATCACTAATGCTATTTGTAATGCTTTTTAATTCGTTATCATATGCTCAAGATTGGGCAAATTTGAAGCGTTTTCAACAAGAAAATTCTGAGTTGATGCTTCTAAGAGCCAATGAACATCGCGTGGTATTTATGGGAAATTCAATTACAGAGGGCTGGTTAAGTATTCGGCCTGAATTTTTTGTAAATAAACCCTATGTCAATAGAGGTATTAGTGGGCAAACAACTCCTCAAATGCTATTGCGGTTTAGACAAGATGTTATTCATTTAAAACCATCAACCGTAGTTCTATTGGCTGGCATTAATGATATCGCTCAAAATACGGGTCCTTCAACAATTGAAATGATCGCGAATAATATTATATCAATGGCAGAATTGGCAAAAGCAAATCAAATTAACGTTATTATATGTTCTGTACTTCCTGCTAATCATTTTCCTTGGCGCCAAGGCATTAAGCCCGCAGAAAAAGTTAGAAAACTCAATGCAATATTACAGTCGTACTCATATGAAAATAAATTAGAGTATGTAGATTATTATTCGGCTATGGTAAATGACTCACATGGTCTTATAAAAGAGCTTGGTGAAGATGGTGTTCACCCCAATAAAAATGGATATTTAATTATGGAACCTATTCTAGAAAATGCAATAAATAAATACATGAATTAAACTTTTTTAAATTTACAGAGTCAAAGAATAAAAACAAAAAAATGAAAAATTTACCCCTACTACTCATCGCTTTAACTTTTATGTTATCATCATGTAATAAGGAAGATGAAATTACACAACAACAAGAAACTCAAGGGTACAACATGTTACTCATTGGCAACAGCTTTTTTAAACCCTACGCAAACAATCTCAATGAGGTAGCTCTAGATGCTGGTTTTGAAGAACATAATGCAACACTTGTTTTTAGAGGTGGTGATAATGGAAGACCTATCAATTTTTGGAATGACTCAGACAGTGATGCACATCAAGAAATTAAAGTCACATTAGATCAAGGTAATCTAGACTATTTTGGGATGACTTCTGGCTATGATTTAGACAATATAGACGATCCCTTTGAGGGCCAACGTAAATGGATAAGCTATGCATTACAAAACAATCCAAATATTAAGGTTTTTATAGCCATACCAGTAATAGATTATCCTGCTTCTTGGGATGAAAGAGCCGAAGAGTTTGGATATGATACCATAGAGGAACTCTACGACTATTTTGTAAATATACTTGTCAATCAAACAATGATCAACCAATTGCGTAATGAGTTCCCTTCAACTACAATTTTTACCATTCCTACGGGTTGGTCAACTTTTAAATTAGCACAAATGTATGAGGAGAATTTATTACTAGATACCATTACCGTGTTTGGACCAAAACTAACCTCTTTATTCACAGATCAAAAAGGGCACCAGGGTCAAATAGCCATTGAAGCTGGCACACTTGTTTGGTTACAGAGTATTTACAATATAGATCTTAGTACAAATACCTATGAAACCGGTTTTAATACAGATCTTCACAACATTGCGAAGCAAGTAACGGATAATCATGATCCAGATTATAAGCAATAAAAAAATATATAAATTAAACTTTTTTATATTTATATTGTAATACAATAAAAACAAGAAATGAAAAAAATTTATTTTACATTACTAATTGCTATTTTCATAATCGGTTGCTCTAAAGATGATACTATTAATGAAATCCAAGAAGAACAAGAGGAAGAAATAATCGTAAATCTTCCACCTAATAATTTTAATATTGAAATTGTTAATATTTCACATGAAACCGCAACAATACACTGGGATGAAGCTTCTGACCCAGAAAGTGACGCAGTAAATTACGATATTTACTTAAACCAAACATTAGTTATTGAAAATATTTCTGAGCTCATGTATGTGTTTAGTAACCTTGAAGAATTAACTAACTATTCTGGAAAAATAATTGCAAAAGACACTGAAAATAATCAAACAGAGGTTACTTTTTCGTTTCAAACTGAAAAATACTATTTAAAATATCTCAAAATATATGATTTTGGCGAAGATGTTAATGGGCCAAATGGCTTAGCTTTCGGCACAGCATTTTCAATGATAAAAGCAAATGATCAAAATTATGTAATTGCAGGGAGCTCAAGTTTCAATGGAGTCGGACAGCGTTTTTTTGTGTCAAAGATTGATTATGAAGGAAATGAAATTTGGAAAAAGTTTTATGATTATCAAGTTGGCAGTTCTTGGAATTTTAAAATCATTGAGTCAATTACAGGATTTATATTAGTTGGTCGTCATCACGTTCTTAGTTTAGATAACCAGGGTAATATTATTTGGTATAAAAAAATTGATACTTATGATATAAATGACGCTGCTAGCGAAATAAAATCAGTTGCTCAAGATTCCAACGGAAATATATTTATTGTTGGAGGCAGAGGTTCTTCCGAACCAGAAGTAGTACAGGAGGCTGTTTTAACTAAATTAAGTAACAGTGGGGAAATTCTTTGGGAGAATATTTTTATACCTTCCTTAAGAAGCTTTTTCAATGATGTAATAATCAATTCATCAAATGAATTAATTATCCTTGGCTCTACTGAAACATCTGGAATAACTTGGGATGAATATATAAATGGACCATCTAGTGTTGAAGAAATTGATTTTTGGGTTTTAAATATAACTAATGAAGGTGATGTTCTCTGGGAAAATACCTTTGGAGATGGTCGTTTTGATTTTCCGAGTAAAATAATAACCAAAAGTAATGGAAATTATGCTTTTGCAGGATATAGTTGGGGTGCATATGATATAAGTGAGGGTAGAATTTTTGAAATTAATCTTGATGGAACTGAAATCTGGAATATTTCCAACGAGTTATCCTCAACTTTCTCTGTAGCAGAAACTTTGGATGGTGGTTTTATTACAACCGGACACGTTGATTTCGGTGAGTATGGTGCATTAGGTATTTATAAATTTTCTAGTAATGGAATTGAAGAGTGGAATAAAAAATATCAAAGAAGTTTTACAAGTTTACATGGTCGTTCAATATTGATTGAAGAAGATGGTGGATATAGAGTTGCAAGTGATGATGCTACAGAGTTATTAATTTACAAAACTGATCCTGAAGGTAACTATGAATAATAAATAAAAGCCAACAAATGGCTATAAGTAATTGATTTTATTCGCCTTTAATCTGACATTGCGAAGGAAGTAATAGATAGCCATGATCCAAATTACAAGCAATAAATAATTAGATTATAGACTCACCATTTAAATTTGTAGTGAGTATATCGCTAAATAAATTAAAAAATGGTCTTAATGCCTTATAGGACTTATCTACCTCTAAACTAAAGTTAGGAGAGAGTACTTCATCATCTGTAAAATTACGAACAGCGATAAACCCTTTTTTACGAAGTAAGTCTACATCTGGGTGCTCCTTATCAAAACCACGTGGTGCAGTTTTTAATTCATCGCCTTTAAATGTATTCCCAAAATAGTGTTGAAAGTTTTTATCTTCTAAAATTTCCCGAAACTCTGTAGCATCCACTTCTATTTCTTTTCTAATTCGAAATAAATCTTCTTTGTTAGGTTCCCAGAAACCACCAGCTAAGAAGCTCTCTCCAGGTCGAATCCTAAGATAATACCCTCCACGTAGATGTTTACCTAATCTTGAAAATGAGCCTGCAAAATGGGGCTTGTAAGGTGTTTTGTCTTTTGAAAAACGAACATCTCTGTAAATTCTAAACAATTTAAACTTTTCTATTTCGTCATGTTCTTCTAGATTATTTCTAATCTCAGTATACAATTCCTTAGCATTGTTTTGAGCTTCAATAAAAGTAGGTTTGTGTGCTGCAAACCAATCTCTATTGTTATTTGTTTTTAATTTCTTAAGATAAGATAAGCTAGATTTTTGGAATAGCATAGATGAAATTTTAAAGAAGTTAAAATTACAAAAAATGATTTACTAATGATTTGTATTTTTGAAGTTGAATGAAGGTTACACAAATAAGATTTGAAGGGTTTTTAAAAACACCCACATTATGGGTATCTACTAATATTCATGAGCTAAAACAATTTTCAATTGAGCAAAAATCAATAGTATTTAACATAGATATTGATAATAAGCAACGACTAGGAAAGTATGTTGAGCGTTTTGTTTCTCATCAATTAGTAAATACGGAGGGTATCAGTTTAATTGCAGAAAATATTCAGATATCTAAAGATAAAATTACCCTTGGAGAATTAGATTTTTTGATCAATAAAAATGGAAAACCTATACATTTAGAGGTAATTTATAAATTTTACTTATGTGACCCTAGCTTAAAGGGTTTAGATTGCTGGATTGGCCCCAATAAAAAAGACAGTCTCTTAGAAAAATTAAATAAACTTAGGGAAAAACAATTGCCTCTACTCTACTCTAAAGAATGTGAAAAGTACCTGAAAAGTATCTCACTTCAAAGTGCCGATATATCACAACAAGTTTATTTTAAAGCGCAATTGTTTGTTCCGTTGAATACCAAAATAAATCATGGCGAAGTTAATCCTACATGTATCGTTGGTTATTACATATATAGGAATGAATTATCGCTATTCAAAGAATCTAAATTCTATATTCCGAATAAGAAAGATTGGTTAATACTACCTCACACAAATGTAGACTGGTTGAATTATGATGATTTCGTTATAGAAAGCAAAGAGTATTTAGATCGAGAGTTTTCTCCTATGTGTTGGATAAAATCAAAAAATGGAGAACTCAAAAAGTTCTTTTTAGTTTGGTGGCCACCTGAGGTGGTTTAGGTATTTACTCTCTTGTCATTCCCATGAAAATGGGAATCCAGAATAAATAGATTGCTGCTTTAAATACGATAAGCTCAGCCTAACTAGCGAGAACGACATCTTCGATGTGTATTGTGTATTCTTTAAAAACCCAGTATTTTTACAATTGATGAAAATAACTAAACTAAAATACCCTTTTGATTCATCCATAAAGCACCATATCATCATTGGTTTTGGTCTGTCAGTTTGGATTTTCTTGTTTCTATATTTTACAGAACCTTTAGATGTTAATGAACTTGATGCTATTAAAAAATTAATATACCTACCTATTTATGGGTTGATTTGTGGAGCTTGTTACAGTGTTTTTATTCCCTTTCAAGTCTTTTTATTTAAAAAAGGAAAACAATTCTGGTCGTTAAGTTCAGAATTATTATTTCTATTCACTTTTACTATCGTTTCATCTACTTTGGCTCGTTTCTATTATCTATATATAGTGGTTGCAGGCCAACCAAATCCATATACATTAGATTACTACATCACTGATATTTTATTCCCAGCTTATACAATAATTCTACCCATTCTTATTTTTGGACGATTTGCCTTTGGGAAATACAAAGAGAAAAAAATAGAAGAATCTAAAATTGAAATCAAAGGAGTAGGAACATATGAAGGCTTGAGATTACTTTTCAATGACTTGATTTGTATTCAATCTTCGGACAATTATATTGAGGTTCATTATTATTCAGGAAAAGAAGTTAAGAAGTCTTTAATTAGAAATAAACTTTCTGTGATTGCTGATGAATTTCCAGAACTACTTCGCACACATCGTTCATATATTATCAATCCATATCACTTTCAACAATGGAAAACCGAAAAAGGAAAGCTTTATATAGAACTTTCTTCTTCTATTTTCGTCCTTGTATCCAAAACTTACAAAGATGAAGTGAAATCGATTTTAAATTCCGCCACAGCCTAAGCTAATTTCACCCCAAACACCTATTAATATTGAATTTATAGCATCAAACATATCTAGATTTGTATCAGAAAGTTTAATCAAAAAATCTATTTATTATGAAAGCTATTATCAACATTTGTGTCATTTCAGTATTATTTATTACAAATTCATTTTCTCAATCAACGCAAAAAGAAGTTCTCATTATTGGGACAATGCATGTGGTTCCTAAAATTGTAAAAAAGAGTTACAAACCATTACTTCGTCGAACTAAAAAATACAATCCACAAGCTATTTATGTAGAAAGTCCGATGGCGAATGATTCTATAAGTTGGGAGTATTTGAAAAATGGATGGTCTAAAAACTATCAAAAATTCTACAAATTATCAGATTCACTTAAATCGTCATTTGACTTTAGTGAAATGGAATTTAACTCAATTTTAGCAAAAGATCATTCAGAAATGACTTCAAAAGATGTAAATTATCTCATCAATAGTTTTGCGTATAAGAGAGATAATGGAAATCATGAATACTATTCATACGTTAAAAAATATGGAGTAAATGGGGCTAAAAAACCAACAAGACATGAAGATGGAGATTTAACTTTTAAGTTAGCTTTACGTTTGGGTCAGAAATTGGTTTTTAATATGGACGATCAAAGAACCAATGGCGAATATCATTCAGCTTGGAGTAAATGTTCTAAAGAAGGAAGATCTAATGGAAACAATGCTGTAAATGCTAAATTGAATAAGAAATCTTATAACTCTGCAATGGTTCCTGCAATTTTTAGAGGACTGGGCAAACACACCAACAAAAGAAAAAGTTTAGAGCGTTTGCATACCATGAGTTCTTTTAGTTATGTAATTAAAGACACTGAAGGTTGCAAAGAAGGAAGACGTTATTGGAGAGAACGTAATGAAAGAATGGCTGATAATATTGCAGAACAAGTTTTAGCTTCAGATAATGAAAGAAGTGTTGTTATTGTTGGTGCATCTCATGTAATGGGATTAGAAAAAGAATTCAAAGAGAACTATCCAAACTTAAAAATTAAATTGATGAATGAGTAAACTTTCTAACATTCATTTTAAAATACATCCTTAAGAAATTTTGGATGGATTTACTTTTCTCTACCTTTTAAAACATTTACCACATCATTCAATTTAAAACCTTTTGCTTGAAGTAGCATTAAATAATGAAACAATAAATCTGCACTTTCACTTAAAAATAAGTCGTCGTTATCATCTTTAGCTTCAATAATTACCTCTACAGCCTCTTCACCAACCTTTTGAGCAATCTTATTGATTCCCTTCTTAAATAGTGAAGCAACATAAGATTTTGATGCGTCAGAGTCTTCAATTCTATTTTTGATAGTCTCTTCCAATTTAGTAATAAAACCATAAGAATTATCATTTCCTTCATTCCAGCAAGTGTCAGAACCTTTGTGGCATGTTGGTCCAACTGGATTTACTTGAATTAACAAGGTATCGTTATCACAATCTAACTTAATATCTACCAAGTTTAGAAAATTCCCACTCTCTTCTCCTTTTGTCCACAATCTGTTTTTAGTTCTACTAAAGAAGTTTATTTGTTGTGTTTGTTGCGTTTTATCTAGTGCATCTTGGTTCATATAACCCAACATCAAAACATTTTTTGTTTTCGCATCTTGAATGATTGCTGGTACTAAACCATCTGGGTTTTTATTGAAATCTATGGTCATAATCTAACTTCTATAGTATTATTTCTTAACTCTTTTTTTAAATCTGTAATTTTTATTTCTCCAAAATGAAAAACACTGGCTGCCAATGCTGCATCTGATTTTCCTTTAATAAATGTATCAATAAAATGCTGAACAGATCCGGCTCCTCCTGAAGCTATAATAGGAATATTTACCAATGCTGTTAACTTTGCCAATGCTTTATTAGCAAAGCCTGATTTAGTTCCGTCATTGTCCATAGAGGTAAATAAAATCTCTCCTGCACCACGGTGTTCTACTTCTTTTGCCCAATCAAACAATTCTAATTGTGTAGGAATAGTCCCTCCAGCTAAATGAACAACCCATTTTCCATTTACTTGCTTTGCATCAATAGCAACTACTACACATTGACTACCAAACTTCTGAGACAACTCATTCACCAATTCAGGCCTTTTAATTGCCGAAGAATTAATAGAAACTTTGTCTGCTCCATATTGTAACAAAGCATCTACATCCTCTACAGATGAAATCCCTCCGCCTACTGTAAATGGAATATTTACTTGTGCTGCAACTTTTAAGACCATTTCTAGCATGGTTTTTCTTCCTTCTAAAGTGGCAGAAATGTCTAAAAACACTAACTCATCCGCACCAACTTCTGCATATTGTTTTGCTAAAGCTACAGGGTCTCCAGCATCAATTAAATTCACAAAATTAACGCCTTTTACAGTTCTTCCGTTTTTAATATCTAAGCAGGGTATAATTCTTTTTGTAAGCATCTTAACTAGTTAATATATAAGTTTCTAGTTCCTTTAAACTAATTCTATTCTCGTAGATAGCCTTTCCTATAATTACGCCTTCACAATTCATTTCAGCCAATATTGGAATTTCATCAAATGTTGAGATTCCGCCAGAAGCAATTAATTTAATAGTTGGTGTTTCTTTTAAAATCTTCTCATACAAATTAAATGAAGGCCCCTCTAACATACCGTCTTTAGAAATATCTGTACAAATTACATAGCTAATCCCCTTAGATTGATACTTTTTAATAAAA
>Ga0213868_10002936_pt1 | contig 16098 bp, 18 predicted proteins | sample PICome_9_FD_160087 | JGI IMG/M metagenome (GOLD analysis project Ga0213868, IMG submission 160087) | Coastal seawater microbial communities near Pivers Island, North Carolina, United States - PICO127 | ecosystem: Environmental > Aquatic > Marine > Coastal | place: USA: North Carolina...
ACGTAGTGTAGCTGTTGGTACTATGTCTGCTGTAGACTGTCTTACGTAACCTGCCAAAGTATCATCTCCTGTCGGCTGTCTCATACGTCAAGGCTATTGCCTGTATAGTATGACTTGCGTTTGTATTGTTGGTAACATAATTTACTGAAACAGAGTTACCTGATCCTGATATGTTGGTAAGAGTTTTAGGTGATGGGTTACCATCGTATATACCACCTGCTCCATATATAGCCGTACCATAAACTGAAGCCGCACCCTCCGTGCTAAACTCATAGTTTGTTGGGTTTACTGTATTCGTATCATCATAGTCGTAAGATACACCAACAAATACTTCTGTGTTACCTTCGGACTTAAGATATGTATTTACTTTATGTACTACCTTACGTACCTCTGGATCTTGCATGTAAAAGTAAGGACTTTGGTATAAACTAAATATATCCCCACCTTCAAAACTATTACCTCTTTCTTGACGGTGTACTTTACCAGAACCATCACCGTGTATCACATGTTCAAACTGTCCTATGTATCCACTATCAACACAGTTAGCTTCTATGCCAATCAACTGGCTATACTCGAAGATACTCTGTTTATTCTGACTCTTACGTATACCACCTATCAAAGATAGAGATGAGTCATTCTTAAAGAAGAATCTAAACTGTGACTTCTTCCTGAGTACAACAATAGCAATGTCTATAATTTGTTCTGATAAATAGTAGTTATCAAAAATAGACTGTATTTCTTTAGATACAGTAGCAAGTTCAACATCACCAATTTTATCAGTACCAGATATAGGACGTATACCATCAGGTCCTAAGAAGAGTAAGTCACCACCAAACTCTACCACAGAATCAGGTGCAAGGCAACCCATATTTGATGTAACATTTTCTAGTGTAAAGTTAGCCGCATTGTTTCCTATTAGTCTTTTAATGTTGTTTGCACCAAAGATGTATAACTGATTACGGAACTTTTTAACTGCAGTTATAGTATAACCTACATTGATAACACCAGCACCGTTAGCAGGACTAAAATCAGAATGGTTTAGTGGGGCACTAAAGTATATATTGTAAGGCTCAGATGAATCACCGCACAAGAATATATGAGATGCAAACTCTTCAGAGTACTTAGGATTATTTGGAGCTTGTGCATGTGTTATTTGTGTATATGCAGTACCATTATATGTAGCTGCAGGATTTATACCATCAGTAAGAAGCATCACTTCACCTGACCAGTTAAAGCTAGTAAATCTTACTTTACTAACATTAGTCATATCAGGATTACCAGCTTCGGGTATAGCTACCCAAGACGAGTTAGAGTTTTGCCACTTGTATAGATAATCATGCCCTGATGTAGGTTTTCTACATGCAAATATACCATCGTCTAAGTTACCATTTACTGCTACACCTAGTACAGCACCTGTACCGGGAACAGTACCATAGTCATTAGCATACCCACTAATACGACGATACCCACCAGCTAGGGCAGGTTCATAGTTTATCATACGTATAGCACTACCTGATAAGTTTGAAGCTTGGGTTAAAGGATCAACATTAGTGATCAACCCTCCAGCACAAACTGACAGGTATGTATTTAGTTTATCTACCATCTAGACATCATTCTTATAGAAAGAGTTACCCATTCTGTTTATTACAGTAGACCTTAGGTAGTCCTTAGTATCTACTAATAGTCTACGCATAGTCTTTATACCCTTTTTAAACTTATCAGCATGTAGCTGTGCAGACTGTTCATTAGATCTAAAGTGCATTAAGTACATCATAGCACCATCAAGTACTACATGTCTAAATCTATCTGGTATTATACAAGTGTCCGTGCTTAATGTTAGGTCTGCAGGAAACTTCCAGTAGCTGTATTCTATAACATAAGCAGCATCCGGGGGAGGTGTAACTCCAAACTTAGTACTCTGTGTTTTATATACTGTAGTAGGTTTACCATGACCGCTTACACCAGCTACATCATCTATACTTCTCTTCTCGGATACATAACTTTCGTAAGAAATACTAGGTAGATGTGTTGGCTGGGCAGACTGTGCACTTGTTAGATAAAAGGTTTCCCAATCAGCTTTTGAATAATCAGCAGGGAATTCATACGTGCTAGTACCCGAAGCTAGTGTGTGTTCATATGTTACTAAAGTGAAAGGCCACTCTTGTGCATCTTGTAATATTTCACGTATAGAAGAATTAACAGCATCTTTAGCTAGAGACTGAACGTTTTTAGTTGTAGTAAAATCTGCTTCACTAATTTCGACTTCGTTAAGACGACGAAGTAATTCGTTCACTAAGTTTATATAAGTCGCCATGTTAATTCCTACAGGAGTTTAAATGTGTATAAAGGGGCCAGTACAAAACCAGCCCCAATATTAAGTTTTATTACGCAGCGTTGTAGTGCGCTGTGACTAATGCTTCTGGGCGAAGAATCTTGCGCCCGTAAAGATGCATACCGCGAACAATGTCAGCGAATGAATCTGGATCACGATAGTTCTCGACCTTGTTGATCTGCTCAGCAGAAGCAACAGCATCGTCTTGACCAGCTACGATAACACCAAAGTTTACGTCTTGTGCTAATGCACCAGAAGTTCCAGCACCTGTACCCTTAGCAGGTAAAGAGTTGGATTGGTAAATACGGAAGCCGTGTAGGTTGTTTAAGACCAAGCCATTTTGTAGACCTGCTCCACCGAAGTCAGCATTCAACATACGTGAATCTTCGTCTTTGAGCATCTCAATAAATACCGGGTCTAATACCAGCCATCTACCTCTTGAATCAACATTTGCTTGATCCATCTGACGTGCCATACGAGCAACCACTGTCAAAGGTGAAACAGTCGCTGTAGACAACGCTGTTGCGCCTGGAAGACGTGGAGCCAATGGGATTGAATCACCAGCAGCATATGCTGTTGAAGCAGAGTCAGCAGAACCCAATGAACCGAAGTCCGTTGCGTCCAAATGGTTAGCAGTTAAAAATTCACCTGTTAGGCTACCAGCTGTGTCGTGCTGTGCATCACCTGATGTTGCGGTAATAAAAGCACCTGCAGTTGTGTGACCTGACATGTATGATAGAATGTCTGCATCCATTGAGTCAGCCATCTTAAATGCTGCGCGGTCAGCAGCTAAGCTAACGTAGTCAACATTTGAGAATTGGTCCTCGATGTCATCCATCTTGAACGCAAAGTAGTTAGCTTTATCAATAGTCAAAGAGAAGTCTTCATCATTCAACTTTTCAACAGAGATAGCTGTGTGACGCTCAAGAGCGTTTACAGTTACATCTGGTTCTTTTTGAATGCGAACAACATCGCCTTGGTTTGCAATCTCACCAAAGTAAGAGTTATTAGTGATTGCGTTAGCTACAGCTGCACGACGAAGTGCGATCTGTGCTTGTTTTGAGTAGATAATTGGGGAAAAGTTTCCGTTAAATCCACCACTTGCGGAAGTAATAGCCATTGTGTAATCTCCTTATAGATATGGCGTGACATTATACGCTTCATACCAACTAAAGAGGCTCTTACTATTAGGGTAGTCAGCTTTGCTTTTGGGATCGCCATCCTTTGAGCGCTGGGCCTTTAGTCCGAGGTAGTTCTTTTTCTTGGATAGAGCTTAGTTATAAGCATGTGCAGTTCAAGTACCACGATTCCAATACCATACTTAATACTTGATACTGCACATGCCCCTAGTTGTATCCATCTTTTAACAGATGTCAACTATTTCTTTGATAAATCGTAAATAAATTTACCTTTACGTTGAGCGTCCATTATTTCTTCTTGACGCTTCTCATATTCTTTAATGCTCATCTTAGCAATTTGTGACTCACGTAAGTAAGATGAACTGTCGTCTGACTCTGGTGCAGCTGAGCGTTTACTCTTTATAGAACTCGCTGCGCCTTTATCAGATGAATTAGCTTTCTTTGTAGAGATACCATTGTCAGCTTTGTACAAGTCAATAACGCGAGATACAGATTTAGCATCATCTACATTCTCGTATAAAGCATCCTGTACCCACTTAGGTTGATTGTCTGCCCATGTGTGGAAAGCATCGTCTTCCCTAATAGATACAAAGTCAGGGTGCATATGCACTAACTCAGCCTCAGCTTTTTCTCGCTTTGCACTAGAGCGTAACTCTTCTATCTCAGCAAGCCTAGCATCTAGAGTAGATGACTTCTTATCAGCTTCTTTTGCTGCAATAGCTTCTACAATACCTGCAACATCTGGGAACTTCTTAGCCCAAGCTTCAATCTCTTCTTCTGACTTAGGAAGTACAAGCTCATTCTTTGTTGCAAGATCCAGTTGTTTCTCTAGCTTGTCAAGCTTAGCAGTAAAGTCTTTCTCTTTATCCTGCATGTGTCGGCGTAGATCACCATACCGTTTCTTGAAGTTTTTCTCTTCACCACTTAACTCAGCATCATCTTCTTGTGCTTCACCTTCGGGTTCTTCTTCTTGTTCGGTACTACTCTCTGTCTGAACTTTGGGTTCGACAGGATCTTCGCTACTGGGTTTCGCCTCAACAGCTTCTTCTGTTTCATCTGTCTCGCCACGTGCTTGCTTTAGCAGTGCCTCTAGTTCTTCTTGATCACGCTTAACACGTGCATCATTTCTTTGATGTGAAGCCGATGTAGTTTTAATCGGCGTAGTTTCTTGTGGCTCTTGTATCATGTTGTACTCCTTATGATGGGGCCAGCCTAAGCTGGGTAGCCTTATTGTTATATGAAGTTTTTGTAGTTACTTCTTCTTCTTGGTTTTCTTCTTGGAAGCTAAACCACCTTCTTTAAAACCTGTTACAGGTCTTCCTCTAGCTATGTCTGACATTTTCTGAGATGCTTTTCTACCTTCAGATCTGATTGTACTTATATCAGAAGCTGAAGCACCTCTTCGTTTTGCATTAGCAGCAACCGTGTTAGTTGCAATCATAGATGATTTATACTGGTCTCTACCTCGTTGAGCGGCTGCCTGTGCTTCTTCTGCACGTTTAGCCTCAGCTGCTTGAGCAGCAGTAATTGCTGCAGCTTCTTCTTCAGCCTTACGTTTATCTCTAAGGTCTCGGAATTGTTGAGATGTAATTGGGTCTCCATACGGGTTATCATATAGAAGAGATGTAGTTATATTGTTAGGATCTGTTTCATCTACTATAGGTTTTGATACAAAAGCCTCCTTAACTTCTGGAGCTATTGGCTCTGCTGCATATACTTCTGGTTCTTTAACCTTCTCTAAAGCATCTCCATATGTAAGTGTTGGAGTGAAGTCTTTATCTTCTTGATCTGCATAAGACTCACTAGCTCCAAAGCTTCCTGTCTTTAAAAACTCCAAGAAGTCTCCATCATTTGCTGAGCCTTGTGTAGATGCAAACTCACTACCTTCTTCCAAAGATATATCAGCTATCTTTACAAACACTTCTCTATCTACTGGGTCTCCATAACCAAGTTCAGTTGCTATAATAGTATCTTGGCCTAGGTTATTATCTTCACCTTCACCTGTGTATCTTCTACCTAAGACAGGTGCACCATCACTACCTTTTACATCCATCTCATACCACTCAAAGCCATCACCAGCATACACACCGTTCCTAGTAACCTGACCATAAGATTCAAACTTTGTTTGTTCTCTAGTTACAGGGTCTACATATGTAGAAACTTTACCTGTTGTAGGCGCTAGTACTTCTTCCTCTGTTGGTAGCTTTGTTTCTGGTTGATCCATACCCATTATGGCAGGGTCTCCAGAAGAGAGAACGCCTTCAGTAGGTGTTATGTTTGTAGTTATATCACCTTCAAAGTCATATACTTCACCAGCTTCATCATCCATCCGCTTAGCTATCTCTAATGCCTTAGCTTCTTCTTCATTCTCTGGGAAGAACTCCTCTTTTAGTGCACCATATACACGTGTGATTAGGCCAGGTTTACCTTTCTTGGATGCTTCTAATAATCCTTCAAGAACAGATTTTTCTGCTGTAGGTGTTTCTTTTGCTGCAATCCTACGTTCTATCTCTTTCTCTAAGCTTCTAGCACTATGCATCATAGCACCCTTAACAAATAGACCTAGTACAGGATTAATAGCACCTGCACCAAATGCTATTGCTGTAGACTTAGCAGACGATTGATCATCTAACATCTTAGCAATTTCGTCTGTGGTAAGCGTCTTATAGTTAATAGCCTTAGGTGCTGGCATCGGTCTACTGTCTCTACTTCTACCAGTAGGTGTTACAACCTGTGGTTCTGGTTGCGCTGCAGTAGTAGCAGTAGTTGTAGTATCTGCAGTAGTTTCCTCTTGTAGTGTATATCCAGGAGGTATAGACGTTTGAGGTTCACCATTAATAAATGTAATGTATATAGTGTGTCCAGATTCACTAACATATGTACGAACTTCTACACTAGGTGCACTACCTACCGATCCGTTACCTGCACTGATACCTTCGCTACCTAAGCCCAGCGCACCCATAGTTTCGTAACCTTCGTCACCTGGAGATAGAGCATAACCACCCTCAGCCATTGCCATAGGTTCGCCATCATCTTCTACTTCTAGTTCTGATATATCAAACATCATACCATCAAGTTCATCTACAGGCTCACCACCAATACGTCCGTTTTCAGCCATATCTTGATAACCAAATTTAGCCTTAGCTCGTAAGTTTTCAAAGAACCTAACACCATAGAAGCGTACTACGTCAGAAGGTACGACATATTCACCCTCACTTAGTTGTGCTGGTATATCGTCACGTACCTCTTTTGGGGTAGAACCCATCGGAACTTCGTTACCTGACACAGGATCAATACCCTGAGTGTTGTCTGGTACTGTATCTAAATCTACGCTACCACCCAGTGAAAAAGCCATTCTTGTTTGTTCATTCATTATTGTTCCACCTTCTTTGAATCCTTTTACATTTTTAGTAGCTGTTATTATTGAATCTTTTAAAGTAACATTATTTTTGCCAAATACTTTTTCTACAAAAGGCAAATACTCACTTGTAGTTTGAAACCTTTGCCAACCCTTAGATGTTTGCCTTGCACCCTTTTCTCTATCTGCTTTACTTCCTTCGTACACAGAAAAGTGTGCCTTTCCTTTAGGTTTTATTGCGTTCTCTGCCTGTTCAACTACATTAAAAATGTTTTCATCTTCTTTTATAACATTTAGTACATTGTGAGACATAGCCATATCAGCTTGTCCATCTTTTACAGAGTCAACAACTGCTGCATTATGTTCTGGTGTTCTATTAAACGGATCATAAACTTTTACAGTTGCACCTTCTTCAGCAGCGTCTTGCACTAAGTTATCAAAGCGCCCACCACCAATGTCAACAATAACATCACCGTCTTTTATTTCACCACGTTTCTTTAGCTTATTGTAACCTGCAGGTCTTTTAAACTCATTTATAGATGTTGCTGCTGAGTCATAAAGTTGTTTTGGATATGACCATACACTTTGCTCTTTAGAACCATCTATATCTGTACGTGAAACTTTTTTAGTTTTGCTAGGTACTACTTTAAAGTCTTTACTCTTTACTCGGTCTGCTAATTCTGAATAAACTTGCATAGGCATAAACGTAGTATCACCTGCTCCTATACTATTTTCCTGAGCAACTTTTTCTAACCTACGTGAAAAGCCTTCACCAAAAGCAGGTTCGTCCATAAGATCCACAGCAGACTGTGTTACAGTTTTATCAAATACACCTGCTGGTGTGTCTGAAATCATGTTTATCTGAGGCACACCTGTCTTAGATACACCATAATCAGTTTTTTTATTAGGGTTTATTTTTACACGCTTAGCTACATCAAATACTTCTCTAGCACCATTCTTTATAGCTTTAGCAGCGGCATCTCCTATTCCAGGAATAAGACCTACAATAGCAGCTCCACCTAAAGCACCAGCTAAATAGTAATTAGGATTAACCTTTTGTAGTTCATCATAGACTTCTTTAGCCGCCATAGCATCACCAATAATAGGTGTCATACTAGCAACAAAAGTAGTTGCATCCTTTATAGATATCTCAGGAATATTAACCTGTAATGAATCTGCATAATCACGCCATTCATCTGTAGTTCCACCTTGAAACATTTCTTCAGTTTGATTATCTAAGTCATCCATTTACTTTATCCCTCAAGTATTGAAGTTGACGTAGCGCACGTATAGCACCTTGATGCCTGTATAGTTCAGCAGTATCTGTAACAGTTTCCATACTACGATGTTGTGTAGAAATACGCTCCTCTAACTCAGAGAGAAACGATTCCCACGATATCTGATTGTTTACAAAACCCTTAAGAGACATTGCCACTAAATCCTTGTTCGCCTGGAACTGGTGCTGTACCCATGCCTATCTGTCCACCTCCACCGCCAGATGTGTCCTGTACGCCTCCCTGAGGTGTCTGTGGCGCTTGTTGGCCTCCCTCTGGTGCAGGTACACCCTCAGGTGCTTCTGGAGGCTGTGCTGGTTGCTGGAAGCCTTTGAGGATCTCAGCTTGGATAGCAGCGTCTGCCATAGAGTTAGTAACCTTATCAGGATCGAGATCCATAGACTTAGCAATCTCACGTATAATGTAATCCATCTTAGCAAAAGGAGCTAGTACTGGGTTCTGTGCTACCTGTAAGAATTGCATTAAGCGCTGGGATCTTACTTCGTTAGCCATTAAGCTTTCTGTACCTGATGCATGTACTTCTAAGTCACCACGTATTTGTTCATCAAAGTCAAACTGCATGTTGAAAGAGAAGAATGCTTTACCTAGTGGGCGAAGTAAATAATCATCAACGTTTTTAACTACTGTACGGATAGAACCGTTAGCAGCAGACATAAGCATACTAATACCTGAGGCTGTACGCCCAACGCCTGATACTCCTGTTTGACCATGAGCAAAGCTAGGGAAGCCAGTACTTTCATCTGCTAGTACACGTGCCTTATCAAATAGTTGCATATTCTCTTGAGCAACATTTGGGAACTTAGTACCAAAGATGGCTTGTCCTGGTGCACCCCCAGCCCTGCGGAAGACCTTGCCCGGGTATACAGATAAGTCTTGTCCCGGTGTTAAGTTGGTCTCGTCTACTTCTATAATAAGATTACCAGATAGTGCAGCATTGTCAATAGCCATACGCATAAAGCCATTCATTAATGTCTGTGTATCATCCATATTCTCAGCAATACCTACACCAAAGAAGCTGTAAGGGTTATGCTCGTAAGGAACTGCATAGTAAGGAATACGAGTAGGTTTGAATGGGTTCAGTACAAATCGTAGTACTTCACCATTACATACCCATACGTTACAGTTAACCTCATCTAATTCTTTTAGTTCGCTGGGTATATTAACACCATGCTCTTCAAGTAGTTCAATGTCTACGTAACCCCAGAACTCTAATACTTCCCAACGCTCAGAGGATGGTTGTGTATCATCGTCCTCCATAGTCATTTCCCAGTATTTTTGTATGTAGTCAGGCCCTTTATCTACAGCCATCTGAACTGAATCAGACATGAAGTAGGGACGACTTCTTAAAGAACGTAATTGTGTACGTGACATCTTATGACGTTCAACAGTATATTCTGCATCATTCATAGACTTAGCTTCTGGGTCTGGGTAGAAGTCCCAAGAGGAAACATGGCTACACTCAGGCACTGTTTTGACTAATGGATCATACTCACCATCATCATTCCAGTTAGGGTATTCTTTATCTACTGCGAAAGGACCCTTCATAACACCTGTGCCTAGTAGTGCCATCTCAAACGCCATAGAGCGTAAGTGTGTTGATGCACCTGATTCTTGTAGCTGATCATGGATTTTCTTTTCCATCTTCTTAGCTGCAATCATAGCTGGGTGGAACGATACAGTAGATGGTGTAGTGCCATCACCCTCAATAATCTTATCTGATACAGCTTCTAGCTTACTGTTTAAACCACCCATTCGTGCCTGTAAGTCCATAAGGGTCTCACCAGGTTTTAGTGTAGTATCACCGTTGAGAAGATAAGAACCAGAAGCTTTATCTTCAGTTACAGGTTTTAGTGCATCACCTGCAGCTTGAGCCTTAGGGTCTATATTAATATGTACTGCTTCTGCTACACCATCAGGTAATACAGAAGGATTAACTGATAGTGGGAACTTGTTGTTACCAAATAATACATCTACAATCTGACCATATGCAGCAAGTGTCTTAGTCTTAGTAACCTTAACAAATACGCGAGACTTCTCTGTGTCGGTAAACTGTACATCCTTGCCGTATAAGCCCCTATAGTTTCGGTAAGCTTTTAACCAGCGCTGTTCATCTGAGTAACGTGCATCTTCTGCTCGATTGTATCTCTCTTGTACAAAAGCTACTACACTAGATTTTTCTTCAAAGATTTTATCCGTACTGTTTTCTGCAGCTACGACTTCATCTGTTTCAAACATTTCTTCTTGTTCTGCCATTTATTAATACCCGAATGTTGTATCACTAGCTTGAAAGCCTGTGCGTTGTGTTGCTGGGTTGAAATCCCAAATGCTGCTGCGTGGACGTGTCATAACACCATAACGTAAAGCATCGTATAAGTGATCCTCTGCGTGAGTGTCTACATCTTCTGGGTTTCTCTTATCCAGAGGAATGCTTGGTATCTGCGCTATAGTGTTTGTGCAGTTATTCATAAATACTAATCTAGGCTTCTCAGTAAACTCATCGACTTGTAACCGCCTATGTATTTCGTTTTTACCTGCGACACGCGAACCCCTAGAGCGATCAGATGGTCGCCAGCGACAACCTTTCATAATCATTTGCTCAGCTAGTGATGGTCCCGTGTCGCCACGGTTGTGCCACAAAGAAGAGTCTAGCACCCCGTATCTCATACCACCATCTTTTTTCTCTAAGTCTAAAATCATATCAGCTAGATCTGTAGCTGTAACCTTAGAACAATATAACTCTCTGTAAGCAATGAGTTGCTCATCGGGTGCGACAGCAAACCAGATAACCCCTGTATAAGATCCGTAGCCGTAGTCGCAAGCTCTAAACTTAACCCAGCTTTCGGGAACTTCAAAAGCGTCAATGACATGTTTGGTTCTGTCAAACTCTGGGAAAGCTGCTCCATCATTAATATCCCAGTTACCTTCTAAGAGTTGTTTTCTTTGGTGCTCTGGTAGTGACAATAGCATCGCTTCATAGTCACCTGCTTCAGAAAGATACGGATTATCAAACAATGATGCAGGTATAAACCTACGCTTAAACAAAGGTTGTCCTGCTTTACTATGCCCTACAGGATATGTAATAGTCTCTCCTGTTTCAACATTAGTAGCCCAGAAAGGCTCATTAGATGGTCCAGGATCAATAAACATTTTCTTAACCCACTGGTGACCGCTACCCCCTGGGTTGGTAGTAGCTCTCATGTACAAACCTAAGTTTTTAGCTGAACTACGTAAACGTGATCTCATGTAGTCCCAAGCGTAGGGACTCGACCATTGTGTAAGTTCGTCAAAGCCTATCCAGTTAAAAGCCTGTCCTTGGTAACGAGTAACGTCTGTATCTTTATCCAAGTACGACATCCAGAGTCTACCACCCTTAGGTGAAGTCCACTGTGACTTACGCTCAGACCACTTTATGCCCGGTATAGCTTTAGGGTATAACTCTTGGCTCTTTTGTATTAATTCTCTAAGTTCTTCTGTAGTATGACGTACAAGCAACCCTGAGAAGTTAGGATCGTTTAGTCCATGTAGAGGATCAGCTAACATAGCATATGATTTACCTCCACCAGCTGCGCCGCCATATAGTACTTCTCTTTCTGATGAACTCAGAAACGAGGTCTGGGGGCCTGGGTTAGGCTTAAACACTATATCTTGTGCTAACTCCTCATCATATGCAGGAGCAACAGCCTGTGCTGGAACAGTATCTCTAGGCACGTCTATCTTTTCAACTGCCTGTACCTGAGTCTGCGTAGGCTCCAACACCTTGGGTTTCGAGTTTTTCGATTTCCTCAAGGGTTTCTTCGAGCCACTTGGCAAACTTGCGTTTAATAGCAGATGCTTTTCTACGTCTTTGCTCAACTTCGATTCTCTTCTTTAGTCCCATATGAGATATATAGCGACCTGTTTCTTTGCTCAGCCATTGTGCTACTGCACGATAACTATACTGCTTAAGATGTCTCTTTGCAAGATCTAAAGCTTCAAGCTCCAGACGGACAGGTATCAGAAGCCTATCATTGTCTGGAGCTAGGACATACCCCCAAGGTATCTTTGTTGTAACACGAACTATTGTGTGCCACTCTTTTTCTTTGCCTTTGGTTGGCTTTGGTAATTGCCAGAATCCTAGGTCTCTTGTTGGAATACTTATTCGTTTGTGCCTTCTTTTGGTGGTAGATAGAAGATGCCACCACTTGATGTGACATCCACTTTATCTACTTTACCAAGTCCAGCGCGGTCTAGCAAGTCTTTTGCTGCAACCATTTTTTCTTTTATGCCTAGCTCAGTAGGATCAGAAAGAGCACCTACCATAGCAACTGCAGCTTTAGGGGCAGTACGGGCAAAATAAGTACGAGTCTTCTCGCCTATCTCATCCTTTAGGGATTCAACAATAGCTGTAGTGCTGCTGCTGTCCCCGTAACCTGCCAACCTTTTAGCTGCAACAGCATCACCATTAGCCTCATCGAATAGTACTTCAAGAAACTTGTTTTGTTTTTCGGTTAGATTTCTCGCCATATATATGCTCTCTTATCTCGCCACGGCTAATGCCTATGTCGTGTAAATCTCTGTCACTCATATTGTTAAGTAACCAAAGATCAGCCCTTGCTTGTTGTGTTCTTTGTACAGCCCTAAAGCCGCGTTGTAAAAAGTTTAGCATCACTATCTCCTTTGTTTGTGTGCGGAGATAGTTATACTTATTTAGTGATTACTTAGTACACCTGTTTATGCATACCCGTTAACCTACAGGTATAAAGGTTTCAGTTACTGTAACAATAGTATCAATGTGACCAGCGGAAGTAGGGACGTTTTGTATTTTGTCACCGGGCTGTAATACTAGATCAATGTCAGAAAAAGAAACGTAATCACCAGAATTCAAACTCTTACCTGACAGAAAGTGTGACGTGTAAGTATCAGCTGCTATATACCATTCTACATCTACAGAGTTTGTACTTCCACCACCATTAACTACGTGAATAAAGGTAACTTCAGCTACACAGTTAGGAGGGCACGTATATACAACTTCCGTTGCAGTCCCATTATTGTGACCGTACACAGAACGCATACGTGAGGATTTGCCCTGATTAACTAAGCTCATTACTCATCAACCCACGCTTCATTCTCTGGTGTGTTAGGATCATCCTTAACGTAGTGACCTTTAGCTGTACGTGCACGTTTCTTACCTTCGGGTGCTTTAGACTTTTTCTTAGCCTTAGGTTTAGTAACTTCAACGGCTCTACAAATTTCTGTTACATTTGGATCATTACAAAAAGCATTACCAAATCTATCTTCTATAGCCGCTTGATTGCCACGCTCATCCCAAACACAACCATCTACATCTACTGTGTAGCCGTGCTTCTCTAGAGCATCTTTATATTTTTCATAAACCTTCATCTACCTATCCTTTTTTCATAGGTTTAGACGCTGGGTTAGATGCACCACAGTAACCGCCCCTATTCATCTTCATAGGTTTCTTAGCCATTCCACCATACGACATTTTAGTCTTACCTTTTTGACAACCCTGTTTAGCACACTTAGCTGGGCTAGGGCAATCTGGACACGCTTTAAATTTCATGTTCTTTTCTTTCCTGATGCTGTTGTAGACCAAGCTACACGTCCTGGTCCTGTTTTCTTAGCTGCTTCTTTTTTACTTATTTTACTCGCCACTTTTTTGGGACGACACGCAGGATAAGGTCTACCACTTTCCGATACACCCGACCTACCACATTTTTTACCTGTTTTAACATCTGTCCATTCCTCTCCGAACCATTTACCTAAACCACCCTTAGCAAATCCTCTACGACCTACAAGAACGTGCTGACTACGTGACTTTGTTTTTCGTCGTGCCACTATACTTACCCCCAGCTTTTTTATACTCCTTAGTGAGCCAAGCAGATGCATAAGCGCTGGGCCATACTTTAAACTTTTTCTTAGCCAGAGCTTTCTTCTGGTTATACAATTTCATATTTGTAGGTTTAGGGGATGCTGCCATTACCACTTCACCTTATCAGCCCAGTAAGCCGCTGATAGCTTACCTCTTTTAATATTCTTAGCGTGTCTAGCCTTAAAGCTTGCACGTTTCTTTTTCATCCTATCAGATTCACCCGCTTTAGGTTTACCTGCTGTGGATGCACCCTGCTCACCAAAGCGAATCATCTTAATAATATCACCTACTTTAGCTAATACTACGTGAGATTTAGTAGGGTGCTTGGGCGTTCGCTTGGGTTTGTTGTAACCTTCAAACTTCTCACCTCTGTATTCAATAGCCATTATAAAGGGTTATCCGCTAATTCGTCATAGGCTTTCCAAATATCATCTACTTCAGTCTGTAGTGTATCTAGGGTATCACCTAATCCATCTGTAATAGTTGTAGCTTTATCTACTTGACTACGTAAGTCTAGTAGTAACTTCTGCTGTTCTAGTATCTGTTGCATATTAGTCGTTAACTGTGCAAGCTTCTGGTTTAGACCTCTCACATCATTATCTAGTATAGCTTGTTCTAACGTCTGTATACGAACTATGAGTTTACCTTCTAGTTCCTGTACATTAGTCTGGATTAAAGAGTCTAACGTTATAATCTCACTGCTTAATTCATTATCTACTTCAGTAAGGTTGCGCTGGGCTACAGTCTCTACAGATGTTATGCGTTTATCCATAGCACCTGTCTTACCATCTAGTGTATCTATACGGTCTAATGATTCTCCTACACCAGCTTCTACACCATAGAAACGGTTAAGGGTATCATAACCAAAGTATATACCACCAGAAATAGTTGAAAGGACAGGGACAGCTACTGCCATCACCCATCCTTTTATATTGTAACCACCTATGCTAAAACTCATTGTGTTGGCATTGCTCCATATTCATTTATGTATTCACCTGCAGCATATATCTCTGAGGCATTCTTCATTTCAGGTGTTAGGTATCCTTGGAAACCTGTACCAAAACTAGAGTCACCCCAAGTTATTACAAACTCATCTATATTCTGAGTATATGTAATAGCTGTATAGCTACCTACCATAAAGTTGTTAGCTGAAGCATAACTGTCTACAGTAGCTGTTAAGTCATCATTGTTAGCAGCTGCCATATAAGCACCAGCCTGTTGAGCAAATGTTTCTACAGCGGCTACAGCCTCATTATACTCGTTAACTTCTGCTGTGTCAAGGCTATACGCATCTGTCTCTAACATACCCTGTAACTCAACTTGTTCTGGCTTAGTATCAGCCTCAGCGGCTACACTGGTTACAGATACTGCTGTCATAACTATTGATGTTGCCGCCGCTAAGTTGTCTACCGCAGTATCTAAGCTATTCATGTTAGCCGCATGTTCCTGCATAAACATCTGCTCAGCTGTTTCAGCTATAGCGTAGTCATGATTCAGTACAAGCTCTTTAGCGTCTAAGTATGCATTCAACTCAGATGATGTAATAAGCCCATCGTCAAACGTATCATCATTGATAACACCACCAATAGCGGCATAACCTACAGCACCTACAGTCATAACAGCTGATTCAGTTATACGATCTTGTATATCACTGATTGAAGCTATGAGTGCATCAATCTTTTCCTGCCCCGTCATTGAGTATTCTGGGGGTGTTGGTGACTCTGCGTTTGCTAGTGCGGAAACGCTCACTAAGACTGAGCTTAGGAGCATCGTCTTCAACGGTTTCTTCATCTTTATCTTCCTCTCCTACCCTCAACAGGGTGTTCCAAAATTCCTGGTCTTCCTCATACCCAACAATATAAAGTGCTGGAGTCTCTCTGTATTTCTTTATCGCCGCTTTTCCCATAAGCAACTTCCCTGTCTTACTATCGTTGATAGGGCATGGCGTATTCGCTAACATCATACTTCTAAACACTACAGGGTCTTGGCACAGAATAGATATAGCTGATACCTGTAGCCCTAAGCCACCTACTTGCTGTGGTGCTCCTAAGAGCCTAGCATTCTTTCTACGGTTACAAGCTTTATCCTGAGTCATAGTACCCTGA
>Ga0213868_10002942_pt1 | contig 16072 bp, 9 predicted proteins | sample PICome_9_FD_160087 | JGI IMG/M metagenome (GOLD analysis project Ga0213868, IMG submission 160087) | Coastal seawater microbial communities near Pivers Island, North Carolina, United States - PICO127 | ecosystem: Environmental > Aquatic > Marine > Coastal | place: USA: North Carolina | collected...
AGCCTGACAGAAAGGGTCTTATCTACTCATAGAAATATCTATCCTAATCAACCACCATGGCGAAACACAAAAAACCTCCGATAATCCTTCCGATGCTGGTCCTTTTCATCGTCACCACGATACTTTACTGTCATGATAAGGATAACTTGTCCGCAGGGTGGATATTAGATGATAGAGCAACTGTAGCAATGCACCCGATCCTAACAAAAAGCATGGATCACAACACAAACAGCAACAATGGCGACATCAACAGTTGGAGTAACACTAAAACTCGTCAGTCATTTCTTGATGTCAACGCATATCAACAAATTTGGATCAAAGACTTTTGGGGTCATGATGATTTACAATCTCCCCAAAGTCATAAATCATGGAGACCATTATGTACTGTAACCTATTATTGGAATGCATTATGGGCTGGTGGTGTAGAAGAAGGAAAACATTCCTATTATTTTCATTCGGTGGATAGAATATTACATTCTATTGTCACAGCGTTGGTGTATCCTGTGACGTTGTATACGTGTCGTAATCTATCTTTTCAAATATCACATTCCACGATGGCATTTCTGGTTGCGTTACTCTTTGCTGCACACCCCATTCATGTAGAAGCAGTAGCGAATACTACGGGTAGAGCTGAAGTACTATGTGCCCTATTCTACTTTTGTGGATTTTGCATATATGCCAAAATTGGTGCCGGAGTGTCGCTGTCGTCGTCTTCTCCCCAGAATGTTTCATTATGGTCAAGTCTCATGGGTGTCACTCTCCTTCTTTGTTTTACAACAGCTGCAATGCTGAGTAAGGAACATGGCGTCACGTTGCCAATCATGGCTGTTGTTTGGGATGCCTATGTTGGAACAAATACAACAATTGTGGATGTATTATCATCATGTCGTATCAATCGTATCTCTGGTGGTACAAACATATCGAACAATAAAAAAAGACATAAATCAAATACAAAATCTACAAAAGACCAACATCAACGCATTAGAGTTGGTCAACTCTTTCTCCTTCGATCAATTTTACTAGCAATTGGTTGTATTTCATTATGTTGGTGGAGATTACGAAAGAATGGTGAATCAGGTGCTGCTTTAGTTTGTATTCAAAATCCTACAGCTTGTGAACTCAATCGATTTTATCGATTTGTTCAATTCAGTTATCTTTGGGCATTCAACTTTTGGTTACTAGTGTATCCTTCAAAATTATCAGCTGATTGGAGTGGTGACGGTATTCCAATGATTGGTGAAAATTGGGCTACAGATCTTAGATTTGCAGTTTGTGTATTCGTATGGATTGTCATCTGCATGTTTTTGGCGTGTGCTATATCTACAGCATTTGGTCGAATGAAATCGCAGAATGATCATGCGTCGGAGAATCCGTTGAAGGAAAAGAAGTCGGATAAACATGTTGACAATCATGTCAAAAGGACAGCGTGTGCTGATTACGACTCCACCATGAGATGCATCGTCACATCATTTACTTGGATGTTATTACCATTTTTGCTTACCTCTAACTTGGTGGTGTATGTTGGATTCGTGGTGGCTGATCGGACACTCTATTTACCATCTTTTGGATACTGTCTACTATTGGTCCAATGTCTATATCATGGAATATACAATATTACATTGTCGATTGCTCCTGTATCAGTAAATGTTAGTCCGAACAAAAATGCAGTCGAGGAAGCAACAACGACGCCACCATTGACAAAGCACGGAGTAGTATCCAAACACCAGAAATTTGCATTTGTGTATTTAATCATACAATTAGGATATACAGTCAAGCAGCAGACTCAAACAAAACTATGGTCTTCTCCAGTCCTCATTTGGGGAGAATCTTACAGAGTAAATCCTGGAGGTCACATATCGTTGAAAGAATATGCCATGTCATTGGTGAATGAGGGTCGCAATGTAGATGCTCTCGAAATATCCAAAATGAATAAGTATCAACTTTCGAATAAGAAGGATATTGGTTTCACACAATCGATTCAAAATGTCAGGAACCCACCTACTGGCGACGAGTTGAAGATGTTAAAAATGACCTATGTTTTGAATGTACTGACCGATCGATTCAAATATGCAACTGCGCTAGGAAATGCAGGTCAGTGTGATGTAAGTGCGCCATTGATTGAGGAAGCATTCAGTTGGATGGGAGAGATGGAAAGAGATATTGCAGAATTGATTCGTGACAATAACGCCTACGCTAAGGACGCAGTATTGAATGGAATATATCAGAATCTCCAAACCGACAAGGCTTACTTTTTCATAGCGAAGTCACGTTGTGTGGATACTGTTGATTCAATGGCATCGTTAGCTCAAGCGGCTCTTCAGCTACGTCCGAATATGCCATACGTTTTGAATTATGCGAATTCGGTACATGGGATAGTTCAGAACGTTATGAAGTCAGGTTTGAAACTGACTCAGGTGAAAATCACCAGGATATTGCTTGAGAATAAACAAACAGTTGACACGCAATTTTCATTGATAACATCATAGCATAATGCAAGATGAATTAGAATCTAACTTCACGATATGATGTACATACTTTAATGTGCAATGAGTAATCATTTACTTGCAAAATTATTTGACTCTGATTACAGATGTTTACCCCTATCTCTTCTAAAATATCTTCGGATACATCTGATCAATTAAATTTGTTCGTGTCTAAAAATCCACATACTATCGAAACCAGTATGCATTGTATCGTATTAGATCGGGAAAATGGCTTAGATCGGGAAAATGGCTTTCGATGGAACGGGGGCTAGATCTTTCTTTCGTTTCAATATCCCAAGTCCGTTCGGAAATATCCAATGAGAAGATAAGTAGAGTCAACTATGTATAGATATTCGTTATTCATTTGCTCTCTCAACAGTATTCGTCACACCTCAAAAATGATTATACTTCTCCTAATTTACGTTTCGCTTCGGCGTAGTTATACTTCAAATCTTCCAACTCCTCAAAGAAGTCTAAATCAAAACAGCTGAGCTCTCCTCTTAGACGATGATTTTCGCGCTCAATGTTACTTACTTTCACCTGTAAGGTGGATATTAATTGGTTGGCATTATTGAGCTTATGTGTTAGATTCTCAATTTCATCCTGTACTATGGATTGAACTCCATTTTCCCCGTCAACAGTTTGAGAGCACACTTTTAGCTGTTCAATTGTGCGTTCTTTATCATCTACGTCTTTTCGAAGGGTTGAAATCTGAAAGAATTTATTATAATTATGCTTGAGCATCAGAAAGAAGTAGAATAGTATCCATATTTTCCGTTGAAACTACTCACCTGTGACTTCAGCGAGTCAATTGCTGTTTGATACTCATTCCGAGCTGATTCTTTAACTGATGATAGGCTCTGACGTAATTTGATATTCTCCTCTTTCAGAGAGTCAGCTATATCATTTTTAGAATCTCCTTTACGAGTATCATTCGATATGACCTTCGTGGGGTCGTTAGATTCTTTGAGCTTTAAAGCAGACAGCTCGCCACGAACTTTGGAATTATCTTTCTTGAGACGAATAATCTTTTGTTTCAACTCTTCCACTTCCAATATCTCAGATGGAGCTGACTGAGTTCTGTTTTTCAATTCTTGAATTTTTGTGGAGGCGTCTTTCAGTTTCTGTGTAAGAGTCCTATTTACATTACGAAGTAACGCTATGTCTAGTTTTAAGGTTTCCGTCTCCTTCTCTAATTTCGACATTTTGTTTTGACTCTCAGTTTCTCTCTCGTTTGCACTTTGTAGATTTTTTGAAGCTTTTTCATTGGATCGTCGCAATTTATATAGACTTGTCTTCAGCACTGCAAGTTCAGATTCTGCTTTTTCAAACTTTGATATTTCGTTCGTCTTTTCGCGTAAACTAGCTTTCGCCTTACTGATACTTTGTTCCAAATATATTACACGTTCATTTGATACCAATAATTTTGTCCGAAGATCTTGGGTTTCAGTATCTTGGATCAGTATACGCGACTCTGCTTGTTCTATTTGTTGTTTATAGCTCCTGTTTTCGTATCTTAGTCTTGAAATCGTGTCTGCTGCATCTTTAAGTTTGTATTGAAGACTTCCAATTTGTGATTCAGAATGTGTGATGCTCGCACGTAGCTGTTCGATGAAATTCTCGTTTTCAAGTAGGCAATCCTTCTTTATATTTCTCACTAGATCTTCACAATTCATCGGGATGATGGTATCTTGATCCGAAGTTTTGTTCTGAGATCGATATTTCTCGAGACGTTGAGTCTTTGATTCTACGAGCTCGTGTAATTCTTTCATCGCGATTTGAGCCAGTAATAGGTTTGAATCGGTATTTCTGCTTTGATTGTATCGATCGAGTGATCGTTTAAGACGTCTTATCATTGATTCCGATTTCGCGAGCTTCTTCTCACAATCCCATAAGGAAGCTTGAGTAGTTTGTAATTCAGTCTGGGCGTATAAATTGGCCTCATCAATAGAGTTTACCTGGATTGATACTGATGATGTGAATGGTCTATCTGTGTCAAGTGCCTTATCACAACGAGCAAGGCTGGTTTCAATATCCAGATGGAGATTTTTGTATTCCGTTAGATGCTTTTCATTACTGCCTTCGCAAAGACCCTCACCGGCATCATCATCACTGACACTTATATTTTGAGGAGACGTAGCTTGATCACTCTTTTTTGCCGAGTAAACATTTTCATGTGAATCTCGGCTGTTCTGTTGGTAAATAGAGTCCAAAATGGATCTGATCTCCCCTATATCATTGGCAACAGATGATTCCACAGTCGTCGAGCGTTGCAACTGTATATCTTCTACTTCACGCTGAAGGCACTCAATCGCGACTTGATCTGAATAGTTCTGAGCCCACAGATTAGACATTTCGACAGCCATTTCAGAAGTCGTTTCATGGTGACGGTGCTCGTCTTTGTCTGCTGTCAGGTTATTTATAAAGTTCATCACTTTTGCAACTTGATAAGAGGATAAGTCACGCATAAGCTCTTTATCTAAACCGATAAAACCGGAATATTCTCTCAGTCTCTTTAATAAGATATTTCGTTCTTCTTCAAGAGCTCTTATTTGAGTCTCGAATTCTTTGATTTGATTGTCTAGTCCTAATTTTTCAATTTTGATCATTTCAGCAAGTTCTGCATCACTCGGAATAGCAGCTTTGCTACCAAGTTGTTTCTGTAAATGCTGTACTCGTTTAACGAGTAGTGCGATTTGATTGTCCTTTTCATTGTTAGCAGCGACCAATCGTTTGATGTTCCCAGCCAAGTTTTTTGATTCGGACTCAAGGACTTTGTAACTACGGACGAACTCGTTTAATCCGTTTTCACTTTCATAGAAAGAGTTACGACGTTCACAAGCTTCTAGCCTCCACTGCAACTCCGATATATTAGCTTTGAGGTCTTGACAATCCTGTCTCAACTGTTGCTGTGTTCGGACGGCAACATCCAGTTGTTCGAATGCTCCTTGTGCTCGTTCTCGCTCCTTTTTTATAACGCTTGTGTAACTCTCTTCACAATCATCTTTCACTTGATTCAACTCTTGAAACGTTCTTTCCAGATCTTTCTGTAACCTTCTATTTTCGGCTTGGGCAGATATTAATTGAGACTCTGCTATCTCTAGATCCATTCGCAATTCCTCACATTTCTCATCCTGGTTTGCATTTATCTTTCCTCTCCGCGGAGAACTCAAGTTTCTTTCGCTTTCCAATTCACGTTTTAGGTTGGTGATCTCTATAGTTTTGGATTCTATAATCGATTTCATCTCTTCTTGAGACTCTGATGCCTTGGTTTGAACACTTTTCAATTTTTCTAGTAAAAGATTATTTTCCCTGTGATAGTTGAGACATTTTATATTCGCTTGCTCAAATAAGGTCTGGAGTCTATCCCTTTCATCTTCAACTTCTCTCCAATGAGTATCGATGATAATGTTTTGGTTCGTAAGGTGCTCAACGTCCCTTACCAACTCTGCCTCGTTTTTCTCCCTCTCCAAAATAAGGTCTCGAAGCCTTTGGTTTTCCATTTCAAGCGAATATTGCTCCCCTATTAGTCTTCTATTATCGTCTTTCATTAAATCAAGTTCTGAATCTTTTTCTTGGAGGGCATTCAACTGAGATTGGAGAAGTTGATCTTGAGATTTCGAATTTTCGCGTAAGTAATTGATTTCCGTTTGTACATTTCTGTCAAGATTTGAAGAGTCTTTCAACTGTGTTTGAAGCGAAACGATAATCTCACGATAGGACATATTTTCATGTCTTAATGTTTCAATTTGCTCAACAAAATGATCATGATGTGAAGCTCGAAGAGCTGATTCAAGCTGTCCTTTGAGTTCCGCAATATCTTGATCTCTCATTTCAAGCGCATTGTAGAGATTCTGGATCTCATTTCGTTGAAAGCTCATTTTTAAAAAAAATTGAAGGGGAACATCTTGGCTGGGGCGATATTGCTGATATTGAATGTTTCTCTTTGGTTGGCTGATTTAGCAACCATGAATGAAACACTGCTCGATTGGCTGTCATTGGTTCATGCATGAGAAATTTTCATAGTTTTAGCTTATTTCCATACTGTAAGTGTTACACTCATTTTTCTTGCACCGACGACCGACGAAACAAGAAACACCAAAAACGCAGTTACTCGATGAATGGTATGTTACAGAGCATGCGATATTTAAGATAGATGTTCATCATATCAAATCATGTCTGTTGATCTCCCATGGTATTTAGAGGGTACTCAGGCTAAACGTTACACCAGTGACTATGCCAATGATTTGAAAAACAGAAGAACAAAGGTTGCAAAGCAATCAAACGAAGCAATTGTTGATAATGGTATAGAGACAGGCACAAAGAATCAAAATAAGTTGAGTCTCCATGAATCGACAAGGTTCGATATACCTGTGAAACCATTTGTCGGTTCATTGAAAGACTTGATTGATCGAGATGCACATACGTTTCAAACTCAAATGGATTCTGGTTTGAAAGAATCTTGGATGGAGCAAGTCATGAATGAGATAACACACAAATCGTGTGCCATCCAAATAGCTATTACCATTTCATTTGTCGGCGTAGGAACCATAATTTATTACAAAAAGATCAAAACAACACAAATGTTCATCCTACGTAGCAACTCTGATGATGATCCTACGAAGAAGACGAAAAAGAAGCGAAAAAGGAAAAGGAAACATCAAGTCATGGATATGGTCACTGAGGAATCTGGTTTGAGTTCTACGACGCGTGAGAATGAAAAATCTACAGATGTTATCATAAGAAAGGATGACATGTTCCATCAGACGAATATTCTGGATGTATTTTCGCAAGACGTTCCAAAAATGGCAGATATCATATCGAGATCTGGTCTAAGTCGTCAAGAGTCCATAAAAATTGCTGCACAGGAAGTATTTGCAATTCAGCGTCTACAAAATGAGGAGAGTCGAAGAATAGAACATGAAAGGCGCACCCGACTGCAAATGACAGCAGAGGCATCAATGCATCAGATTCAAGAAGACATGCTATCTTCAATTTATGGGAACCGATTTCTTTTATGCCTCAGTATGTCATCCTTGATTAGGATATTGGTACCGAATTTGAGTACCGTTTGTAGAATGCTTTGGAACAAGGATCAAGTCGATGTCACAAGCTCACTGCTCCACTGGATATTGAGCTTATTTTGTGGAACGTGTACAACAGAAAGCATAGAATGTACATCGCAAAAGGACATGTTATTGTCCTTGAACACAAGAAGTTATGTCAGTTCTATCATTCTATATTACTCAGGAATAGAACACTTTCTTCCTTCTGCTTTCATTCCATCCGCGAATGCAGCTTGTATAACTACAATCGTCACCTATTTCGTAGCGACGGCATTCGGTCACAGGTTACTCCGCATTTTTCACAGTGAGACACTCCATCGAACTTGGAATATTCTATTGATGATATCGTTTTGTCTCAACACGTATGTTGGCCAATCGTTATTATTCTTGGTAGTTCAAATATTTATCCTAAATGCGGCTCTTGTGGTATCGATTTACATTCGGATAGATCATCAAATAAAGCATGACAACAAAGACAGTGATAATGCCCAAACTATGGAATTGCATCATATGCAATGGATCGAGTTATCGACCAGAAGTAGTAAAACTTTGAAAATGATGACAATGTCTATCGCTGTATTTCTTGGTTTCCTTCCTTCATTTTTGAAAGTCATTAGACTATGGATCTGAATCTACTAGAGAGAGAGACAGAGATGTAGTGAATGATCATGGTGCTAAAATATGAATTCAACATAAAAAAATGAAAATAATTACAAAAATGAAATCATTTTACGTATTGTATATTATTCCTCATTCAGATTCAACGATATCAATCGATTCCCAATCGTTCCCATCGCGGAGCACGAGAAATAGAACATCATCATCTTTTATACCGTTTTCCGTCAACAGAGTTTCGTCGATTAACAGAGCAGATTCATCTTTACTTTTGAATAATTTCATATCATTTGCCGATGAATTTCGAATAGCCTCCACCAACGAAGCTTTCAGACTTGATACTGGTTTATCTAAAGATGTTCGAATGAAGTAGGTTTGATGTTTGCGTTTAATCCTTAGACATCTTTCATTCAAGGAGGAAACTAACATTAGCCATTCGAAATGAAATACGATTCATTCATTCATTCATTCATTCATTCATTCATTCATTCATTCATTCATTCATTCATTCATTCATTCATTCATTCATTCATTGAACAAGACCATCATGCAAAAATATTTAACTCACATTGGCTCACTCATGACGTTGAACAATTAACAAGGTTGCTTGAAGTAAGACGGTTGATTGGTTGAAAGGAAGTTGATTGAAAATCGCGAAATAGAAAAATAGAGAATAGAGATGATGGCAAAGGGATAACAAGGACATAAATCTCTAAATCCAAAAGAATCTTTTCGTTTGATAGTAGATATTTTGAAACAAGGAGAGTGCCTCTTTTGTTTTTCATAAGTATTCATATCTATTGATTGTTCTTACTAACTCATTTATCATGATGTCAATAGGTCGCCAAGCTCTTCGGTATTGTAATGGAATGAAAACAGTTCATCCTCGTCCAATATCTTCCTCAATTTCATACTATGATCCGATATCTAGAAGGTTGACACATCACGCTTCTCATTCCGAACATGAATCCCTTTCGAAACCATCACCATTTCAAAAAGTCCTAATCGCAAATAGAGGTGAAATAGCATGTCGTGTGATCAAAACCTGTAAGAAAATGGGCATTGAAACGGTGGCAATCTACTCGACACCAGATGCAAAGTCACCACATGTCACTCAAGCAGATGAAGCGGTTTGTGTAGGGCCAGCAGTTTCTTCAAAGAGCTATCTTGATATTGATAATGTATGCAAGGCTATTGAAGTAAGTGGAGCAGAAGCTATTCATCCTGGATATGGTTTCCTCAGTGAGAACGCTGATTTTGCTAAAAGAGTGGAAGGTATGATTGCACCAAATGGTAAAAACGTCAAGTTCATTGGTCCTGGCTCCAATGCTATCATTTCAATGGGCGATAAAATTACATCCAAACGTATAGCGATGGAAGCAGGAGTAAATGTCATTCCTGGTTATGATGGGATTGTAAAATCAAAAGAAGAAGCTGCACGGATAGCAAATGATATTGGATATCCAGTTATGATAAAGGCTACGAGTGGTGGAGGAGGGAAGGGAATGAGAATCTGTTATAATGATGAGCAGGTGATGGAGGGGTTTTTACTCAGTTCTGCTGAAGCAAAAAGCTTCTTCAATGATGAAAGATTATTCATTGAAAAATACATTGAAAGTCCTCATCATATTGAGATTCAGCTTTTAGCCGGTAGGAAAGTAAATTCTGATGGGTCTGAAGGAGAATTGGAGATACTTTGCTTTCCAGAGAGAGAATGCAGTATCCAGAGGCGAAATCAAAAGATACTTGAAGAATCTCCATCTACTTTACTCCAGCCTGAAACAAGAGCTGAAATGGTGCGTCAAGTGAAGAGATTGGTAAGGAAAGTGGACTATAGATCCGCGGGGACAGTGGAATGGTTAGTCGACCAGCACCAAAATTTTTATTTTCTAGAGATGAATACAAGGTTACAAGTGGAACATCCAGTTACCGAAGCAGTTTCAAACAATGTAGACCTGGTGTATGGTATGATAGAAATTGCAGCTGGAAATGGGATTCCTCAAGAGTATCTTGATATGCTTGGTTGCACTGAAGGACTTTCAGAGAAAGAAATGGAAGGGAAAAGTATACCTTTCCATGGTCATGCAATAGAGGCCCGCGTATATGCTGAAGATCCGGTGCGTGGATTTCTCCCTTCAACTGGTCCTCTCGTCCAGTATATGGAACCCAAAATAGCAGACGAAGGGTGCGGGTATGACATTAGAGTTGATTCTGGAGTCACTTCAGGCAGTATTATATCTCAATACTATGATCCTATGATAAGCAAGTTGATATGCTTCAGTCCAAACAACAGATTAGAAGCTATTAATGGTCTGTCGAAAGCTCTTGATAGCTACGTTATCGAGGGTATTGATGAAAATACATCATTTCTTTCTGATGTTTTAAGACATCCCTCTTTCATCGAAGGGCACACTCCTACAAATTTTATTCCGATTCATTATCCTGATGGGTTCAATGGAGTTAGTCTAAATGCTGACGAAGAAGCCGAGGCAGTTGCCGTGGCAGCGACTGTAAGTGCCTGGAGACTAGATATGCTCGATCGACCGCCACTTCCTTTGAATAAACACGACCAGTGGATAGAAGCAGTAGTTTGTTTAGGTGGAATGTTTGGAAAACCTTTTAAGATCAATGTTACCGATGTAATTGAAGGTATCGTGTCTGTAACCTGCATTGGTGAATCAAATGATAGTCAGAAGACTCACACGGTTAAGATCGAGGATATGGACATCGATGTCAGTCATCCAATTGTAGATTGCATAGTAAACGGAAGGGATAAGTCATATCAAATAGGAGTTCAAAATAGTTCAGGATTGTTTCCCATGAAAGCCTCTGGGGCTAAGTTTGACGTGATGGTCATGTCAACGGAAGAGTTTGAATTATCACGGTTCATGAAGCCTCCGAAGGCAATCGACACAAGTAATCTTATTCTTTCACCTATGCCAGGAACTTTGATCAGTTACTCAGTAGAAGATGAACAAGAAGTTGTAAGTGGGCAAGAAATATGTATAGTTGAGGCAATGAAGATGCAAAATGTCCTTCGTTCCACAAGGGCTGGTAAAGTGAAGCTTCAAGCGAGCGTTGGATCAACACTCCTGACAGATGAAGTTATCGCGCAGTTTATTTCATTATAAATCAACATTTACAGTCTACAGTCTACCAATCACGTTGGAATTGATTTCTCTCGCTATACTGAGACAATTCTGTTTGATATCGGAATACTGCACTTCGGCCTCTTTCATGACGATGTGCTCCTTCAATTCGGAAGCCATCTCACTTTGTCGTCCAATCTTGTCTTCGAGACGCTTCAAAGTATGAAAGGTTTGACTCTTATTCAGCAAGTTAATTTTCTCTTCTAACTTTCTAGCTAAAGCATTAACTTTTGGATTCAAGATGTAAATCTGAGTTTCATAGCGTTCTCTCAATTTTTTCAGCGACATAATATGATCGTTTGCCTCATACTGCATTCTCTCATGATCTTGAAAAATTTTCAGTTCGTCCTCCATTTCTGTTATGGAATCAATGATTTGCTTTTCTTCGGTCTCAATTTTTGTTTCTAAGTCATTGAGTTGACCAAGCTATTTATAAAACAAAATTGGAATGAGTAAAAAGAAAAAGTAGCGGCTTTCTGTGTTGATTCAACTGTCTCACCTCTTTCGACCTACGATCCTTCTCCTCTAAAAGCTTATCGAGAGTAAATTTGCTATGTGTTAGCTCCTTTACATGAAAATCGGAATCCTCTTTCAATTTCACGAGGCGTTCTTTGGATGGAGCTTCATCGTCACTTGGTATGTTCAGCTCATGTTCCAGCTGAGACACTTTTGTTCGTTTTTTGTGAATATCATCGTTGATTTTCTTAATGAGTTCTTCAAATTCTGTGACACTCTTCCTCGCACGCTGCACCTCAAAAAAGATGCCATGCAATGCATCTTGGTGACAACATTCAAGTTTTTTAGATAACTTGGAGAGTTCGTCTTTCTTAGCATCAACTGCTTCACACAGATTTACTTTCGTGGTTTCCATTTCTTTCAATTCGTCACAGAGAATGGTTGCGCGTTTTTTCTCTTGCTTGACTTTGTCTATGTAATATGCATGAATATCAGAATCGCTCATGTGTACAACGCGTAAGTCCTCTTCAATCGCTGCTAGTTTTTCCTCTAAATCCATGATAGCCCTCTTTTCCTCCTCGTATTGAATAGAGTTTTCTCTATCGCGCCTGTTCTGTAGCTGTATCCTGCTTTCAGATATATTCAGATTGATCGACTCGATTTGCTTTTGAATTTCACTTTCTTCGTTGCGAAGATCTTGTAAGTGTTTTTTCAATTCCTCAAACTCTAATCTTTCATTCTCGTCAGCATTCTCAATAGTTTCTTGCACCGATTCTTTATACAACTCTGCTTTTCTTTTGTGCTCTTCCAATTCGTCTTGTTTGCGCCGATTGACCAAAAATAATTTATCCAACTCGTTCGCTCTAAGTTCATTTCTTTCTTGGATTTGAAAAAATGACCTTTCCATCTCTTCAATATCAACGCCGTTTCTGACCATCTCCAAAGCCTTATTGAAATCTGACATTTTGTTTTCCATGTCTTTTATTTCTCTCTGAGTTTGTTCATGAACGTGCTTGAGCTCATTGTGGTTTGCAAGGACCTTCTTGGTATGGAAAGTTTCGTTTTGAACTTTTTCGACCTCTTTCCTAAGTTCGCGAATTTTCGTTTTGATAAGGGTTTCATAGTAAGAAGCGTCATGAACAAGTCTTTCATTCAATTCCTTTCTATTCGAAGTATTTTTAGTAGACGATGCCAAGCCTGCTGTTAATGGTCTGCTTTGAATACTAGTTTGGGAAGGAAGAACGACAGCACCATGTGCAGTCGATCCAATGATGGATATAGACCGTGAACTTTGCGATCGGTTAGAAGCGATAGCCACTCTAGATGCAGTCATTGCACTGAACGGCCTTCCATTCGAAGCAGTCATACTTCTAGAAGAAGAACTCGAATGAGCAGTGCGCGGTCTCATGATTTTAAAATGAAGTGTTTCAATATCTTGAATTGATTAAAAGTCTTGCTGACACACGAATCAAAAATTCACTGATGACAGTTTATTTTGAAACAGCTAGTTGATAGTCAGCATCTCTGCGAAAGTAGTGATAAACACTCAGTTTGAGTTTCATATGCATGATCAACAATGAGGAATCGGTAATCGTTAATCGTGATTTGTTTGTACTTACGTACTGTCAACCCCTGCACGAACCGCGAGATACGAGATACGAGTGTAGAATCACTAACATACCTCCACTCCAAAATAAACATATGGTGAACGGAATGTCGGAAAGCCTCATAGATGAGTCCCTTCTAGAAGGACTGACAGAAGAAGAAAAAGCCGAGGCATTGGAAGCAGCAGCGGCAGCGAAAAGAGCAGAAGAAAGAGCTGAACAAAAAGCACTCGAACGCGCAATAGAACAGCGACGCTTAGAACGACAGCGCCAACAAGAAAAAATAGATGCTTTGTCAAGAAATTCTAATTCAAATATTCAGCAACTTAAAAAAGGATCGTCTGAAGAAAAGGTAGTGTTTATTCCAAAGAGGAAGAGGGGTGAGCTGTTGCCGGTGAAGGAGGAATCGGCGACAGCAAAGAAGACAGTTAAGACGAAGGACCTGACGACTTTCCAATTTGAAACCAATAATAGCCATCAAAACGGAAATGGAACTAATCTTTCGCATCATTATTCAAATGAATATCATAATGGTTTGTCAACTGCTGAACTTACATCTATTAAAAAGACATATCTTGGGGAATCCGCTTTAGACTCAGAAGAGGCTATCCATCGTAAAAGAGCTGAAGATCAAAAAAGAGCTCGTCAAAATAAGAAAAAAACGTTCAAATTTGAATGGGACAATTCAGAAGATACGAGTTCGGGTGCATTTCCTATTGCACCGAAAGACGTCTTACCCCTTTCGTTTGTGCAAAATCGTAAAAACCCCAAAGTAGATAGATTTGAAAGGGAGTTCAACAGGAATACAGTCAATTCGAATGTCCTTACTAAACCATTGGAAAGTATGACCACAAGAGATTGGAGAATTATAAGAGAAAATTATGACATAGCTGTTCGAGGTGGGAAAACACCACCGCCACTACGAACGTTCCGTGAGTCAGAGCCACCCATTCATCACGCTCTAATTCATGCTATTGAATCGGTATTGCGATATAAAGAACCAAGTCCAATCCAACGTCAAGCTATACCTATTGGACTTCAAAGAAGAGATTTGATTGGGATAGCAGAAACAGGATCTGGAAAAACAGCAGCATTCGGTATTCCTCTTTGTCATTTAATCCTTTCTCTTCCGGACGTTGTGCTGCGTAGTGTGGTCGAAAACGGACCACTGGCGCTTGTGATGGCTCCTACACGCGAATTGGCTATTCAAATTGACGCTGAACTCAAAAAGCTTTTATCTAGACAAGATAATATTAAAACTGCGTGCGTTATAGGAGGTCAGCAAATCGAAAAGCAAGCCATGGAGCTAAGAAATGGTGTTCACGTAGTTGTGGGTACTCCAGGTCGTATAAATGATTGTATTGAAAGCGCGTATCTTGTCCTAAATCAATGTTCATACATCGTTCTTGATGAGGCGGATCGTATGATTGATTTGGGTTTTACTCCGCAAATTGAAACCATTTTAGATGCCATGGGTGGATATTTAAAGAGTGAAAATGAGAAGGAAGCCTATGAACAAGAAGTAGAAGACTTGAAAAATATCCCGAACCACGTTCCAAAATATCGACTTACTGCTATGTTTAGTGCAACCATGTCACCCGAAGTGCAAAGGATTGCAAGAAAATATCTTCGACATCCTGCTGTTGTCAGCATTGGTGAAAGTGACGGTGGAGGAAAGAACAAACGTATTGATCAACGAGTGATATTCCTCTCCAGCCCTTCCATGAAAGAGAAGGCCCTTAAGGATGTTATTTTAGGTAGAACCAGTGTCTCTGATAAGATCATCGTGTTTGTGAATGAAAAGAAGCACACGGATGAAGTTGCTCGAATGATCGAAAGAATGGGACGAAGAACAGTTGTTCTACATGGAGGAAAGACCCAAGATCAACGCGAAGAAAATTTAGCAGCCTTCCGAAGAGGCGGGTTCATTTTGGTTGCAACTGATGTAGCTGGAAGAGGTTTGGATATTCCAAACGTCAAACATGTTATCAATTATGACTTACCGTCGAGAAGTATTGATAATTACTGCCATAGAATTGGTAGAACGGCTCGTGCGGGTATGGATGGTTTTGCAACCAGCTTCATTACAGATGAAGATGAAGGGATTATGGCTCCACTTAAATCTTACCTTGAAAGCGTTGGAGCACCAGTCCCTGATCGCCTCGCACGACATCCTGCAGCCTCCTCTTCGACAGTTGGTGGAAATATTATTTGAATTGTTCAATCAACAACTAACAAACTAAGTAATATACTTTTGCATGGATTGCAAATTGTACTGATTTTGGCGGAAGATGAATGAAAAATATCGTCGTTTTAGAATTGACCATTCAAATTTGTGACAGACACATCCTCATTGTTTCCGAAATATGATCGGATGTGGAATGATTGTAGAATCAAAGTAGATTTCATAGCAGTTAGCAATCCGAATCTTTACACTTGATACTTTTTAAAATACAATAAATCTAGAATCATTGACGTGATCATCAATGAGGGACAGACGGAGGAATATAGAGCAAATTCAATCGAAGCATAGACCCATATTCCTTACCTATAATTCAGAACATTTACTCTAAACATGGATATTACTTTTGCAATATATTGCTGATGCTAGCACAAGCACTTGTCATGGTCGAGACGAAATCAAATTTAGGTCGAGTTCCATCCTGGACCATTTTCCTGATATTGGACGAAGTAATGTA
>Ga0213868_10002948_pt1 | contig 16048 bp, 13 predicted proteins | sample PICome_9_FD_160087 | JGI IMG/M metagenome (GOLD analysis project Ga0213868, IMG submission 160087) | Coastal seawater microbial communities near Pivers Island, North Carolina, United States - PICO127 | ecosystem: Environmental > Aquatic > Marine > Coastal | place: USA: North Carolina...
GCCCCTGCGAGTGCGAAAGTTTTTCGCCACAAACTTCAGGCCTTTAGACTGCAAAAAATCCTGCGCCAACTGTTCAGCTGCGGCACCGCTCAAACGCTGTTTTTTGCTACTTGGGAATATCCCTGTCCCCATAATACTTTTCCTGAAAAGAGTGTTCCTGAAAAGAGTGCTCCTGAAAAATCCGATCCCTAGGGTTGCGCCGGTACCACTAGGCCCTTTTCAAAGGCGGCCCACTTTTCAGTACGCATAATACTTCCCTCCGAGAGTCGCAGCATGCCCGTGGCGCCAAATACAGGCAGCGCATCTGGCCTGGCGAGTTCCTCGAGAAGGCCGTGTAATAAAAATGCATCGTATCCTAGAGCATAGAGCTGGCGGTAGGCCGTCGGTAGACGCTGATCTAGCTTAAGTGGTCGTGGCATATGACCCTCTAGAGTCCAGGGCATAGCGCTAAATTTGATGCCACTGAGATCGCGGTTGAGTTCTATCTCTTGAGTTCCGCTGTAGATATGCGAGGTGGCATAAACCGGAACATCACCGGCATAGAGAAAATCCAATGCAGGTTTTATTTGGCGGACTTTTTCAGAATAGCCGAGAACAATAACCAGATCTATATCCTGACGCCGACGCGGGGTAGAGCTGAGGCTGCGGTTAACCGAACGTCGCAGGGCTAGGCTGCGCTGCTCACTGAGATCAATTTCCAATGGCCTCTCCAGCAGTCGAGTAAAATCGTTGACACTGGTGGGGTAGGAGATTGCGTCAATCACGGTACCACCTTTGGCTGTCCAGTAATCAACAAAATAACGCCGAGCGCGAAGACCCCAGCCGCTATCTGGGGCTATCAGTAATACATTGGTCTGTCCCTGAATCCAAGCTTGATCGGCAATCTGGGTCACTTCATCCAGCGCTGAGAGACCAAATTGGAACAAATTCTCTATGTCATTGAGCTGGTTTTTATCTAACCTGTTGAGGGTTAGGGTGGGAACCTGTAAGCGCGGGCTGACAGCCAGCTCTTCCACCTGGGATTGGCGCATGGGGCCGATCACCATATCGGCGCCGCGCTCAACTGCTTTGTTATAAACCTCAGTGACTGGCTGAGAGGATGTGTCATAGATGGCTATTTTGGGCAGGTTAGCGCCCTGGGCTAGGTTTTCATAATAGGCGCTGATAAAACCATTGAGTAAGGTGGTGCTGGGTGTTTCGTATTGCCCCTGCAGTGGCAGCAACAGTGCTACATTCTTCGGCGCACCGGTACCACGAAATCGACTTTTTAATGCAGTTGGTGGGCTATTAGCACCTGGATGCTCGCGCCAGCTCTGCTTCCATACTGCGAAGAAATTCTTTTGTGCGCCTGGGTCGGCCTGTCGATACCGCATCGCCGCGGCCAGTTGCAACCAGCCAGCCAACACGCCGCGGTCGGCGGGATCGATTTGCTGCAACTGATTAAATGGCAGTTGATTAAGCTGTAGCCAAATTTGGTCATGCACACGAGAGATCAGTCGCTGGTCGCTAATTTTTCGCGGATTGTAGAGATTACTCAGCTGAATATTGTTCTCGATACTGGCTCTTATCTGGCCGCTAGCAGTGTTCAGTGCGCTTTCGAGACTCAGAATACGGCGCTGAAAATTTATGTTAACACTCTGGCGCAGGGTCAGAAAACGTGGCTCCGCAAGCCTAGCTTTGGCGCTGACCAGCTGCCGTTCAGCAAGATCCAGTTCCACTCCGAGCAAGTTGTACTCAACAAAAAATATATCGTTCAATTGATCGGTATTAATAAGCTGCAGGGTGCTTCTGCTCTGCTCTAGATCACCGCCCTGGGCAAATAGAATCGCAATATCCAATAGCAGGTTGTCTCTGCCTTCAGTGTCGTTGGATTGCACTCGTGCCAGAGCCAGTGCAGCCTGGCTCACCAGGGACTGATTAACTTCGATATTTTCAGCGTCCAGAGTCACCCGGGCAATTGGGCCTGAATTTTGCGTTGTAGTTGGCGCACAGCCCCCGATAAAGGCTAAGATGGCCAGCGCATAAATCATCGAGAGAAAAAGTCTTTTAGTCATGAACTTAAATCAATCCGGTACGTTGTATGTAGTCGCCACACCCATAGGCAATCTGGGTGATATGGTACCCCGAGCAGTCGAGATCCTTCAATCAGTGAAGGCTATCGCCTGTGAGGATACCCGTCACAGCAAAAAATTGCTGGATCATTTTCGCATTGATACACCATTGATGGCCTACCACGACCACAGCGACAAAAAAAGCAGCCACAAGATTTTGGTGCAGCTCAGTTCCGGCAATGATATAGCCCTAATTTCTGATGCCGGGACACCGCTGATTTCCGATCCTGGTTATCGTTTGGTGCTCGCGGCACGGCAGCAGGGTATTAGTGTTATTCCTGTCCCCGGCGCCTGTGCGGCCATTGCTGCATTGAGCGTAGCAGGTCTGCCCACGGATCGATTTAGATTTATCGGCTTTTTGCCGGCCAAGAGTACCCAGCGCAAAAAGGTACTGGAGGAGCTCTCGGCTGTGCCTGAAACTATGGTGTTCTATGAGGCACCCCACCGAATTTTGGAAACCCTGAGAGACAGTGTTGACGTGTTTGGCCCTGAGCACAGTGGCTTTATCGCTCGTGAGCTGAGCAAGACCTTTGAGACCTATCTGCATGGCACGCTGGCTGAGCTAGTTAGCATAGTTGAGGCCGACAGCAATCAGCAGCGCGGTGAAATCGTCCTAGTATTAGCAGGTCGTGAAGAGAGCGAAAGCACAGTAACTGTCGACGGCGAACGAGTCCTGCGTCTGTTGTTGGCAGAATTGCCAACCGCCAAGGCAGCAGCACTCACCGCTAAGATTACCGGCGGTGACAAAAAGCAGTTCTATCAAATGGCTCTGGCACTAAAAGAATAATCTGAGAAAATTGATATAAAAAAGGCTAGCTCATACGAGCTAGCCCCCTGTAACGCTAATAACTTATCTACTTACTATGCTGAATATCCGCAACGGTTAATGCCGTCATATTAAAGATACCCCGTGAAGACACCGACGGAATAACAATATGCGCTGGCTTACTGAAGCCATTGATGAGCGGCCCGATCAGTAGGGCATCGGTCAGAGATCGAATCAATCCCATGGCTATATTCGCCGCATCCAAATTAGGCATCACCAAGACATTGGCTCGTCCCTTGAGGTTTGATTTGGAATAGATAGTTTTGCGCAATTTCGGATTTAAGGCACTTAGCACATGCATCTCACCATCAATTTCCAGCTCTGGATGAGCTTGCTGCAACAGTTCACTGGCTAGGCGCATTTTTCGAGCTGAGGCGGTATTGGCGGTGCCAAAGTTTGAGTGGGACAGCAGTGCCACCTTAGGTTCAATACCAAAACGCTTCACTAGATCGATACTGGCTTCAGTAATCTTTACCAGTTCCTCGGCGGTGGGATCCACATTCATCGCGGTATCCGCCAAAAACAGCGGACCATCTGGCATCAACAATACAGCAGCAGATGAGACCAGCTGCTCTTTGTGGGAAGGGCCGAGCAGATGCATGATCTCGCGGAGATGGAAATCGAAGCGACCTACCTTGCCACAGATAAGGCCATCGGCCTCGCCGCGGGCAACCATCACTGCGGCTATGGCAGTTTGGTCATCACGCATAATCTTGCGCGCTGCATCCACTGAGACACCGTGACGGCCGACGCTCTCGTGATAAAACGCCGCATACTGTTCGTGGCGGTCATTATCGCTGGGATCAAATATTTCTACGTCTTTGTCGAGGTCGATACGCAGACCCAGTCGGTCAATCTTTTGTTCCATACCCAGGCGACGGCCAACCAAGATAGGCTTGGCGATCTGCTCATCCAATACTGCTTGCACAGCTAGCAGCACATCGTCGTTTTCCCCTTCGGCATAGACAATGCGCGCCGGGGCTTTTTTCGCCATCTCAATAATTGGCTGCATAAACAGCCCAGCCTGATTAACAAACTCATTAAGAGTCTGGCGATAGGCTTCTAAGTCTTCTATGGGACGCGTAGCTACGCCGCTTTCCATGGCTGCTTTAACCACGGCCATAGGGACCACTTCAATAAGGCGTGGATCAAAGGCTTTGGGAATCAGATATTCAGGGCCAAATTTCAGCGCTTCATCGGCATAGGCCGCAGCCACCACATCTGAGGTTTCCATAGTGGCCAGATCGGCAATGGCACGAACCGCGGCCATTTTCATCTCTTCATTAATGGTCGAGGCACCGCAGTCCAATGCACCGCGGAAAATAAACGGGAAGCACAGAACATTGTTTACCTGATTGGGATAGTCAGAGCGACCCGTGGCCAAAATTGCGTCGGGCCGAGCGGCCATGGCTTCTTCTGGCATGATCTCTGGAATCGGGTTGGACATGGCGAGAATAATGGGTTTTGGACCCATTTTCTTCAGCAACTCGCCGTTTAATACGCCCGGTCCTGAGAGGCCCATAAACAGATCGGCACCTTCGATAGCATCGTCAATAGTGCGATCGCTGGTTTCTACTGCATAGTCTTGCTTCCAAGGGTTCATACCCTCCTTGCGGCCGGCATAAATCACACCGGTGCGATCGATCATGCGCACATTCTTCTTCTGCAGACCCATGCTTACCAGCAGGTCGACACAGGCGATACTGGCAGCGCCAGCACCTGAGACCACAAGCTTTACGTCTTCAAACTTTTTATCCACTATGCGCAGGCCGTTATAAATAGCAGCGGCGGCAACAATGGCGGTGCCGTGTTGATCGTCGTGAAAAACCGGAATCTTCATGCGCTCGCGGAGTTTTTTCTCCACCATAAAACATTCGGGTGCCTTGATATCTTCAAGGTTAATGCCGCCAAAGGTTGGCTCTAGAGAAGCGATAATATCCACCAGCTTATCCACATCGGTTTCGTCTACTTCAATATCAAAGACATCGATATTGGCAAACTTCTTAAACAGTACTGCCTTGCCTTCCATTACCGGCTTTGACGCCAGTGGGCCAATATTGCCCAGACCCAGCACAGCAGTGCCATTAGTAATCACAGCCACCAGATTGCCCCGGGCAGTGACCGAGGCGACTTCGGTGGGGTTTTCGACAATTAACTCACAGGCGTGCGCAACACCGGGAGAATAGGCGAGCGATAAATCACGCTTATTGGCTAGAGGTTTGGTTGGACGAATCTCTAACTTACCGGGGGTTGGGTGGGTGTGATATTTAAGGGCACTATCTTTGAAGGAGTCGCTCATTTGTTCGGGTTTCCTGTTGCGGTGATGGGAATCAATAGAGGTGGTTGAAAAAAGATCAACCTAATACCTCAACGCCATAACTAGAGCTACCCACTAGTTTGACAAGCCGATCCTCAGAGAAAACATTATTTTACCGCGGCCTCGATACAAATAGCTACGCGACTCTGCCCAGCACTGTTAATATTGGGCATATTTTGAAAGCATATCGCCCGATCATGACAGGAGCTGCAGATTGATTATCAATAGAAATAGACGGCAGCCCGACGTTATCTCGTTAGCTTTTTTGCTAATGGTTTTGTTACTAATGTTCCCCTCCGCGGTCTTTGCTCAAAGCAACAGTGCGCGCGCACTGTTTGCCGATAATAAAGCAGGCATCCTGCAAATCAGAATTATTGATATTACCTCCGGTAGCAAGAGCGCCATTGGCTCAGGCTTTGTGGTCAACGATAGCGGCCTGGTCGCGACTAATTATCATGTGGTACAGATGGCCGCTAGCAAGCCAGAGCAATACCGCATTGAATATCTCAGTGCCAGTGGAGCGGCTGGCAGCCTTAACCTGGTTGATGTGGACGTGGTCAATGACTTGGCCCTGGTTCAGATTAATAGTCAGGTGAGTAGTCAGGCCAATAGCCAGATCGCTGCGGTGCTATCTCTGGCAGCAGCTGAGCCAGCCATAGGCGTGCCAGTCTATGCTCTGGGCAATCCGCTGGATTTGGGGCTGACCGTGGTGCCTGGAACCTACAATGGCATCAATCAAACCAGCTATCATCCGCGGGTGCATTTCACTGGTTCGCTCAATTCGGGAATGAGCGGCGGGCCAACTCTCAATCAAGCCGGCGAAGTGGTGGGCATCAATGTTTCCACTGCAGGCAATCAGGTCAGTTTTCTGGTGCCGGTTGCGGCTCTGCAACATTTGATCGCCGAGTATCAATTGCGCGGGCAGGGCTTGGACAATATGGCGTTGCGAATCGGCCAACAGCTGCTTGCGGATCAGGAGAAAAAATTCGCTCAAATGCTCTCTCTGGACTGGCCCACTATTGCTCTGGGTAAAGCCACAGTGGTCAACGAGCTGTCACCTTTTTTTAGGTGTTGGGGCGGATCTAACAGAAGTTCCGAAAAAGCCCAATTGCTCAGTGCCGATCGCACCTGTCGCAGTGAAGATAATATTTATTTGAATGAAAAATTTAGCAGCGGTGTAATTGAGCATCAGTTCTTTTGGCTGGAAGCGGGCAAACTTAATCCCCTGCAGTTTTACACTTACTATAAAAGGTTATTTAGTGATTTCGCTGCGGGCAATAAGGTCAGTGAAAAAGATGTGGGTGACTATCAGTGCGATACCGAATTTGTTGCAGTGAATAACCTCGAGGCACAGCCCCAGCGCAAAACTAAGGCGGTGTTTTGTGCCCGAGCTTACAAAGACTATCCACAGCTCTACGATGTGGTGTTTTTACAGGGCACAGTGGATGATGCCCGGGCTGCTTTTATTAGTCATTTCACCCTAGCAGGTGTCAGTCGCGATAATGCTAAAGCCTATGCGCGGAAGTTTATGGGAGTGGCGCAATGGCGGTAATTATTGAACTGCTCGGCTGGGGTGGCAAACGTCAGCGCTATTTCACCGTTGAGGGCAACTCAGCCACCGTAGGTCGTAGCTACCAGAATGATGTGGTTCTCGATGACGTTCATATTTCGCCGAATCATCTGCGTCTCGATGCAGTTGAAGATGGCTGGCAATTGACTGACCTACAGACACTTAATGGCGTTGAGGTTGTTAAAAATCCTCGCTCGTCTGGTGCTCAGTTGCTCGATTCCGACTCAACAATAGTTCTTGGTGAGGGCGCAGAGATAAAAGTTGGTCGCACTAGGCTGCGGATTGTTTCTGACAGTCATCCAGTGGATGCTGCTAAAGAGCTCCATCACTTAGAGCGGGATGCTGGCAAGTTAAATCGACTGTCTATTTGGTTACCGCTATTTCTGATTAGTCTAACTGTGGAGATTGCTGCGCTCTATTCCAGTAGTTTTGTTGAGTGGCAGTGGAAAAACGTTCTCTCGATCATTTTGGGCACTCAGGCTGTGCTGCTATTTCTAGCCCTGTTCTGGGGAGCCATAGGCCGTTTTTTACGTAATGAGAGTCAGTTCTTGAGTCACTACTGTTTAATTCTGCTAGCCGGCTTGGTCTACTCTCTGGCAGATTGGCTTATCGGGATACTGGCATATAACGCCGGCACTGAGATGGTTGCAATGATTCTGTCGCCAATCAATGCGCTGCTGCTTTTGGCACTATTGCTCTCAGCTAATTTTGCCTTGGCGACAAACATGTTGCCGCGCCAGCGCTGGATTTCCTCCCTCTGCTTTGTAATGTTGATCATTATTGTTAGTATCACCGCCCAGATGAGAGGCTGGGGTGAATTTTCTCCCTATCCGGATTATTTCTCTGGTCTCGAGGTTCCTGCGTTGCAGTTCGTCGGTGCAGAATCTGCAGATGATTTTATTGTCGGTTTCGACGATATTTTTGCTTCAGCTGATCGCGAGGCGCTCGACTAGTGCCAGCTTTGATTTGAGCGCTGTTAATCGATAGAAAAATAAACGCCGTGATTAGACGGTAACAAAAATAATAGGGATTAATCGTGGAAGCATTTGTTAACTATCTCAATGGCATTATCTGGAGTTCGGCACTGATCTATCTGTGTCTGGGAACCGGACTCTACTTTTCACTGCGCACGCGCTTTCTTCAAGTTCGCCATTTTGGCCATATGCTAAAAATCATGCGCGAAGGGAAGAGCTCAGAGGCCGGTGTTTCGTCTTTTCAGGCTCTGACCATGTCGCTCTCCGGCCGGGTTGGTACAGGTAATATTGCCGGCGTCGCAACCGCCATCGCCATCGGTGGTCCAGGTGCGGTTTTCTGGATGTGGACCGTGGCGTTTCTCGGCGCATCCACGGCTTATATTGAAGCCACTCTGGCACAGATCTATAAAGAGCTAGATGACAACGGCAGCTACCGCGGTGGCCCAGCCTATTACATTGAAAAAGCCATGGGTCAAAAGTGGTATGCCTGGACCTTTGCGGTGGCGACGATTATTGCCATGGGCTTTTGTCTGCCGGGTATTCAGGCCAACAGTATTGTAGCCGCCATGAATAACGCCTGGGAGATCCCAGCGCTGGTGACTGCGACTGTGCTGGCCGTCGGTCTGGCGCTGATTGTTATCGGCGGCGTTAAGCGTATCGCCAATTTTGCTCAGATTGTGGTTCCAGTTATGGCTGCCGGATATATTCTGATCGCCTTTAGCGTCGTATTTCTCAATATAGATATGGTCCCCAAAGTGACCGTGCTGATTATCAATAGCGCCTTTGGCCTAGATGCCGGTTACGGCGCCATTATTGGTATGGCCGTGGCCTGGGGTGTTAAGCGCGGTGTTTACTCCAACGAGGCAGGGCAGGGCAGTGGGCCTCACCCAGCAGCGGCTGCAGAAGTCTCCCATCCGGCTAAACAGGGTTTGGTTCAGGCCTTTTCCGTCTATGTGGACACGCTGCTAATCTGTTCAGCCACAGCCTTTATGATTCTGTTGACCGGTCTCTACAACGTCGAGGGTGCTGACGGTGCTTATCTCTATCAGGGTCTGCCCGGTGCTGACGTGGGTCCAGCCTATGTGCAGGCGGCCTTTGATACAGTGATGCCCGGCTTTGGTAGCAGTGTGTTAGCTATAGCACTGTTGTTTTTCGCCTTCACCACCATTGTTGCCTACTACTATATTGCTGAAACCAATGTGATGTTTATTAACCGCAAGGTGCATCGCCCTTGGTTGGCCAATCTATTGAAAGTGCTGGTGCTGACATCGGTAATGTATGGCGGTTTAAAGAGCGCCGATCTGGCTTGGGCGCTGGGTGATGTGGGTGTAGGCCTTATGGCTTGGTTAAATATTGTCGCGATTATTATTCTGCAGCGCCCGGCTCTAGTGGCGCTCAAAGACTACGAGCAGCAATTGGATGGGGGTGTAGATCCGAGTTTTGATCCCGAGGCTTTGGGGATTGAAAAGGCTGATTTCTGGGTCGCTAGGAAGAGCGCTCAGAGTCAGTAGTGACTAATGCGGGGGAACTGAATAGCCGCTGCTAACAGGCTATTCGTTTACAAGCTATTCAGCCTCAGCGTCGGTCTCAAGAGGCCAACCGCCAAGATCTTTCCAGCGATTCACAATCCCGCAGAACAGCTCTGCGGTTTGCACTGCGTCATAGAGGGCGCTGTGAGCACTTTTATTATCAAAATCCATCTTCGCTGCCTGGCAGGCTTTGGCCAATACGGTTTGGCCATAGGCTAGACCGGCGAGAGTAGAGGTGTCGAAACAGGAAAAGGGATGAAACGGATTGCGTTTTATCTGATTTCTATTGACCGCGGCGTTAACAAAGCCAAGATCAAAATGGGCGTTATGGGCCACCATCACTGAGCGAGTACAACCGGTGGCGCTGATCTCATGACGTATAGGTCGGAAGATGTCGCGCAGTGCTTCACCTTCTTCTTCCGGCATACGCTCGGGATCATAGATATCAATACCAGTAAATTCCAGCGCCGCTTTCTCAACTACAGCACCGGGAAAGGGATCAATGTTTTTACTGTGTGTCTCTTTGATTTGGATATTGCCCTGAGCATCCATCTCGAGAATAACCGCGGCAATTTCCAGCATTGCATCGGTGCGAGAATTAAAACCACCGGTTTCAACGTCTACTACAACTGGCAAAAACCCACGAAATCGCTCGGCGATATTATTCGTAGACTCTTCACTATCCAATTCATTGATGATCTGCGACATATCCATTAGTGGTCCATTTTCCAATTCAGAGTGGTACCAGCGCCGAGAGGAATCAGTTGCGAATCATCAAACGGAATTGCTGCGGGCAGCTGCCAGGGTTGGCGTATTAGGGTAATGCTGGTGGTGTTTCTCGGCAGGCCATAGAAGTCTGCACCGTACTTGCTGGCAAAGCCCTCGAGCTTATCCAATGCGCCGGCCTCTTCGAAGGCCTGGGCATAGAGTTCAATGGCTGCGTGGTGGCTAAAGCAGCCAGCACAGCCGCAGGCACTCTCTTTTTTATCCTGTGCATGGGGCGCAGAATCGGTACCTAAAAAGAACTTCGGGCTGCCGCTAGTGGCTGCCTTAATAAGCGCGTGCTGATGAACGTCGCGCTTTAAAATCGGCAGACAAAACAGGTGCGGTCTAATCCCGCCAACCAGCATATGGTTGCGATTGTAGAGCAGGTGCTGGGGCGTAATCGTGGCGGCCACATTGTCGCCGGCTGCGGCGACAAACTCCGCTGCCTCGAGGGTCGTAATATGCTCAAAGATAATTTTTAACTTGGGGTAGTGCTGAACCAGTCCGCGCAGATGACGTTCGATAAACACCGCTTCACGATCAAAAATATCAATCTCGCCGGCGGTGACTTCACCGTGCAACTGCAACACCATGCCCACTTCCTGCATGGTCGCTAAAACTTTTTGGATATTGTTGAGACTGGTAACACCGGAATCGGAATTGGTTGTAGCCCCGGCTGGATAATATTTGCAGCCATGGATAAATCCACATTCCTTGGCCGCGCGGATTTCATCAGCAGTGGTGTTATCGGTGAGATAGAGAACCATTAACGGCTCCCAGTTAGAGCCTGCCGGACGCTGCGCCAAAATGCGTTCGCGATAGGCCCCTACCTGGGTCACAGTGGTCGCCGGTGGCATTAGGTTGGGCATAATAATGCCGCGACCAAAGCCTCTTGCGGCGGCGGGCACTGTCGAAGCCAGCATGCTGTTGTCACGCAGATGGAGATGCCAGTCGTCAGGCAGTGTTAGGGTAATTTTGTCCATGAAAGTCGTATCCGAGGTTGTCGGTGAATGCTACCGGAAACAGTGGTGTCATGACAGGTTTTGTGAGAACGTATGCGTAAAAATTGAGCAACTAATGAAGATAACGCTACTCTGCAACCGCGATTTGCCAAGCCATATTGCCCTGAGCCGTCTAATTAAAGGATTGGCTGAGCACTTGCCCCAGCATCAGCTGTCAATCTTAATCTCTGAAAAGGTCGGTGCTGATAAGGTATTACCAGAGCCGTTAATGGAACTTGCTGCCTTTGAAAGAGAGCTACTCGAGGATGGTCGCCCAAGTTTTGAACAGTTGGCTGAGAGTGCTGGTTGTTCGTTGCAGGGATTTGTTGATCTGGATAATAGGCTTAATACTCCAGCGGGCATTGCGCGAATTGCCGCCACTGAACCGGAGCTTATTATATCCGTGCGCTTTGGTTTGATTATTCGCGAAGCGGTGATTGCCCTGCCCAAGTATGGCGTGATCAATCTCCATTCCGGATTGCTGCCCAACTATCGCGGGGTGATGGCGACATTTAGAGCAATGCAAAATAATGATAGTCAGATCGCCTCGACCCTGCACTATATTCAAGACGGCGGCATTGATAATGGGGATATTATTTCTATATCGGCAATTCCCTTAAATCGACAAAGGTCTTACTTGCTCAATGTGATCAATCTCTATGTCGGCGGTTGCCAGCAGATTCTCAGTGCTGTGAGCACGTTGAGCGCTGGGCAGAGTTTGGCCGCTGATGCGCAACAGCAGGGCGCAGCCTATTACAGTTTCCCAACTCAATTAGAACTCGATACTTTTGCCGCTGCTGGCGGACGGCTCTTCGACAAGGCGGATATTACTGCCCTCAGCCCATACTAAAACGCCTAGTCTTAGGGTAAAATCGCCGCCTCGTCACCTCAAGCAAAGGATTACGTCACGTGTCATCAGTCAATAAAGTTGTTTTAGCCTACTCCGGCGGATTAGATACCTCGGTTATCGTCAAATGGTTACAAGAAGAATATAACTGCGAAGTCGTTACCTTCACTGCCGATATTGGCCAGGGTGAAGAAGTCGAACCCGCTCGTGCCAAGGCTGAAGCCCTGGGCGTCAAAGAAATTTATATAGATGATCTGCGTGAAGAGTATGCACGAGACTTCGTCTTTCCCATGTTCCGTGCTAACACTATTTACGAAGGTGAATATTTGCTCGGGACTTCCATTGCTCGCCCACTGATCGCTAAACGCCTGATTGAAATCGCCAACGAAACTGGCGCCGATACTATCTCTCATGGTGCGACTGGCAAGGGCAACGATCAGGTGCGTTTTGAATTGGGTGCCTATGCATTGAAGCCAGGCATCAAAGTGATTGCTCCGTGGCGGGAATGGGATCTGAATTCCCGTGACAAGTTGATGGAATACTGTGAAAAGCACAGCATTCCGGTTGAGATGAAGCGCGGTAAGAAATCACCGTTTTCCATGGATGCCAACCTGCTGCATATCTCCTATGAAGGCGGCAATTTGGAAGATCCTTGGTCTGAAGCCGAAGATGATATGTGGCGCTGGACTGTTGCCCCTGAGAAAGCTCCGGACGAAGCTTGCTATATGACTATCAGCTATCAGAAGGGCGATATCGTAGCCATCGATGGCGAAGACATGTCACCGGCCACAGTGATTGAATATTTAAATAAGGTTGCCGGCGCACATGGTGTGGGTCGTTTGGATATAGTTGAGAACCGCTACGTGGGCATGAAGTCACGGGGCTGTTACGAGACCCCAGCGGGCACGGTAATGATGAAGGCGCACCGCGCGATTGAATCTATCACCCTGGATCGCGAAGTTGCTCATATGAAAGATGAGTTGATGCCACGCTACGCCAAGCTGATTTATAACGGTTACTGGTGGGCACCTGAGCGACTAATGTTGCAGACGGCTATTGATCAGAGTCAGGAGCCGGTCAACGGTGATGTGCGCGTTAAGCTCTATAAGGGCAGTGTTTCTGTTGTCGGTCGCAAGTCTGATGACAGCCTATTTGATGCCAATATTGCTACCTTTGACGATGATGGCGGCGCTTACAATCAGGCCGATGCTGAAGGCTTTATTAAGCTCAACGCTCTGCGTTTGCGCATTGCTGCCAATAAAGGTCGCGACATTCTCTAATGTCTAATTAGAGTTGTTGTAGCACCATCTTAAAAATCTCTGTCGCCTATTTTGGTGGCAGAGATTTTTTGCTTTTGATCCAAATCAAAGCGATTAAAAACCCCTAATAACAAGACCCTCTGTGCCGACGCAGGTCATAAAAACTGTCTATGCTTTTAGCGTACTTGCGCTTTAGGCTCCCCCTTGTGGCGCTTATCCATAATTTAATAATGCTAAGTCTCAGGGAAGCAGTATGAGTAATCAAAACTCCTCCAGTGTTCTGCCACAATACAACAACAAAGTCGTCAAACAATTCGCCATCATGACAGTGGTCTGGGGAATTGTTGGCATGTTGGTTGGCGTTGTTATAGCAGCACAGCTGGTCTGGCCGGAACTCAATTTTGGCCCCTGGTTTCACTTTGGACGCCTGCGGCCTCTGCACACCAATGCAGTGATCTTCGCCTTTGGTGGCTGCGCACTGTTCGCCTCAAGTTATTACGTGGTGCAACGCACCTCTCAGGCTGCCCTGATCTCGGATCGATTGGCTGCCTTTCACTTTTGGGGATGGCAGCTGGTGATTGTGGCGGCGGCGATTACCTTACCTTTGGGTCTGACTTCATCCAAAGAGTACGCCGAGCTTGAGTGGCCTATCGATATTTTGATTACGCTGGTCTGGGTCTGTTACGCAATAGTCTTTTTCGGCACCATTGTTAAGCGCCGAGTAAAGCATATCTATGTCGCCAACTGGTTCTTCGGCGCCTTTATTATTGCCGTGGCAGTGCTACATATAGTTAATAGTTTGGCGGTGCCCGTCAGTTGGTTTAAGTCCTATTCCATCTTTCCAGGCACCATCGATGCCATGGTCCAGTGGTGGTATGGGCACAATGCGGTGGGCTTCTTTTTGACTGCAGGATTCCTTGGCATGATGTATTACTTTGTGCCCAAGCAAGCGGAGCGGCCGGTCTATTCCTATCGACTATCGATCGTTCATTTCTGGGCGCTGATTGCGATCTATATTTGGGCTGGCCCCCACCATCTTCACTATTCGACCTTGCCGGACTGGGCTCAGAGCCTTGGTATGGTGATGTCGATCCTGCTCTTGGCACCTTCCTGGGGCGGCATGATCAACGGCATGATGACGCTGTCCGGTGCCTGGCATAAGTTGCGCACCGATCCGACTCTCAGGTTTCTAGTGGTGTCTCTTTCTTTTTACGGCATGTCGACCTTCGAGGGACCGATGATGGCAATTAAGACGGTAAATGCTCTGTCCCACAATACCGACTGGACTATTGGTCATGTGCACTCTGGCGCTCTGGGTTGGGTGGCGATGATCTCGATTGGTTGCCTCTATCATTTATTTCCGCGCCTTTACGGCAAGAAAAAAATGTTCAGCGAAAACCTAATCAATGTGCACTTTTGGATGTCGACTATAGGCACTGTGCTCTATATCGCCTCGATGTGGGTCAATGGCATTGCCCAGGGTTTGATGTGGCGAGCCTTTAATAGTGATGGCAGCCTGACCTACAGTTTTGTCGAGTCGGTGGAGGCCAGTTACCCTGGTTATTTTGTACGTTTTATTGGCGGCGCAATATTTTTTACTGGCATGTTGCTGATGGCCTATAACGTTTGGAAAACCATCGGAGATAAGCAACCCCAGGCGCAGAATATTGAAGGAGCGGCGCATGCCTAGTAAACATTCAATTATTGAGAAAAACATTGGCCTGATGATTGTGTTGATTATTGTGGCGATTAGTTTTGGTGGTCTCGCACAAATAGTGCCGCTGTTTTTTTCCACTGATACCAATGAACCCATTGATGGGTTGATGCCGCTGCCGGCTCTTGCCCTAGAGGGGCGTGATATCTATATTCGCGAAGGCTGCCATGTTTGCCACACGCAAATGATTCGGCCGTTTCGCTCTGAGACCGAACGCTATGGCCACTACAGTGTTGCCGGCGAACAGGTCTATGAACATCCATTTCTGTGGGGCTCGAAACGCACCGGGCCAGATTTAGCTCGGGTAGGTCAGCGCTACAGCGACGACTGGCATCGAGTACATCTGAATAATCCTCGTGATGTGGTGCCTGTATCCAATATGCCAGCCTTCCCGTGGCTGTTTGATAATCAGCTGGATGGTTCCGATACCGCCGCCAAAATGCGCGCCCTGCGTAGCGTTGGAGTGCCCTACACGGACAAGGATATTGAAGAAGCTGAAGCAGATGTGAGCGGCTACAGCGAAATGGATGCACTGATTGTTTATCTGCAACAGCTGGGCACATTGATCCAGAAGAAGCGCTGAGGACATATGAATACAGGAATCTTGCAGGGAATAGGCACTGTCTTGGCCATGGCCGCGTTCATTGGGGTCTGTGTCTGGGCTTGGAGTTCAAAAAACAAACAGCGCTTTGACGAAGCCGCACAGCTGCCGTTTATGAATGATTTAGGTACTGATAGTTCGGACGTTAGGAGCTCAGGAACTAACAAGATTAAAAACAGCCAAGAGGATCAGGGAAGACAAAACCATGAGTGATTTTTGGAGTATCTGGATCAGTGTAATAACCTTCGTCGTTATTTTGGGCAGCGTCTGGCTGTTGATGGCCAACCGCAAAACCGAAGTTAAAGGTGATTTGGCTGAGGGCGAAATCCCGAAAACTGGCCATGCCTACGATGGCATTGAAGAGTATGACAACCCGCTGCCGGCCTGGTGGTTCTGGATGTTTATTGCCAGCGCTGTGTTTTCTCTAGTCTATCTTCTGCTCTACCCTGGTCTGGGAAACTACAAAGGTTTGCTTGGTTGGACTCAGGAGAGTCAGTGGCAAGAGCGAGTGGATAGCGCCAACCGTGTACTCGA
>Ga0213868_10002949_pt1 | contig 16047 bp, 11 predicted proteins | sample PICome_9_FD_160087 | JGI IMG/M metagenome (GOLD analysis project Ga0213868, IMG submission 160087) | Coastal seawater microbial communities near Pivers Island, North Carolina, United States - PICO127 | ecosystem: Environmental > Aquatic > Marine > Coastal | place: USA: North Carolina...
GCCATTAAGACTATTTTCAAAAACAGATGTTGCGAGTCGTTGTTCTGCCTCATTTTGTTTTAATTTTGAAATATCGCTGATAGCAATTTGAATGTTGTGATCTGTTAAAGCATCTAATTTTGCCCATAGGTAGGCATGGTTGTTTAACTTGAGCTGTAATTCACAGCTTTGTGGGCATTGATTTTGAATTAAGGCCTGTAAGAAAAGATAGAATATATCTTGGTCTTCATCTTTAATAAAATGGGTGAATTTTTTATTTAAAATATCGTCCTTGCTTGCTAGTCCGAGCATACTTACAAAGGTTTGATTGAGTTCTATAATGCTATTTTTGGCATTTAGTGTGACGTAAGCAACCGGCGCCATTTCAAAATGTCGAAAATGACTCATCGCCTCCTTTTTAAGTTCTTTTTCTGTTTCCCGAAGTTCTTGATTTTGTAATTCTAGTTCAATTTGATAAGTATCTAACTCGTATATTAGTTTTGCCAGTTCAGAGTTATTAGTCGCTTTATCAATTGAATTAGCCTGTAATATTTCTTCAGCACGTTGTCGTAGAGCAGATAATTTCTTGGACATCATGGTGATTTCTCCACTATCAATTTGCTAGCTATTCATTCAACTGATCGTCAATATAGCATTACTATAGTTAAGCTTATTATTAATTGTTGGCACTATCCATGTTAGAAGATAAGTTAAATCACTTTCTTTATTAACAGTTAATAATGACGGCAAGGATATTTTTGTTTTTTGTTTAGAAATAAATATTAGGAACTGGGTAATGATTTCGTCATCGTTCATTAATTGCTCAATCATATGATCGTCACCGCTAGTATTGAAGAGTGCTAAAGCTCTCTGATTAGTTTTTAATAGCTTAAATTGAGAGATGATTAACTTGATTTCATCAGGAAACTTAGCGAACCGTTTTTTTATTGCGGAGCTACTGGTCAAGTGATGACGGTTGATATAAGTCACTACTTCAGACAGGTCTATTTCTAAGATTGCAAAGGGACTGTAATCAAACAGGTTTTTATAGCGTTGTTCACTTTCTCGCAGTGCATTTTCTATTTGCTTACGTTCGGTCATTGCATTAAATGAGATAACAACACCATCGATAACATTATTAGATGTGCGATAGGGCAATAATCGCATATTGTAGTAATTTTCTGCGTTATCCTTAACCTCTAAATCTATTTTATCCAGCGTTGCAAGTACTTCTCTTGCATAATCGGTCAATTTTACATCGCATAAATTGGACGAAAAATGATCGATGGGGCGACCGATATCTGTCTCCATTAAGTTGATGATGTTGGTCATTGTCGGAGTAAAGCGACGAATTTTGAATTGAGTATCTAAAAATATGGTGGCGACTTGTGTGCTGTCTAGCAGATTTTTAATGTCATCGTTGGTTTGTGATAATTCATCCATACGACTTTGTAATTCGGCATTTACCGTTGTCGATTCTTCATTTAACGATTGTAGTTCTTCTTTAGAGGTTTCAAGTTCTTCGTTGGTACTCTGTAACTCTTCATTAGTAGATTGTAATTCTTCGTTCGAAGACTTCAATTCTTCGTTTGAAGTTTCTAATTCTTGAATCGTTATTTCTAAATTTTCTCTACTTGTCGTTAATTGTTGTTGCAGGCTAATTAAATCATTATTTAGTGGCGGCTCGTCGAGCACTTCGGCCTGTGATTCATCCGATATTTGCTTACGTGTATGATCAAACACGACCATCTTAATCATTTTGAATGAGCCTACATGCTCAAGTGGAATTACTTTTAGCGTAAAGGTGCTTATGCCGCCATCAATTTCATCATAACTGATCATTTTGACTATATCATGATGATTGACTTCGGCCTTGTGAATACAATTGGTCAATTCATTTTTCAGCGATACAGTACGTGCCATTTCCAAAAGATTATTACCTGAGTGGCCTTCAGCAGGTTCGAGGTAACGCCCCAGTCGACCATGGACGTACAGTATGTTTTTGTCATTATCAATAACCACACAGGGTGCAGCAGCGCTTTTCTTTAGCACCATTTCTACCAGCTCTAATATGTTTTCGCGATTGCTAGCATTATTGGTAGTAATGGCGGCGACTGATGATGAAGGTGTTGTCTTCAACATGCGGTTATCGACCGGAACAGCATTTGATAAAGTAAACCTCGTAACAGTTTGTTTCTCATTTGATTTTCGTTTGTAAAATTTCCACTTTTTATTAAGAAGTTCAAAATCTTCATTAAATTGTCCTATCGTTTCTGATGAGCCTAAAAAAAGAATGCCATTTGGATTTAAGCTGTAGTGAAATATTGGAAATAATTTTTTCTGTAATTCGGCTGAAAAATAAATTAAGACATTTCGACAGCTGAGCAAGTCTAGTTTTGTAAAAGGAGGATCTTTAATCAGGCTTTGGGTTGCAAAGACCACTGTTTCACGAATTGCTTTTACGACTCGGTATCGGCCGTTTTCTTTGATGAAATAGCGACTACGGATAGCGTCATCGATATTTGCCACCATATTTTCAGAATAGAGTCCACTACGGGCGATGCTTATCGCTTTTTCATCAATGTCAGTGGCAAATATCTGTAGATGTAGATTTCGATTTACGGTATTTAGGTATTCTTTTACACAGATAGCGATAGAGTAAGCTTCTTCGCCAGTGCTACAGGCTGAAACCCAGATGCGAATAGTGTAATCATCAGGTTTGTCTTTCAGCAGGTCTGGTAGTATTGATAAGACAAGTAGATCAAAGGCTTCTTGATCTCTAAAAAAGCTGGTCACACCAATTAATAATTCTCTAAATAATATGGTTATTTCGTCTTCATCGTGCTCTAAATGGTGAAGGTAGTCTTCAATATTCTTTAGTTGATGAATATACATACGCCTTTCAATTCTTCGTAACAGAGTATTTTTTTTGTAAAGTGAAAAATCATGACCCGTATTACGATGAATAAGTAATATTATTTTGCTTAAATTTGTTTGTAAATTATTGGTTTGTCCTTCAGCCGCAATAAGCTCCGAGTGTTTAGTTTGCCGTAAATATTGAATTAATTTTTCAGGCATTTTTTCTGGACTAAGTATGAAGTCAACCATCTCCGTAGCAATTGCGTTAAGTGGCATGCCATCATATTTTGCCGAGGAGGTATCTTGTGAAATGACTAAACCATTTTCTGCTTTAATTTCTTTCAAACCCTGCGAGCCATCAGAGCCTGTGCCAGATAGAATAATAGCGACAGCATTATCACCTTGATCTTGTGCTAAGGCGCTAAAAAATAAATCAATAGGAAGGTTGCCTGCACGTGGATCTGGAAAATTCATTAATTGAAGCTTGCCGTTCAATATAGATAAATTATGGTTAGGTGGGATGACATACACTGTGTTGGGTTGAACTTTGGCATCATCGGTAATGGTGACAACTTTCAGGTTCGTGGAACGTTGTAATAACTCGGGCAAAATGCTGGCATGGTGTGGGTCTAAATGGACAATGACTACAAACGATATTCCCGAGTTATCTGGCATTGATTTAAAAAAAGCTTCCAAGGCTTCTAAGCCGCCAGCCGAAGCACCGATGCCAACTATTAAGTTCTTTGTAGTCATATTTATAAAGCCATTTTAATATTTCGAACATACTACTAGTTTGGTTATGAAACTAACTATATAATTATGTTAGATTTTATGATGGTGAATCATTGCCATCAGTTCATACAGTTTTAGTATATGTGACAAAATGGTGGGTTCATGATAGATATTTAGTGTACATTATATCTAATATAATAAATTACTAATTTAATTGGAGCCAAACATCTTGGTTGTTTCTGATAAATTTGCAGAGCTAAGGCAGCATGCTGAAGCTATATTAAAGAAAAAAAAATCAACTTCTGATTTAAATAATCTGGATATTGATTTGTTTGAGCTATTGCATGAACTTGATACCTATCGTATTGAACTTGAGTTGCAAAATGATGAGCTACAACAAGCAAATAATGAGCTTGAAGTCGTGCAGAAAATGCTACAGGAGGAAATGTCATCCTACTCTCGATATTACGAATTATCATCTGAAGGTTATATAACCGTCGATAAAAAGTGGTCAGTAGTAAAGCTTAATATGACGTTTTGCTCGATGTTGGCACGTAATAAAAATGACATATTAGACCACAAAATAAGTGATTTTATTTATGGCCCTGATCAAGATATATTTTATTTTTATCAACAATCTATAAATGACCAACCACAAGAAAGGCACACCTGCCAGCTCCGCCTTTTGGCAGCAGCGGGTGAGACAACTTGGGTAAAGTTGACTTACCCAAATGAAGTTAATCAACAGCAAAATCAAAGACATATTTCAGTCACTGATATTTCATCGTTAAAATTACTACAAGATGATTTTGGCCTTGTCGCCTCTGTTTTCGAGGAAAGTCACGAAGCCATTATGGTGACCAACTCGGATCTAGAAGTCATCAAAGTCAATAAAGCTTTTTCCGATATTTCAGGTTACTCAACGCCAGAGATAATAGGTAAACATCCTAGAATATTACAGTCAGATAAACACGATGCATCGTTTTATCAAAAAATGTGGGCCGAAATCGAAGAGAACGACCAATGGCAAGGCGAAGTGTTTAACAAAGATAAAAATGGTGATATCTACTCACAGTGGTTAAGCATTACAGTCATTAAAGATACCAAGAAAGAAAATATATTCTATATCGGCCGATATCATAACTTAGATGATCATACGCCAAGTATTTCAGAGCACGAATGGTGTTTGGATAGCAGCACTATCAATGATTCTGACATGATTGGTGCTAGCCCACAGATCCAAAATTTATTAGCCCAGATTGATAAAATAGCGGCTGTCGCAGCTCCGGTAATGATTACAGGTGAAAGTGGAACAGGAAAAGAATTGGCTGCTAGAGCGATCCATGACCGTTCTGGATATTCTAAAGGGCCATTTGTCGCTGTCAACTGCGGCGCCATTGCTGGCTCGTTGGTTCAGGCAGAGTTATTTGGTTATGAAAAAGGTGCTTTTACTGACGCAAAACAACGTAAAATTGGCTATATAGAATCAGCTAATGGCGGCACTATTTTTCTTGATGAAGTAGGAGATTTACCGTTAGAACAGCAGGTCAATTTGCTACGATTTTTGCAGGAAAAAACAATTCAGCGTGTAGGTGGAACGGAAAATATTGAAATTGATACTCGAGTAATTGCGGCTACACATGTTGATTTGGAACGTGCAGTGAAAGAGGGGAGATTAAGAGAAGATCTCTATTACCGGCTTAATGTCTTGCAACTACGAACCCCTAATCTACGAGAACGTGCCGCTGATATTGAAATGTTGGCTAAATATTTCTTCAATAAATTCTCAGAAGAGAAACACCCAAATGTGAAAGGGTTTTCTCAAGAGTGTATCCAAGCAATGAGATATTTCTCTTGGCGAGGCAATGTGCGTGAAATGATGAATCGCATCAGGCGTGGAATGGTGATGTGTGACAAAAAGTTGATTTCAGCTAGTGATCTTGGCATTGAATCTACTCCAACAGGTTTTAATGAACTTTCATTGAGAGAAATCAAAGAACAGGCAGAAAAACAAGCTATTCAAGAAGCAATCGCACGTGCAGAACAAAATATAGCATTGGCGTCACGTCATCTTGGTATTTCGAGGGTGATGTTATATCGCTTAATGAATAAGTATGATCTATGACTCTATATATTAAGTTGCCAGCTAGGATTGGCTAAACGATTACACTTACATTTAGCGGCTTAATGTTAAGGCCGGCAGAATCTTAGCCCTGTACTCATAATTAGAGATATATTCATGCTTTATTGTCTCAGCTAATCATCACAGCCAAAGGCTAGCTTATTTCAAATCAAGCAGACGATATTTTCATTGAGAGAAAGCTGTAATTCTGTTACTTTATATCGCTGATTTGTGCGTAACTATTCTGGTCGCGCCATTATTAGAACTCTCCAAAATATGACTAAATTTATCTTTGTCACCGGTGGTGTTGTCTCGTCTCTTGGTAAAGGGATCGCAGCTGCGTCATTGGCCGCTATCCTTGAAGCTCGTGGTTTGAAAGTCACCCTGGTTAAGCTTGATCCTTATATCAATGTTGACCCTGGGACTATGAGCCCTTTGCAACATGGTGAAGTATTTGTCACCAATGATGGTGCGGAAACGGACTTAGATCTTGGTCATTATGAGCGCTATGTTGATGCCAATATGACCAAGGCGAATAATCACACTACGGGTCAAATTTACGAAAATGTTATTCGTAAAGAGCGTCGTGGTGAATATTTGGGTAATACAGTTCAAGTTATTCCTCATATTACAGATGAAATTCAGCGTTGCATTTATGAAGGCGCAGGTGATGCCGATGTTGCGTTAATTGAAATTGGTGGCACGGTAGGCGATATTGAATCATTACCCTTCCTCGAAGCTATTCGTCAGATGGGCACCAAGCTAGGTCGTGATAATGCCTTATTTATTCACTTGACCCTAGTGCCTTATATTCCGTCTGCAGGCGAAATTAAAACCAAACCGACTCAGCATTCAGTAAAAGAATTGCGTACGATTGGTATTCAACCTGATATTTTGCTATGTCGTATGGATAGGCCGCTACCTGAAGCTGAACGTCGTAAGATTTCTTTATTTACCAATGTGCCAGAAAAATCAGTTATTGCTTCGGTAGATGTTGATAGTATTTATAAAATCCCATTAGGTCTTCATGCTCAAGGTTTGGATGATATTGTTGTTAAACAATTACATTTAGGTGCTAAACCAGCTGATCTAACACAGTGGCAAACAGTTGCTGACAATATTAACAATCCTGATGGTGAAGTTAATATTGCGATGGTAGGTAAATATATGGATCTGACAGAGGCCTATAAGTCTTTATCTGAATCATTAATCCATGCCGGTATTCACACACGTACTAAAGTAAATGTACATTACGTAGATTCAGATGTGATTGAAAAAGAAGGGCCTGCAACCATCGCTAATGTCGATGCGATTTTAGTACCTGGTGGTTTTGGAGAGCGTGGCGTGGAAGGTATGATTTTAACGGCACAATATGCACGCGAAAATAACATTCCTTACTTAGGTATCTGTTTAGGCATGCAGGTTGCGGTGATCGAATATGCCCGTAACAAAGCAGGACTCAAAGGGGCTTATAGTACGGAATTTGATCTCAATACACCGCATCCTATCATTGGTTTGATCACGGAATGGCAAAAAGAAGATGGTAGTGTTGAACAACGCGATCATGATTCTGATTTGGGCGGCACTATGCGTTTAGGCGCCTATCCTTGTGTGCTAGAAGATGGTAGTTTGGCACAGCAAATTTACGGTGCTGATGAAGTAAGTGAGCGTCATCGTCATCGCTATGAATTTAACAATAACTATAAACAAATATTAGAGGAAGCGGGTTTACGTTTCTCTGGCATGTCCAAAGATCAAAACTTGGTGGAGATGATCGAAATCCCCGGTCACCCATGGTTTGTCGCTTGTCAGTCTCATCCTGAATTTACTTCAACACCACGGCATGGTCATCCATTGTTTGATGGTTTTATAAATGCAGCTAAAAAAAATAAAGCTGCCCACCATAATGAAAGTGGAGAAAAATAATGGAGTTATGTGGGAAAGAAGTCGGTGGTAAGCAACCACTATTTTTGATCGCAGGTACCTGTGTTATCGAAAGTGAACAGATGACAATGGATGTGGCGGGTCGTTTAAAAGAAATGACCGATCGCTTAGGCATTCATTTTGTTTACAAATCATCGTTTGATAAAGCAAATAGAACATCTGTAAATAGTTATCGTGGGCCTGGCATTGAGAAAGGTTTGGCTATTTTAGAAAAAGTGAAAAAAGAATATGGTGTGCCTGTACTGACTGATGTACACGAATACTCACCTTTAGCTGAAGTGGCGAGTGTGGTCGATATCTTACAAACACCTGCATTTCTATGTCGTCAGACCAGCTTTATTTTAGATGTGTGTAGCCAAGGCTTGCCAGTTAATATCAAAAAAGGTCAATTTCTAGCGCCTTGGGATATGAAACATGTCGCTGAAAAAGCAAAATCAACAGGCAATAATCAAATCATGTTATGTGACCGAGGTACTTCATTTGGTTATAACACGCTGATTTCAGATATGCGTGGTTTGCCAATAATGCGTGCAATGGATTGTCCGGTAGTATTTGATGCAACACATTCGGTACAACAACCTGGCGGCATGGGTGGTTCATCTGGCGGTCAACGTGAATTTGTACCTGTTTTAGCCCGTGCGGCAGTAGCCGTCGGTGTGGCTGGGGTATTTATGGAAACGCATCCTGACCCTGAAAAAGCCTTAAGTGATGGTGCTAATTCATGGCCTTTACATAAGATGGAAGCCTTGTTGGAAACCTTATTGGCTATTGATAGCACAGTTAAAAAACACGATTTTATTGAAGATTCATTAATCGGTTAGCGGGCAAAAAATAGCGTCACTAGGTTACACGTTATAAATTGTTAGTTTTATAAGTTCTAAACTATTCATTTGGAGAATACCTTGAGTAAAATTATTGATATCCGTGCTCGTGAGATTTTAGACTCTCGTGGCAACCCGACCGTTGAAGCTGACGTTATTTTGGAAACTGGCGTAGTTGGTCGTGCTGCTGTGCCATCTGGCGCGTCAACAGGACAACGTGAAGCCGTTGAACTACGTGATGGTGATAAAGCACGTTATTTAGGTAAAGGTGTACTTAAGGCTGTTTTAGCGGTTAATGGTGAGTTGCGTGATGCTGTAATCGGTATGGATGCAACGGATCAGCAAGGCATTGATGCAAAATTAATCGCTGTCGATGGCACGCCAAACAAAGCACGATTAGGTGCAAATGCCTTATTAGCTATCTCTATGGCTACGGCAAGAGCCGCGGCTAATGATGCAGGCTTGCCTTTATATCGTTACCTTGGTGGCGCTTCTGCGACGACAATGCCTGTACCGATGATGAACATTATCAATGGTGGTTCACATGCCAACAATAGTGTTGATCTACAAGAATTTATGATTTTGCCTGTCGGTGCACCGACACTTACCGAAGCGGTACGTTATGGTGCTGAAGTATTTCATGCTTTGCAAAAAGTATTAAGTGATCGAGGTTTAAATACTGCCGTCGGTGATGAAGGTGGTTTTGCACCTGACTTGTCATCTAATGAAGCTGCGATAGAAGTCATCCTTGAAGCGATTGCTAATGCCGGTTATGAAGCGGGCAAGGATATTATGCTTGGTTTAGACGCGGCAAGTTCTGAATTTTATCATGATGGTCAATATGTCTTGGCCTCTGAAGGACGTTCATTAAGTTCAGCTGAATTAGTAGATATGTTCGAATCTTGGGTCAATAAATACCCAATCATCAGTATTGAAGATGGTATGGATGAAAATGATTGGGATGGTTGGAAGTTATTAACTGATCGTATTGGTGACCGTGTCCAACTTGTTGGTGATGATTTATTTGTAACCAATACCACTATTCTAGAGCAAGGTATTGCTAAAGGCGTGGCTAACTCAATTTTGATTAAAGTAAATCAAATCGGCACATTGACGGAAACTTTGGCGGCTATCGATATGGCTAAAAAAGCTGGTTATACGGCGGTTATGTCTCACCGTAGTGGCGAAACCGAAGATACGACTATTGCCGATCTTGCTGTCGCGACTAATGTAGGCCAAATTAAAACAGGTTCATTATCTCGCTCAGATCGGGTTGCTAAATATAATCAATTGATTCGCATTGAAGCTGAACTAGCTGATGTAGCAACTTATCCGGGTTTGAACGCATTTAACTAAGCGTACAAGCATGAAAGCGGTAATGATTTTGCTGACAGTGGTATTGGTTTTATTACAATATCGTCTGTGGTTTAGTCATGATGGTTTACCTGCTGTTTTATATTTACATCGCCAAGTTGAAATTCAACGGCAGGATAATGATGTTCTAGAAGAACGAAATAAGATGTTGGCTGCCGATGTAGATGATTTAAAAAGTGGTTTGGATGCTCTGGAAGAACGTGCTCGAAATGATATGGGTATGATTAAACCAGGTGAGACCTTTCTGCAGATTATTGAAGAATCTGCAGGTGAATAATGAGCAGGTGTGGGCTATTGTGCCTGCAGCTGGGATCGGAGCAAGGATGCTGGCCGATCGCCCAAAGCAATATTTAGTACTTGAGGGCAAAACAGTCCTTGAACATACCTTACATCGCTTAGCTTCGCATCCACGCATCACAGGGCTTATTGTTGCTATTGCAGAGCATGACCCGTACTTACCAGCCTTATCGTTACCCATCAATTGTCCTGTTCACCTTGTCAGTGGAGGGGCAGAACGTGCCGACTCTGTTTTCAATGCTTTGCAACATTTATCATCACTTTGTAATGATGATCCTTGGGTCTTGGTACATGATGCGGCGCGACCTTGTCTGCGTCATCAGGATATCGATCAGATGTTACTGAAACTGATATCGCATAAGGTCGGTGGGATTTTAGGTATTCCTGTCAATGACACAGTTAAGCGTGTGAATGCACGAGATGAAATAACCGATACGGTCTGTCGACAAGGTTTATGGCGAGCATCTACACCTCAAATGTTTCATTTGCAGGCTTTAAAGTCGGCATTGACCATCGCTAAAGAACAACAAGTAATCGTGACTGATGAAGCCAGTGCTATGGAATTAGCCGGCTTGAAACCGGTGATGGTCGAAGGCCATTCCGATAATATTAAAATTACACTGCCACAAGATTTGGCGTTGGCGAGTTTATTTCTACAACTTCAAGATAGAGAAATGTGATGAGAGTTGGCCACGGTTATGATGTCCACAAATTTGCTGAAAATAGACCTCTGATTATCGGCGGCGAAACTATTCCGCACAGTCATGGTTTAGAAGCGCATTCTGATGGTGATGTTTTGATTCATGCTATTTGTGATGCCTTATTAGGTGCCGCTGGTTTGTGGGATATTGGCCATCATTTTCCTGATAGTGATGCCCGCTTTAAAAATATTGATAGCCGAGAATTATTACGACGAGTAATTAAAGATTTGGCTGATCGTGGCTGGAAAGTCAGTAATATCGATAGTACAGTAGTGGCGCAAGCACCCAACTTAGCGCCATTTATTCCAGCAATGCGAGAAAAATTGGCCATGGATTTAGCTGTTGATGTTGATGCGGTAAATGTTAAAGCAACAACCACTGAAAAGCTGGGTTTTGCTGGTAGAGAAGAAGGCATTGCAGCTCATGCCGTTGTACTTATTAAGCAAAAAGACTAAATGTGAAAAATTTCGACTTTGCTGTTTTTCCACATATTAATTCTGAAGCCTTATCCTGTTCTGCTGTGATTCGTAGTGAGCGTGAATTTTTCCAAGTGGATGAACAACTACCCTTTGAACCTGATGGTAGCGGCGGTCATGTTTGGTTAAAAATTCAAAAGCGGGGCATTAATACTGATTGGTTGGCCCTTGAACTGGCTAAATTTGCTGGTGTACATCAAGTGGCAGTTGGTTTTGCTGGCCTTAAAGATCGTCACGCCGTTACTCGGCAATGGTTTAGCATTAATTTAGAAGGTTTTGCAGAACCAGATTGGTCTACATTTGAAACTGAAGATATTCAGATTATCGAACAAACCCGTCACGGAAAAAAACTAAAGCGAGGCGTGTTAGCAGGTAATACCTTCAAATTACGTTTGACGGATCTACAAGGTGATAAAACGGTATGGGAATCGTCACTGAACAAGATTCAACAACAGGGTGTACCTAATTATTTTGCCGAACAGCGATTTGGTCATCAGGCAGGTAATCTCTATCGTGTAGAACATTGGTTCTCTACCGGTAAAGCGCCACGCAAGCGTAATCAAAAAAGTATTTATTTATCAGCAGCTCGATCATGGTTGTTTAACCTTGTGGTCGCAGAACGAATTAATTTGGCTAAATGGGATCAAGCTTTGCTTGGCGATGTCATGTTATTGGCAGGTACTAAAGCCAGTTCATTTGTCGTTAATGACGTTGATGAAACCTTACAAAAAAGGTTATCAACAATGGATATTCATCCTACTGGTCCACTATGGGGACGGGGTAATCCGCTTGTACATGCAGATAGTTTAGCTTTGGAACAAGGTGTTTTATCAGACTGGCAAAGTTGGCAACAAGGTTTAGAAAAAGCGGGAATGAGCCAAGAACGCCGTGCTTTGCGTTTATATCCTACTGATTTTAAGTGGCAGTTTATGGCTGATAATCAGTTAGAATTAGAATTCTTCTTACCTGCGGGTAGTTATGCTACAGCAGTAATGCGAGAGTTAGCCGTGATTAGCGATGCGCAACATCGGAACTATGATGTTACCGATGTTATCCTAGATAATAAGGGACAATGAGTCCCCAAAAACCATAAGGTCATGCGTCATGTTGAGACTTAAACAAATATTATGTTTGCTATGCTTGTTACCAACGATGGTATTCGCCCAAACTTGGCAGGCACAATCTACCGATACGCAAATGGCAGTGCTTGAATTATTTACATCGGAAGGCTGTGGTTTATGTCCAGCCGCTGATCGTTTTGTAGCCAAACTTCCTGAGCAAGGGATTACAGATGAACAGCTTATTGTTTTAGGTTTCCATATTGATTATCTAAATGATAAAAAAGGCTGGATTGATCGTTTTGCCAGTCCCATCTTTTCGGATCGGCAGCGTCAATTGGCTCGACTCAATTTATATCAATCAGTTTATACGCCTGAGTTTGTGATCAGTGGTGAAGTTATTCATAACTGGGAAAAGTATGCTGAGGATGTTATCAAGGCCGTCAAAGGTTTTTCACCGGAAGCCGCTATTGCAATGACTGTGACTGAAGACACTGAACATTTGTCGGTTAAAACGACTATCAAGGTTGAGGGTACCGAAAATCGTCAATACTCCGTTTTATATCTTGCCGTGACCGAAGATGACATTATTAGTAAAGTCAGTGGTGGTGATAATGCTGGCACTACTTTTCATCATCAGCATTTAGTCAGACAATGGTTAGGGCCTTTTGAGTTAAATAATCAGGGTGAAACGGATGTTTCGAATGAAATAAAACTGAATGAAACATGGAACCGAAATAAACTTAAAATTGTAGCCCTAGTACAAAACCTTGATGATGGTTTTGTTTTGCAAGGCTTATCCTTACCGTTATCCAATTAAAGAATAAGTATATAGATGGAATATTTACCGCTATTTATTGATATAAAAGATCGAGAGTGTATTGTTGTAGGTGGTGGCGAAATTGCTGCTCGCAAAGCCGGATTATTAAGAAGAGCTAATGCTACGGTGTCTATCGTCGCCCCTGAGGTATCATCATCAACTCAAGCGATGATTGATGCGGGTGAAGTGGTTTGGTTAAATGCCATGTTCAACAGTGAGCTATTATCTGATCAGTTTCTAGTGATCGCAGCGACTGATGATGAGGCGGTAAATCGTGATGTTTATCATCAGGCTAAAGCCAAAAAAATTTTGGTCAATGTGGCTGATTGTCCAGAACTATGTGATTTTATATTACCTTCTATTCTAGATCGCTCACCTATTATGGTGGCTATATCGAGTGGTGGTGCATCGCCTATTTTGGCTAGACAATTGCGGGCAAGATTGGAAGCCTTGATTCCGCCGAGTTATGGTCGGTTAGCAACATTAGTTGGGCGTTATCGCGATGTCGTTAAAAATAGATTGTCGACATTACCAGTGCGGCGCCGTTTTTGGGAAACGATATTACAGGGCAAAGTGGCAGATCATGTACTCGCAGGGCGTGATGAATTAGGTGAACAAACTTTAAACGCTCTTCTTGATAGTGCGGACCATGTTGAATTACAACAAGGCGAAGTCTACTTAGTCGGCGCTGGGCCAGGTGACCCTGAATTACTTACTTTCAAAGCCTTACGTTTGATGCAACAAGCTGATGTCGTGTTTTATGACCGTTTAGTCAGCAAAGAAGTATTAGATTTAGTACGTCGTGAAGCTGAGCTGATTTATGTGGGTAAGCAACGAGCTTGGCATGCTGTCCGTCAAGATGCGATTAACCAGCTATTATTAGAGCATGCTCAACAAGGTAAACGAGTATTACGATTAAAAGGTGGTGATCCCTTTATATTTGGCCGAGGTGGGGAGGAAATAGCTACCCTTGCAGCTGCGAAAATACCTTTTCAAGTTGTGCCTGGTATTACAGCTGCTTCTGGTTGCGCATCTTATGCTGGTATTCCACTTACACATCGTGATTATTCACAAAGTTGTATTTTTGTAACGGGGCAGTTAAAAGAAGGTGAGCTAGACTTGAATTGGTCGGCCTTAGTGCAACCAAAACAAACGGTGGTGGTGTATATGGGCTTAGATGGATTGGCCACACTAGGCGAGCAATTATTGAAGCATGGCTTGCCAGCAGACACGCCTGCCGCTTTAATTCAGCAAGGTACCACTGAGCATCAAAAAGTGTGGATCAGCACGATTACCGATTTACCCGCGGTGGCAGAACGCGAACAACCTGTCGCACCGACTCTAGTGATTATTGGTCATGTTGTTACCCTGCATAAGAGCCTTGCTTGGTTTTAATTGGTTACATGAAACCAGACGAGGTGGTTGATATCAGCCAAGCGATAGTAATTACCTAAAGTTGTTTCTGTTAACTGGCTGATATTTAAAGTTAATTATTTATGGCACCAAACGTGCAGTTAGTAATTTTTTACAATAAACAAAAGAGAGAATAATGGAAATAATGCACATGCCATCTAAACGCAAAGCTATATACCTGATGCTGGCATCAACAATGATGACTGGCGTTGCTTTTGCCGCTGAAGACAGCGTTGAATTAAGTAATATGCAGGTTATTGGAATCACGCCTTTGCATGGTGTCGGATTACCAGCTGATCAAATTGCCAGCAATGTGCAATCCGCGACATCAGAAGATGTAGAGCGTGTTCAAGCGCTAGATTTATCTGATTTTATGAATAAAACATTGGGCAGCGTTAGTTTAAATCAAGCACAAAATAACCCCTTCCAGCCTGATTTGAAATATCGCGGTTTTACGGCTTCTCCTTTGGTAGGTAATTCACAAGGACTGTCCGTGTATATGGACGGTGTTCGTGCTAACGAACCTTTTGGTGATGCAATTAATTTCGAACTTATTCCTGAATCAGCTATTGCCAGCATGAATTTGATACCTGGTTCTAATCCACTCTTTGGTTTGAATACATTGGGTGGTGCTTTATCTATTCAAACTAAAAATGGTTTTACGCATGAAGGTCATGAGTTAGAAGCTTATACAGGGTCATTCGGTCGTGATTCTATGACTGTCTCAAGTGGTGGTAATGATGGGGAATTTGGTTATTTCGCAACGGGTGCTATTACCAAAGAAGATGGCTGGCGTGATTTTTCTCCGTCTCGCGTAGAACAGTTTTTCTCTAATTTAAGTTACAGAAATGAAGGCACATCATTAGATTTAGGCATCACACTGGTTGATAGTGATCTTAATGGTAACGGTGCTTCGCCCGTTGAGCTTGTAGATATGGATCGTAAAGCGGTATTTACTCACCCTGATAATACACAAAATGAGCTTCGCATGTTTACGCTGAATGGCTCTCACTGGCTTAATGATCAAGTGATGTTGTCAGCAAACACTTATTATCGCTCTAGTGATCGTTCAACATTTAACGGCGATGGTTCAGAGTTATCCGTTATCGGTAATGATCTTGGTGAAGATGAAGATGGTGTCGATGGTGTCTTTGATGGAGACGACGAAATACTCTCAAACGATGCTGCTGCTCTTGGTTTTTCTGATGGCGATGATGTGGCTCTAAATAATACTAGTCAAACAAAGCAAGATAGTTATGGCTTTGGCTTACAATCTACGTTTCTTCAGAATTTATTTGGCAAAGAAAATCAGTTAATTGTGGGTGCTAGTTACGATCGTTCTGATGTTAAATATACTTCTCAATCTGAAGTAGCCCAATTTACTTCGACCCGAGGCACAAATGGTACCAATCTTATAATTGATGAAACAGTTGTTGATGGTGATATTGAAA
>Ga0213868_10002950_pt1 | contig 16046 bp, 8 predicted proteins | sample PICome_9_FD_160087 | JGI IMG/M metagenome (GOLD analysis project Ga0213868, IMG submission 160087) | Coastal seawater microbial communities near Pivers Island, North Carolina, United States - PICO127 | ecosystem: Environmental > Aquatic > Marine > Coastal | place: USA: North Carolina | collected...
CCTTACTTTTATGACAGAAGACATTGAACCATCAATTTTGAAGAAATTTGAAGTACACAAACTTATTGGAAAAGGAGCTTACGGAATCGTTTGGAAATCAATATCAAGAGAGACGAAAACTCCAGTGGCGTTAAAAAAATGTTACGATGCCTTTCGATGCGATATTGATGCGCAAAGGACATTTCGAGAAGTATCTTACCTTCAGTTTCTAAGTAATCATGAAAATATTGTAAAATTGTTTGATGTTTATACCTCAGATAACGGACGTGATATCTATCTTGTCTTTGAGTACTTTCCAACTGATTTACAAAATGTGTTACAATCTACAATGAAGCTTGATGACAAGCATTATCAATATATCACGTATCAACTTATGAGAGGATTAAATTATATTCATGACGCAGAACTAATACATCGTGATATCAAGCCCAGCAATATACTAATCAATGCTTCTTGTCAAATAAAAATATGTGATTTTGGTTTATGCCGATCGATAGTTGACTGCCAAGGAAGGCATCTAACAGATTATGTGGCTACAAGATGGTATAGACCACCCGAAGTATTGTTGGGTGCAACAATGTACGACCAAACGATTGATATCTGGGCTGTGGGGTGTATAATTGCAGAAATGTATCGAGGCCGCGTTCTTTGGCAAGGGCATTCTGCAATAAATCAACTAGAAGAGATCATATCATTTTCTGACAATGATACTGTCGAAAACGCACTAGATGACATCATATGCCCATTTGCTATGCATATTTTGAGAAACATTTCTATTTTTCGGCGAAATTCGTTAAAGGAGGCGATTAGCTGTGCGCCATCAGATGCACTCGATTTGATAGAAAACTGTCTTGCTTTTAGTCCTCGCAATCGATTTTCTGCCGATCTAGCATTATCGCATGCGTTTTTGTCAGATTTCCGGGATCCAAAAACAGAAATTGGATACACGGGTCGCCCCATAGCGCTTACTCTAGATGATCGACAAAGAATGAGCTCAGAAGTTTACAGAGATGCCCTCGAAAGAAAAGTTCGAAAATAATAGATACCAATCTGTCCAAATATGGTGGTCACTTACAAATTCTTCTAAATTCTTAATAAATATTACTCTGACATCAATCACCTAAGCACATGACATACAAGCGTCCAAGCCGTTCAAGTCGTTCGATGGCGGCCAATCCTTCAGGGCCATGTCCTTGTACACCTGCTTCTGTTTTCCCTTCTAGTTTGCTTCTGCAATTTTCAACAGCATGAATGACTTGATCACTGAGATAACGACGCAGTGTGCTAACGAGAAACTGTAGCTCATACGAATAGCGCTCAGCCTGAGTGCCCAACATTCGAGGCATTCGTTGGCTGATTTCATAGCAAATAGCGTCGACAACACTGTCGGCGGCAGTGGACATGGCAAGAAATTGGTAGGTGGAAGGATCACTACGCTGACGAACAGTTTTACTGCCTAATGCATTTTCTACTTGAGCTCGACATCTAACAATCGCCAGTAAAGATGCTGAGAGATAAGACGGAAACTGTGCCTCTGATTTTTGCTTAGCCGCGACAAATTCATCTTCGTCATCAACAACCATCGGGCCAAGTTTACAATAATTGGACATATTTCTTCGAATACCGGACAGAAAATCTTCAAACATAACATCTTCAAGAGCTAAAACGGTATCAATCAATGTGTCTTCCAGAACAGAAATATCGCCATTCGTAAGGTATGATACCTCGAGAACTATAGAATTAATACTCCCACGAAGTGCTGAAGCGCACTCTGAAACGGCTCTTAGGCGTGCAGCATCATTTCTATCACGGACGTAAGCGCTGAGTCCCTCACAACTTTTTTGAACTACAACTTCAACTCCCTTTTCGATTTCCTCGCCACAACTTTCAGGTCGAGTCAGTTCCGCTGAAAGTTGGCGGATACATGCAAGAATAGCATTGCCATCGAAAATTCCACTGCCCGATGATCTCATCGCACAAGTCTTTGCACACTGATCAAGAGCATAAATGCACTTTCGTCTTTCGATAGTAACAAGAGAATTTTCGGCCAATACCATAGTTTCTTCAAGATCAGACTCAAGTTCCGTTCGTTTATAGTGCTCGTCTCTTCCAAATGTAGTGTAGTATTCCGAATCTGATGGTCGAAGATCTAAGACTGATTCAGATATGGAAAGTACAATGGCTGTTAAAGTGGCAAATTCAGAAGCGCATTTTGATGATTGATATGCAGCTAAGGGGCTTGTGATGAGTTTGAGTAGTTTTTCAGGTGCTTCAGAGCCATAAGTTTGTCTTAAGACTTGAGCATCATCGGCAACGAACGAACCCAGAGAGCAAAAAGCCCCATGCTCCACAAGTTGTTTTAATCCTGGGTAAATGCGATCAACAAATGCATCAAATGTCTTAATTATTTTCCTCTCGTTCTTTTCATCAAAATCCGATTCGAACCGATTACGAATCCGACGTGCAGCACGCATTTTCTCCGCTTGACGAGCAGACTCCGCTATGGTTAGAAGTCTAGGTAACCAATTTCTCACTACAGTTACAAGACGGATCGTTGTCAATACGCGACACTCTAAGACTTCATATTTCCAACGATTGCGTTCACCCTTTTCGTTACTAGTACTTGATCCGTCCAGTACATTAGAAGAAGGTGCGTTATCAACCGTCTTTTCGTCGAGGACATCTTCCCCTTCATCCATCATTGACGAAAGTGATTCACCGCTGAATATTCTTTGAACAGTAGATTCTGTATATTCAACCGTCTCAAGAACTGTTTGTGAAAAATGAGCTGCTTGCAGCAGCAAACATGCTAGACTTGGAGGATGGTCGCGGATATCGATATCAGCATTTCCGACTGTGATTCTTCCTGGTCCCAATATTTTCACTCGAGGATGTCCGCAATCTTTCTCTTCTTTTTTATGAGTGAAAGGTTCCTCCGGGATATCCAATTCATTCAGCTCATTAAGATCGCGAATCGAGTCTAGAATACTTTGAACAGGAAGTGAAGGGTTGGCTAAACGGCATTCTAAGTCATGACGAGCCCCTCGAGCCGCCTCTGCTGCTCGACTTTTTACATGTTTGAGAATATCGATATTATTTTTCTCGTCAATCACCAAGACCTTGCGATATGCCTTAACAGCTTCAGCAAATCTACCATTTTCGATGTGTTTCCGCATGATGGAGGGGACTTCAAGTATAGGGCCGATCCTACTTAAAACAGCAAGAGCCGACTGTACCTTTCGCACTTCATTTGTATTATCAATCAAAGGTTTGAAACTTTTAGCTGCTTGCTCAGCAGCTGAATCAGCAATAGCTTCTAGTTTTTCAATCCGTTTGTGTACTCCAGGTCCATGAATCTTGCCTTTACCTGCCTTGTCCGAAAACAAGTCAATGCCGTCGGCACATCGGATATAAAGATCAAAGTTATCTCTAACACGGTTTTGTATTCGATCCATTTGATCATCAATTTTACCTATAGGAAGTATGAATTGTTTTAGTGTAAATATGTAGGAGAGGAATGCAGTAATCAACAACAACAAAGCACGATCATACTCACTGTCCAAGCACTTCATGCTGTCTACCAGCTCTTCATAGCTTGTATTTTTATGTACAAGCGTTAAGAACAGCATAGGATTGAAATTTGGATCAGATGGTAGAATGGATAAATCTTGTGCTGGTTTCAAAGTGGACTTTTCTTCTTCGTTGTCATTCTTGGGGCTTTCACCAATATCTTTTCCATATAAAATAGCTTCAAGGGCATTCTTTTGCGAACCAAGTGATACAAGATGTTCTACTGAATATGCATACTTGTCTCTAGCCTTTCTTCTTTTCCTTGCCACCTCTTCAAATCTTTCACGAGGTTCGTACTCTTCCATTTCCTCTTCCATGTCATGAATTGCGTCTTGTAATAGTTCAAGCGCTTGCTCCTGAATGTATTTCAGATCAAAATTATCCGGTCTTATGTTCAATGGGTCTCTGCGTAAGATCTGCTGCTTTTCCTCATTGTAAATTCTTAGTTTTTCTTCGTCTTTCTCCGACACTGCGTTGTGTGTATCTAACTGAATCTGTGCTTGTGCCAATTTGGAATCTTCCCACCGCGTGGGAAGATCACTTGAATGCAATGTTGAGCCCATCATATCTTTTTTGTTGTACAATTTGATCCCAAGAGAATCCATTTGTTCTTCCGCAAAAGTATCCGTAGGATCAGAAGGACTTTGAATGGGATCACTCAAGTGTGATCGTTTCTTGAAACCAAAATTATCGTCAGTTTCTTCCACAAGTGATTCAGTTGCATTCATTGCCACAGATTTATTCGCATAAGCATTTGATTTGATCATTTGTTGTTGCTCCTTACTAATATTTTGTACCATCCAATTCTCAAAGGATTGAATCGCCTGAGGACTGTCCAACAAATCCGTAAGTAACAAATGATTACTTCCAGTTGTAGTATTTGGAGTGTAATGCCTAGAGAATAACAATGCCAATACTTGACATGCATCATTTTTTGCACCCGCTCTTTGATGATCTGCTTCTTCTTTTACATCTTTCACATGTTGTTCGAAGTTGGCAAGACGGAGCTGTTCTGGCTTTAATGAACATAATGCATCTGCAAATGGGTTTAATTCGGCCAAACCCGTAACATTATCGATCTTTGGAGGCACAACTTCACCCAGTTTTACTTCATGATAATCCAATACTATGAATTTCAACAAGTTCATTGCATTTCTAGCACTACGTTTTAGACCTCCAGTATGATCCGTAGACGGAGTGGCACAAGCTGATAAAAGTCCAAAGTAATTACTCAAATCACCATATGTATCTGCATCGTAGAACGCATGGGAAGATTCAGAGCCTAGGAAGAGTAGGGGAATATCATCGTCGTAAAATTCAGGAGTGGTGTATTTTTTATTGTTTGTGGCAGATCCAGACACATAATTTCGGAATTTGGTGAGTGCTCGGACACGATCTTTATGACTCCCGTTACAAGGATTCAGTTTCAATAATAGATTCTTAATTTCAACCGTTGATCTGTCAGGGCTTGAGTCCATGGTGGATGAGTCGAGTGGTATTGAAGGATAACGATACTGAGGTTCTTACTTCATTCAAAACGGTAGACGGAAGAGTAACTACGAGAGACTTATCAACGAATAGATTGATTCATAATTCTCTCTCTTTTGCACCTCACCGTAAAGATCTGTGAAAACCCCAAAACCCAAAACGACACAATTGTCTGTTAGGGTCAGATAACGGTTACATGGAGCATTATTTTTTCAAGGTACGCCATTATCGAAAAATCTATTTGGCGCAGTGGCGCAGTGGCTCAAAGAGATAACGCTTGCCGCCAATCTTTTTCTCGTTTGTTACCAAAACAGACACAAATGCATTGCTAACGTATCTCATCTATATCCATTTGAATCCAATGACAAAACAGGCTACTCTCTTTTCATTTTTCCGAAAGCCTTCTGCAGAGAAGTCTTCGAATCAGAAGACGGAAATAAAACATGACCATGGCCATGACAATAATAACGACGATGGTCAACAGAGAGTCAATGATACTGCCTTAGATGACGTATCTGAATTGAATTCTAGTAACCACTCTAAAGATAAGAACACGGAACGGATTGAAAATTCCCCAAAGCTATTTTCTCTACATGAAACTAAGAAAGAAGACATGCTCGTATCCGATGATGAGCCAAATTCACCAGCTGATTCTCCTTTACCACATGAAATAAGGCATTCAAATGAGTATCAATTATCTGAGTATGAACAGCTTCGATTGCGGAATATTCAGCGGAATCATGATCGATTGGTAGCACTAGGCCTAGCCGATCCATATTCTTCTGCATTTTCATTGGAAGGAGAGGAAACGAAACACAGCAAAAGTAGTACCAAGAAACGAAAAACTACAATTCGAACGAGTGATATACCCACTACCAAAGCCGTCAGAAGATCCACTAGAAACAGAAATGTTCGATCTGATGAAGAAGTATTTGTTGATGCTTCGATATCAGATACAAATTCAACTGATAAGGTTCATGTTTTAGAAATAGGAGAAGAAAAAGAAGAAGATGTACCTCTTTTTACAGATTCTCCACTGGTTCAATATACCATGACTTCGGAGAGTTCGAACTTGTGCTCAGCCCAACATATGGGTAAAATATCATCGTTATCCGTTGATAAAGCTCGTTTTATAGCTCCAAAATCAAATTTAGCTTGGTATTCCATGGATCTAAAGACAAATGGTGCATCTCACTTAGCAGTTGCAGCCGGTAAAGCCGGAATTATTTCGTTATGGAACTATACTACACCCTTGTCTTCAGATGAAAAAGATACTGAAATAGAACCCATACTTTCTTGGAAAGGTCATAATGGACGTTGGATTGCCGATGCAAAGTTTGTGACATACAAACATATTCATAGCGTACTAACTGCTTCCAATGATGGTTGTTTGTCCCTTTGGGATCTTAAGTCTGTCAACGCAGCTACGGGGGTTCCTAGGTGTCTCGCCACTACTGGGAAATATCTTCATTCCAGTGGAATCTTCTCCATGGATGTTAATACGAAAGGACATGATACAACTAATATAATGGTCGCAACAGGATCCAAAGATAAAACAGTTGCTGTGACCCCACTTGAAAACATAGGACTTGGATCGTTATGTAAACCCTCATTTGTATCGAATTACCATTCTTCCAAAGTGGGATGTGTCCATATGCAAGGATGGGGAAGTCATTTGATTGGATCAGCGTCAGATGATGGATCATTTGCAGTGCATGATATGAGATCTCGTGAAACACCACTACAAAATGATTACTCTCACTGGAAACCTCATTCCTTTGTTTGGCATCCCACAAAACAAAATGTGTTTATGACTGCGGGATACGATGAAATGATTCATGTCTGGGATATGAGATATTCAAAAGATCCAACATTTACCTGCAAAGGTCATGTGCCAAATACAGTGAAAAAGATCAAACGCATCCATCGTCCCACATTCCTACAAACAACTTCTGTTGAAGGAACACATGACTATATTCTGACAGGCAGTGAAAATAGTCAATGTCTATCTATTTACGAATGCAACTATGAAACTACACCAGGGGATGTTCTATCTCTATACAGCCGTGGTAACCTACCAAATGATTGCATCGGTGATGTTTGCTGCATCACTTCAACACCAGATTCTTCCTCCATTTACGTATCATTAAGCGATGGAGATATTATTTTACTTCATCCAAAGTAGTAGTTTAAACATGAACGCAACAAGATGATATGAAGATTTGATCCTGTAATTTGTAATTTAGCCATGTTAATGTTCGAAGGGGGGTTTCATCTACAACATTAGACGGTACGGAGCATCATGAAACTGATTCGTTTGTTGAAGGTCTATCCCTAGCAATATCAAGACTAGGTCTTGCAATCTCTAATTCTTGAATAATTGTCAAAGCTTCTTCATTAATTTCATTGCCTCCCAATTCTAGTGTATCTAGCACAGAATTATCAGGGTCACATTTCATCAAAATTGCCTTCAACAAGGAGGATATTGTTGTTCCCGGTGCCCTATTACCAGCAACATCCAAGTGCGCCAGGGTTGAATGCCCTCCGTGTAAATGGTTAACCAACATTTCAAGACCCTCACGGAGATTATTGTTGAAGAGGCGAAGTGATTTCAATGAATTACATTGTAGTAAACTTGCTGCTGACTCAGGTCCACAATTCGTTTGACTGAGGTCCAAAGTACGAATGGTATGATTGCCATGTTCGTTGTCCTTACTTTTCAAAGAGCTCACTAAAGAAGAAACGCCTTCGGGTCCTAGACTATTTTCAGCAAGGTTCAAATAGTTCAAATCTTCAATGTGCAACTTAAACTCCATCAAAGATGATGCAAATTTGTCCATTCCTCTCGAACTAATACCATTATCTACCATATCCAAACCACACAATCTTTTGCAACTTCCCATCTCAAATGCATTACTGAGATGTATTATACCTTCATCACCAATATTGCATTTTCGAATGGATAATTTTCTGATGATGGATGAGTATTTGGGTGTTGAAATAAGACATTTCAAGGAAAGACAACCTTCCGACCCAATATTCGGATTATTGTTCAAAATCAATTCCATAGCAGCGTCATGTACATACGCATCATTCACCAGACATGATACCAATGCTTTAACACCCAAGGCACCTACATCACATTCCGATAGATCCAAAAGTTCTAATGGAGGAAAGCAGGCAAGTGTTGTCGTTCCCATGACTTGTTGCATAAAATGAACAAGACCTTCATCACCAATCGAATTACGATATAGGTGCAAAGACTTTAAGTGTTTGCTTTTTCCAAAAGTTCTTGCAAGATATGTCATAGAAGTACTAGTCAAGTTCTTGGATGATAAATCCAACCATTCCAAGAAACCACCATTTACATGAGCCAATCCTCTACATAATGCTTCAACGCCTTCATCTCCCATCTGTTCATCACCAATCGATAAACATTTGATGTGTTTTCCTCCAGGAGATGCCAGTGCTTGTGATAATTTGTACAACGCATCTGGAGTTACGGCATGTCCCGAGGCAAAGATGGATGTTAGATGAGTGTTTTTGCCAGAGGATAGGATATCAGATAATCGTTCCAATTCCGGAGATCCGAATGTTTTCATTGGTAAAATGACCAGCTCTTTCAGAAGTGGATCATCGTTTTCAACTCTAGTGAGTAAAGAGTCACATGATTTGAATCCTCCTGTCCCCCATGCCATTTCACTCAACCTTTCCCTTTTTATGTAGGTTTGTAGTTTTTTCGTCGTATGTCGTTATGTGTTATGTGTGAATGAATGAATGGATGGTGTGAAGGGGCCTGTCATTTTTTCCAATGACCAACTAGGCCTCATCATTTTCAATTACCAAAGATCTTTTCCCTCGCGCGGTTCTCGTTTTTGAAGAAGGACTTCAGAAAAAGATACTCTGCATTTATATGGAGTGCAACCTCAGTTCCGTATCGTATACCACATAATTGTATTCCATTCGTCAATGCAGTATATAATTTATGTGTACGTGTTCATTCTGCTGGTTCAGTGCCAAGCATTTACTCCCATTCAATTGCCACCACGGAACAATGTTGGATATTCTCATTTGTACTCCGAAGTGCTGGACGAATCTGCTCCATCGGATGTCGCTGATGTAACGTCGTCGTCGTCGTCGTCTCCCCAGATGAACGCTGATTCATCCGAAATTCAAAGGATGAAATTACAACTTTTAAAACTATGTGCTTCGTACGATCGAGGATTCGGTGCAACACCCCGATCGCGAGCACAAGTACAAGAGATTATCAAACAACTTGAATTGATGAATCCTACTCCTGTAGATGCAGCAAAGGGAGTCGATGGGTCGTATTCGAACGGTCTTGTTCCTTTAGAAGGAATATGGCGCATGATATGGACTACGGCCTTGGATGTTTTGAATTTGGGAGGAAATCCATTAGCAGCACCTGGAGCTATATACCAAAAGATTACACCGCCACTTGCCACCAATATTATTGATTTCATTCCACGTTATCAAAGCTTCTTGCCAACAGTCTTTCCATCTTCTTTGATAAGAGCAGAAGTGCAAACGAGAGCATCGAGTAGAGTGGGATACAGTAATCGTGTTGGTTTAGATTTTGAAGCTGTGAAACTTGCTCCTGTCGAATTACTAGGAATGAATACTGGTATTTTGCCCCCATTGAATTTCAATTTACCTAAAATCAAGGTTTCGGATCTACCAGGTGTAGATCCTAATAACTCACCTGGATACTTTGATGTAATTTACTTGGATGAAGATATGCTGATCATTCAGCAAAATGCACCAGGGGGGATTTTTGTTTCCATCAAAGTACCCGATTGTGAACCATGACTCTGTATGTCAAGTCTGTCTATTTTTTAAAAAAAATCAGTAGAACGAAATCAAACGCAACTATAGTTTCAACTCATAATGATTTTACTTTCTTTTACGTAGGACAACGATTCGTAATCCTCCAGTTCCTTGAACCACCTCTCGTTCATTCTTCGAAAAAGAGCCAAGGAGTGCTTTCTCAAGGTTCTTAATATTCTTGAATGGCCATGATGGTGAAGTACTTTCATCTATCACTTCCAAGGATCTCCTGCTACTGATGACAGTAAGGAAACCACCAACTTCTGAATTCACATTGAAGCCAGTGTGACCAAGTGTCAAATAAATACATATTCCATCAGGCTTTAAAACTGCTTCTAGAGTTTCTGCTAAAGCCTTCCATGCACCAGAGTTGTAAGTAAGGTCACTCCCAATGACAACATCGGCAGCATCGTAATAGTCCGCTGCATCTATGAAACCCCAAGATAACTTGTTACTCTCGCCTTTTGTAGCATCCACTCCATTCCATTCCATATTTTTTGTTACAATCGAAATCACCTCTTCATTTCCATCTGTTGCAATAACATACTTTGCTCCTAGTTTCGAAGCAGCAATGGAAGCCAACCCTGTTCCCGTTCCTAATTCCAATACAGTTTTACCCTTTAAGATATTTGAGTCATATTTCGATATTTGATCCAATAGACGAGTGAGACATATACCTGAGTTCCATAAGACAGTTCCAGTTCTTCCTGATATTTCTTTGCCATTTCCATTACTATCATCGGCACTGCCTTGATAAATTAGGATATCCTCGGATGTGCTTTGCAAAGGTATGTTCCTTGTCGGAAGAGTCATACAAATTTGTTGATATGCACCTGGTACAGGTGATTCATTCACTAAGGCTCCATTTTCACATTCTTTAGGTTCTATTGATTCATTCCTTTCGACTATATTCATAGATGTAGCGATTGAGGGGCAAACAAGTATTGTGATGGACAAAGGTATCGTCGAGGAAAGATACTGTCTTCTTTCCATATTCATTTCAGTTTTTTCATAAGAATGTGATCTTAACAGAAACGATGTTGAATCTTGTACGAGGCATGTTAATATAACAATAATTCTAGCTTTCATATATGCGACGATGATGAAACTGTTGAATATTAATATGATTGGATGATGAGCAAATGTAACACATGTAAGCATTAAGCATGTAAAGTTACCGTTTTGTTTATTGAAAAACTTGGAGACATAGATTTTGGCGGGGGGTTGTTGTTCGTTCTGGACCATTCAACAAAATAAATTTGTAAGCCAGTTACCTCGACAATCAAAGAGGATCATTATCATCGTGTTTACATGTGGAAATAGGTTGGTTCCATGTTTCTATTTCCAAAATTACGGAATCTTAATTCTCGGCATGTTTCAACACTAAGGCAGGATTTGAAAAGACCGGCTGAATCTGAAAGTGATGTAGCACAAAATGTCGAAACGACCAATGAAAGTGAAACCCATGATGAAAAACATGAAGTTAAAGTTCCATTGGAGGAACAAAATGAAACGAATCTATCAGAGAAAGAGTTAGACTCAAGCAAAATGAAGAAACGACGAATTTCTTCCGAGCTTAGGCTTTTAACGAGAGATGATTATCGTTTATCGAAAAAAGTTGATGTAAACAATCCATCCACAGTTCAACTTTACGCAGCTGATTTTGCAAATGTAGAGGCTTCATTGGACGCACCTAGACCAAAGCGAAGATTAAAAGCTGTATCTAGATATGAAGACACGCGGAGATCATATAGCGAAGAGAAAGAACTTCAAGAATTGCAAGGGAGAATTGGGTCGGGTTTTCTATGCCCGAAATGCCATGCTCATCTTGGGTATGATCTGAAAATGTGCTGGAGTTGCGGTTTAGAGTGTTATTACTCAGCTGGTATTGGGGTTGTAGTTTGCAAGGATAGGTCAAATGTTGCAACAGTAGATACTCTTATTGCTACTCAGAAGACCGATATTAAAGCAAATTACAATACTCGAACACGGTATACCGTCAAGGAGCAAAATTTTGAAACAACACAGAATGATGTTAAGGCTGTGAAATACACATCCACTACTAATTTGTGTGAAATGATACAAAACGCTGATACAAGCGAATGCGAGGCATGTTTGCAACTATTTCTACCTGCATATCTTCAACGTCATAGAAGAAGATGCCATCAATTGTCACCAGAAGAATTTGGTTGTCCACATTGCACAACTCAACCCTTTCAGTCCATGCATGATCGATTCAAACACATTCAAAAATTTCATCAAGGGTTACCTGTGGAACTGAGTGCCAAAGACAAGGCGAAGACGAAGCTTTATTTGTATGACTGTCCAAAGTGCAACTGCAGTATGACGTATGGCGATCTTCGTGATCATTTGCAAAGTGAACATGAGCTGGACATTAATGACGTTGTATCAATATTGACCTGTACTTGTCCATTTTGTCTTTTGCATTCAAAGCCTGTTCGTCGAAAATTTCAAACAATTGAGGGATTTTTATCACACGTGAAAAGTGATCATAAAGGTTGTACAGTTATTGGAATGAGATTGAAAATTGGAGAAAATAGTGGACCAGTAGCATGGAACGCAAGTAATAATGTTCAAATGAAACATATCAAGAAAGAAGACAACACATTTACTGATGCGGAATCGAATAATGATAGAGGGAAGAATTCACTTCTGCAGGACCTATATTGGGACGATTTCACAGTGGATAACATAGATTTAGGAGATATTGAAGGAATTCTTCAAGTAAGAAACAAGACAATTGAATCACTAATACGAGAAGTGAATGGTAAAATTAAACGGTTGGAACAGCGTACCAACGGGCATATTGATGACGACGATGATGATTTCATTGCCGAACAAAAATTGTACATCAGAGGAATCAGAGAGCGCACGAACAAAGCAGAAAGTGAAGCCTTAGAAAAGGCAATGTTCAAAGATAAATGTGAAGAGATGCAGCGTCTCTTGGATTATCAAAACAGAGGGAAAAAGAAATCGCCATCCGAAATCGAGTATGAAGAACTCCTGCGTCGTCCAATTCATTTTGCTGCAACGATACTGAAGGCAAGCAATCGAAGTGACGCATGCTTCATCGGAGAGACATGTGATTTATGTGGTACTGATCATGCATGTCAATTAGTAACAGCATCTGAAATCAGCAAAGCGGGTGGAAATATCAAAGATGCGTTGGAAAAAGCTATCATTGGTCAAAAGGTTGTTTTTATTCCGAGTTTGAAATTTAAAAGGATCGAAGATTCTGATTTGCCAAATGATCGTGATGAAGCTTCAGTAGAAAAAGTTGACGTCGATGAGAAAATTCAAACAAGAAGAGGCAGTGGAAGCGATAAAATTCAGCTTTGGAAGCTGTATGAATTGAGGCATACATTGGAATTTATGGTTCGATTCAACGCTGGCCTTTTGACGTCAAAATAGATAAATGATCTGATTTGATAATTATCATCAATGTAGATAATTTAACAATATCATTCAACAGTTGGCTCCACATTTTTCACAAAAGCGCTGAAAAGTTTGGGTTGCGATATTTCCAAACCATTATTCAAATCAACCACAAAACATCCTTTCACAAAAAATAGTCCTGGAAGCATTGCAATCAGTCGAACCTTACGAACAACACTACTTCCATTTGGTTGAACCTCTCCCAAGTTTTGAAAACTCTGACCAAAAACAACTATTCCCTTCATTTGTGGTAATCTAAATTGCAGTTGCAAGTTCATTACCTTGGAAGAGTGATTCACGATCAATACATGAATGTCAAACGGTTGTCCGATTTCAATTTCGGAAGGTGGTGAAATAGGTTCCACAGTCACTGGGAATATCTCATCCAAAGTCACTGTGTTATTGAGTACCAGAACTTTTCCACCCACGGATCCAGGTGACAATGGATCAGATCGTTCTGCTGCTGCGGCAGCGACATCAACGGATAATCCACTTCCATTCACAACATAGTCTTCCGTTCTTTTCCCATCATTGTCATCACCACCCTTACCACCTTCAAATACGGAAGGCGGGCAGTACACATAGGTGGACGCTATTCGTCCTGCTTCACCCATTGATTTTCTCCATGTCACAATCGCTTTGCCTATCTCATCACCAGAGGCAATACCTCTCATGGTAGCATCTTCGCTGGCAGCCTTGACTGCAAACAAATATCTACGAGATTCACCTGCATTCAAACGTCCACATTCATCAAACAATTCCAGTGCACTTTTCTCACTAATTGATTTTATCTGTGTAGGTTCAATGCGGTGAGCAATGAGACCTGAATACGGTTGAAAGTCAACATTTGATATTGTAAGTGCTCCTCCCGATGAACCGTTTTCGACGAATGATGCATTCTCTATTGCGAGACTGACAAAGCATGTTGCTTCCCCTCCTCTTAACGTTAATTCTCTTATATGCAATGGAGAAGATACGTGGAATCTATAAAATTTTCGTAGTGTTTTTCGTGGGTTTGGTATACCACTTTCCTCCAAGGATGGATCCACTGGACCATTATATCCACCGTAGGATACTTCAATCCTTAATATATGTTGACCTGCTTCCTCTACGGGTCTGGAAATGATGGCATCAATTCCATCCTTGGGTTGAATTTGTATTGGTTGGTACGATTTCCATTCTGGAATCGTCGATGGATACTTGCTTTCAAGTGAGCTGGGTATGTGAAATCTCTTGGTTGGCGTTTGAAGGACGGCCATAATCGAAAGATTTGTCACTGGCATAGAAGTATCCGCATTCAAAGCACCGACATAAGCGGTAAATGTTTCACCAATGTTGATAACTCCGAAGCTGTCAGGTAATATAAGATCGGATGAGAGTCCTGGTGAGGTCTGCTTTTGTATGGCTGTCTCACATAACTCAGGGGATTGTATTCGCATCACTTTCAATGTGGGTGTTGCCGAAGGCATTGCCACATTTTCTATCACACCTATATTTGGTTCCATCTTTCTCACGGATTTGAGTAGTCTATTTTAATCAATGTTAAAGTTTGGTACGAGATAAGATAGATTGTTGATGATTCCACTACTGGTAGATACTAACTATGCACATTACGATCTCAAAACGATATGCTTTTTTTGATTTGAAGTTCTGGTCCCGTACTAAAATCTTACAGTACCTCAAACTTGCAACTGACCAGTCAGTCACTGGAGTGAGTGAGTCACTGACTCACTCTATTTCCTCTCTCTGCATAAATACCATCCATCACTTTTTTCTCTTTCCACAGAAATCCATCATTTATCACTCTATTCTCCATCATGTTCAAGAAAATTGCATTCCTAGCCCTCCTTGCCACTGCTAACGCATTTGCACCTGCTTCTACCATCAACAACAAATCTTCCACTGCATTGAATTTGAAAGTGGGAGAAGTTGCCCCTGATTTTTCTCTCAAAGATCAAAATGGAAAGGTTGTAAAGAGATCTTCCATCAAAAAGCCTCTCGTCGTATACTTCTACCCCGCTGATTCTAGTCCCGGGTGCACGGTACAGGCCAAGTCATTCAACGAATCCGTCGAGGACATTCGCAAGACGTACGGTGCTGAACTCGTTGGTATCAGTGGACAAGGAGTGGAATCCAAACAGGCCTTCGCCAAAGAGCTTGGATTGACCTTCTCTATCCTTGCCGATGAAGATGATGCCGTACGTAAGGCATTCGCTGTGCCTAAGGCTGCTCTTGGATTCCTTCCAGGACGTGTCACTTATGTTCTTGACAAACAAGGAGTGTGTGTTAAGGTATTCGATGATCTTGTGAATGCCGCCAAGCATGTGGATGCTGCTACAGATGCACTCAAGACTTTGAAAGTAGAGGCACCGGCTGCCAAGAATCCATTTGCTGCGTTCCTTAAGAAATAAGTAGTTGTGGATGTATATATATAATTATTATTATTATTGTTTTACATATTACACGTGCATAGATATACATATATATATTTGAAGACCTTTAGATAAAGAAAGATATCCTTTTTGTATGTTGATCTCAAATGCCAAGAAGATGTGAACTTCTGCATATGACTGAAGAATCTTGCAATGACGTAAAATCCAAACACAGTATTTTGGCTAAATCAGTGGGAAATACCGGTCGGATTTTGGCCAGGGCCAGTTTTTTGTCGCCTTCAGGCTGAGGGG
>Ga0213868_10002951_pt1 | contig 16034 bp, 20 predicted proteins | sample PICome_9_FD_160087 | JGI IMG/M metagenome (GOLD analysis project Ga0213868, IMG submission 160087) | Coastal seawater microbial communities near Pivers Island, North Carolina, United States - PICO127 | ecosystem: Environmental > Aquatic > Marine > Coastal | place: USA: North Carolina...
TATTTGGGACAATTTCATTAATCTGGATTAGCAAAGCTAGTTTTTTTTAATTAAACCAGCAATTTTTTGCTTTTATGAGTAAGGTTAAAAATATCGAAATTTATAATTCTACCGAGCCTACAGTTGTAACTATTGGTACGTTCGATGGTGTGCATATTGGACATCAAAAAATCATTAAACGCTTAATTAATACTGGTAAATCAAAAGGATTAAAGTCTGTTATATTAACGTTTTTTCCACATCCTAGAATGGTACTTCAAAAGGATTCAAACATTAAATTAATAAACACTATTGACGAGCGCAGAAACATTTTAGATGATTTAGGATTAGATTATTTGCTGATTAAAAAGTTTACACATGAGTTTTCAAGACTTTCAGCTGAAGATTTTGTTAAAGAGATTTTAGTAGAAAAACTAAACGCAAAAAAAGTTATTATTGGTTACGACCATAGATTCGGCAGAAATAGAAATGCTGATATTAACGATTTAAAAACCTTTGGAGAGACTTTTGGTTTTGAAGTAGAAGAAATTTCAGCCCAAGATATTAATGATGTTGCAGTAAGCTCAACAAAAATTAGATCGGCTCTAATGGATGGAGAAATACATAAGGCCAATGCGTATTTAGGGTATAATTTTATGTTAACTGGAAAAGTTACAAAAGGCAAAAGTTTAGGAAAAGAATTAGGGTTTCCAACAGCTAATATTGAAATTGAAGAAGATTATAAAATTATTCCTAAGCAAGGGTCTTACATTGTGAATTCTATGATTAAAGATACGCTTGTTTATGGCATGATGAATATAGGAATGAACCCCACAGTTAATGGGCGTAAGCAAACTATTGAGGTGCACTTTTTTGATTTTGATGATGATATTTATGAAGACACAATAAAGATATATTTACTACATAGAATTCGTGATGAAGAAAAATTTGAATCCCTTGAAGCTCTTAAACTTCAACTTGCAAAAGATAAAGAAACTGCAATAGAGTATATTTCAAACCTAAATGCTGAATAATTGGCTCTTTAAACATATTGATAATTCAGCATTAATCGTCTTTAGAATTATTTTCGGACTCCTTTGTTTTTTAGAATCTGTAGGTGCTAATTTTACAGGTTGGGTAAAACATACTTTAGTTGACCCAGATTTCACATTTAATTTTATAGGTTTTGAATTTTTACAGCCATTACCAGGGAACGGCATGTATTATTACTATGCTATAATGGGTATTTTTGGTTTACTCATTATGGTAGGTTATAAATACCGATTTAGCATGTTTGCATTTACAATCATGTGGTCTGCTACGTATTTAATGCAGAAATCATCATATAATAACCATTATTATTTATTGATGCTTTTAAGTGGAATAATGGTGTTTCTTCCGGCGCATAAATATGCATCAGTTGATGTTAAACTAAACCCCGAAATTAAGAGTTATTCCATGCCGAAATGGTGTCGTTGGGTTATTATTATTCAGTTGTTTATAGTTTACACCTATGCTTCTGTAGCCAAATTTTATCCTGATTGGTTAGACACTTCGGTCATAAAAATGATGATGGAAGGGAAAAAGCATTATGTTTTTGTTGGTGACTTTCTTCAGCAAAAATGGCTGCATTATGTGTTGGCGTACGGTGGTATTTTGTTTGATGGTTTAATTATACCCTTATTGTTATTTAAACCCACAAGAAAATATACGTTTATAGTGTCTATTTTCTTCCATGTGTTCAATTCGTTTATATTTCAAATTGGCATATTTCCATATTTAGCTTTAGCATTTTCTTTATTCTTTTTTCCTGCTGAAAAAATTCAAAAGCTATTTTTAAAAAAGAAAACCTGTTATACAGCAGAAGAGATTGTTATTCCGAAGTTAAAAACACTTCTAATTATAGGTTTTTCAATTTATTTTATCATTCAAATAGGTTTGCCATTAAGACACCATTTTATTGAAGATAATGTTTTAAGGACCGAAGAAGGACATAGATTATCATGGCGTATGATGCTTCGAATAAAAAGTGGGCAAACCTCATATTGGATTGAAAATAAAGACTCAAGGAAGCGCACTCATATTGACTTAAATAAATATTTAAGCACGAAGCAAAAAAGATCTGTAAGCACAAAACCAGATGTTATGTGGCAATTTGCACAACGTTTAAAACAAGATTTTAAAAATAAGGGACAAGATGTTGCGGTGTATATAAATTGTAAAGTTAGCATTAACGGAAAGCCATATAAAACCTTAATTAACCCAGACATTGATATTGCTAATGTAGAGTGGGATGTTTTTAATCACAGCAATTGGATTTTACCTTTAAAAGAAGAGTGATTATCTATTCATTTCATTAAATTTGTTGCTTAAATTTTAATGTCATGTTACAAGTTCCTTTTATTAGAGAAAACAAAGAATTAGTTATTGAACGTTTAGCAAAACGAAATATAGATGCTACGCAAATGATTAATAATGTCATTACTTTTGATGAAGATAGAAGACGTCTTCAAGCAGAGTTAGATAATACTTTGGCTGAATCTAACACCTTATCAAAGGAAATAGGAAACTTATACAAATCTGGTGAAGCTCAAAAGGCTAATCTATTAAAAGAAAAAACCAGTCAATTAAAAGACGTTTCAAAAGAACTTTCTGAGGATTTAAATAATAAAGTGGAAGCTTTAAAGGAATTACTTTATAAAATCCCAAATGTACCTCATGATGTTGTGCCTCGCGGGAATTCTGAGTTAGATAATGAAGAAATTTTTAAAGCAGGAGATATTCCCAAACTACACAATGGCGCTCTACCACATTGGGAGCTAGCTAAGAAGTACGATATCATAGATTTTGAGTTAGGTAACAAAATTACTGGTGCTGGATTTCCAGTATATAAAGGAAAGGGTGCTAGGTTACAACGTGCATTAATTGCTTATTTTTTAGATAAAAATACAGCTGCTGGTTATACGGAATACCAATTACCACTTATGGTTAACGAAGCTTCTGCTTTTGGTACAGGACAATTACCTGATAAAGAAGGGCAGATGTATCATGTTACAGAAGATAATTTATACTTAATACCAACTGCTGAAGTACCTGGAACCAATATTTTTAGAGATGTGGTTTTAAATGAAAACGAACTACCAGTGGGCATAACAGGATATACGCCATGTTTTCGTCGTGAAGCAGGAAGTTATGGGGCACACGTTAGAGGATTAAATAGGCTACATCAATTTGATAAGGTTGAAATTATTCGTGTTGAACACCCTAGTAAATCTTATAAAGCTTTAGATGGTATGGTTGACCATGTAAAAGACATTTTAAAAGAATTAAAACTACCATACAGAATTTTACGTTTGTGCGGAGGAGATACCTCTTTTGCAGCGTCTTTAACTTATGATTTTGAGGTGTTTTCTACGGCCCAAGATAGATGGTTGGAAATTTCTTCTGTTTCAAATTTCGAAACGTTTCAGGCGAATCGTTTAAAACTTCGATATAAAAATAGTGATGGTAAAAATGAATTAGCGCATACACTTAATGGTAGCTCTTTAGCATTGCCTAGAGTCTTAGCTGGAATTCTAGAAAATTACCAAACGGAAGACGGAATTCTTGTTCCTGAAGTACTTCAACCTTATACCGGTTTTAAAATTATTAATTAAAGTAAAAAACTTACAAAAATTAAAATTTGTATTCATTTTTATCGATGAAATACATATTAAGCATGCTGTTTAACGAATTTTCTTTTGTTTATTTGATTTTTTAAGATTTATTACTGTATTTCGCTTAACCAAATCTACCTAACCTACTAATTATGAAGAATGTTAAGCGCGTTGTCCTTTTAATTGCTTTGATTTTTTTCGCAACTAAAGTTTTATCTTCAGATTTCGAATTGTTTAAATCCGAAGATAATACCACAACTATTGCGAGTAAATAGGAATTTTTAAAACAAAATTCTTGATGTAATTCAATAATATTTTTTGAAAATAGTCATTCTTATCAATAATAAGAATTAAAGACTGTCCCCAATCGAGTATTTAATTAACAAGTAGTTAATAGAAAATTATTTTTGGTTGGTAAGTGCCCGATTTTTTGTCGGGCACTTTTTTTATAAAAACTTTTACATTATCAACACCTTACATTTGCTATATTTACGGTATGCGATATATATTATTTTTTTGCTTTTTACTATCTAGTATTTTGTATTCACAAAATGCTATGCTTGCCAAAGACTATTTCCAAAAAGGCGAATTTGAAAAGGCATTAATTGAGTATAAAAATTTGTATGCTAAATCGTCCTCAAATATTAATTACATCAATCAAATTATAAGTACGCATCAGCAATTAGAGCAATATGATGATGCTGAAAAATTCATATTGAAATTGATGGAACGTATTACATATCCCGCTTTTATTGTGGAGTTAGGATATAATTATCAGCTTAAAAATGATTTACAAAAGGCAAATGAAAACTATCAGAAAGCCATAGCTACAATTGATGAAAAAGCAAGTAATGTATTTGCTATAGCTAGAAGTTTTCAAAACCATTCTCTTTTAGCTGAAGCAGTAGTTTCTTATGAAAAGGCTGCGGTGTTAAACCCAGAATTTAATTTTAATGTTCAACTTGCACAAATTTATGGAGAGCAAGGGAATATTGAAAAAATGTTTAATAGTTATATCAATTTTGCAGAATCAAATCCTATAGTTTTAAGAGATGTTAAGCGTGCTATTAATGATTTTATAACTGAGGACAGTGCTAATGAAAATAATGTTTTGTTTCGCAAGCTTCTTCTGAAAAAATTACAGCAAGAACCCAATATTCTATGGAATGAGTTATTAAGTTGGTTGTTTATTCAACAAAAAGATTTTAAAAAGGCATTTACTCAAGAAAAAGCGATTTATAAAAGACAACCAGAAAGTTTAAGCAGAATTGAAGAGATTGCACTAATGGCTTCGAACGACAATGAAAATGAAATTGCTCGAGATGTTTTCAATTACATTATAGACACATCCCAGGATGCTGAAACAAAACTTGATGCACATCAAAATTTACTTCAAATAGATATTAAAGAAAGTTCAAAATCTAATTACGGAGTTATTAAGAGTAAATATTTAGAGTTATTAAAAACATTTGGAGATCAATCTGAAACTTTAGAATTACAAGTTTCTTATGGGCACTTTTTAGCCTTTTATTTAAACGAAACCAAAGAAGCTACAAGATTCCTAGAAAACAGTTTAAAACAACCCTTAGCATCCATAGAAAAGGCGCAAGTTAAATTAGAGTTGGGTGATATTTTAGTCTTACAAGAACAATTTAATAAAGCATTAATTTATTACACTCAAATTCAGCGTAACTTAAAAAATAGCACTATTTCTCAAGAGGCACGTTTTAAAGTTGCTAAAGCGAGTTACTACAAAGGCGATTTCAAATGGGCAGAATCTCAACTTAAAATTTTAAAAGCCTCAACATCTCAACTTATAGCAAATGATGCACTTGATTTAAAACTCCTAATTTCTGATAATAAATATGAAGATTCACTTCAAACTGCATTAAGGCGTTATGCAAAAGCAGACTTACTAGCTTTTCAAAATAGGAATGAAGAAGCCATTGATTTGCTCGACAAAATCCTTGAAGAACATAAGACAGAACCTATAATTGCTCAAGCTTTATACAAACAGGCTCAATTATTCGAATTAAAATTGCAGTTTGAAAAAGCTAAGGCAAATTACCAAGCGATTATAGATAACTATAGAGATGGGATTTTAATTGATGATGCCTATTTTTATTTAGCAGAAATATATGAGAATCAGTTAAATCTTCCTGAAAAGGCAAAGGATTTATATGAACAAATTATTTTTAATCATGCCGATAGTATTTATTTTGTCGATGCTAGAAAGCGCTATAGATTATTAAGAGGAGACGCTATAAATTAATATGATAGTCGCTGAAACTAATAGATTGCTTATTTCTAAATTCACGTTAAAAGATGCTCCTTTCTTTTTAGAATTGGTTAATTCACCCAATTGGATAAAATATATTGGTGATAGACAGACTAAAACGATTAAAGAAGCTGAAGAAAGAATAAAAACGGGTCATTTAAGAAGCTATAAAACTCATGGTTTTGGGTTCTATAAATTATTACTTAAAGCAGAAAACAATAAACCTATTGGTACCTGTGGACTCATAAAACGAGATACTTTAGAATATGTAGATGTTGGTTTTGCAATGCTTCCAAACTATGAAAGTTTAGGACTTGCTCACGAAGCATCAATTAAAATTATTAAACTTGCAAAAAACGTATTTAAATTAGATAAAATAATAGCCATAACAACTTCAGATAATGATAGTTCTATTAAGTTATTAAAAAAACTGGGATTAACATATGAAAAAAAAGTAACTCCTTTTGAAGACGAAGAAGATCTCATATTATTTGGAAAAACCTTATAAATAAAAATGATAATATACAACGTAACAGCAAACATTGAAGAATCCATTCATGACGAATGGCTTACTTGGATAAAAGAGCACATCCCGAAAGTTTTAGGTACAGGAAAATTTGAAAAGGCAACGTTGTCTAGAGTTTTAGTTGAAGAAGATATGGGGGGTGTCACGTATTCTGTTCAATACCGTTCATATTCGCGAGAAGCCTTGGATGCTTATTACAAAGAAGACGCTGATAAATTGAGGCAAGAAGGATTAAAAAAGTTCGCAGATAAAATGCTGGCTTTTAGAACGGAACTTGAGATAGTGGATGAGTACACCGTGAATTTTAAATAGCTTAGTTTTGTCTAATAATCTAAATCCGTGAATTCGTGGCATATAAACCCAACCAACATCAGGTAAAAGCAAAAAAATATTTAGGTCAGCACTTTTTAAATGACGAGTCTGTTGCAGAAAAAATAGCAGATACACTCATTTTAAAAGACTATAAAAATGTTTTAGAAATTGGTCCTGGTATGGGTGTACTTACCAAATATTTGCTAAAAAAAGAGAAAACAACTTATGTTATAGAAATTGATTCCGAGTCAGTTGAATATCTTCAAGCAAATTACCTCAATCTCGCACCAAGAATTATAGAAAAGGACTTTTTGAAATACGATTTAAACGAAGTTTTTAATCAAGAACCCTTTGCTATCATTGGCAACTTTCCTTATAATATTTCAACCCAAATCGTTTTTAAGACCTTAGAAATGAGGGATCAAATTCCTGAATTCTCAGGGATGTTTCAAAAAGAAGTAGCACAACGTATCTGCTCAAAAGAAGGTAGTAAAGTATATGGAATTCTTTCAGTATTAACACAAGCGTTTTATGACGCCGAATATTTATTTACAGTACCACCACATGTTTTTAACCCACCTCCAAAAGTAGATTCAGGTGTTTTAAGACTCACAAGAAAAGCAGATTATTCACTACCATGTGATGAAAAATTCTTTTTTAAAGTCGTTAAGACCGCTTTTCAACAACGCAGAAAAACACTTCGTAACAGTTTAAAAACATTCGATTTATCTGATAATTTAAAAGCAAATAGTATATTTGGCAAACGTCCAGAACAATTAAGTGTTCAAGATTTTATTGAGCTCACACAGTTACTAGAAAAAGACGTTTAGAACTTTTTAATTTTTTCCGTTTGTCAGAAGAAAACGAAAACATACAATTTCAATTAACCGATGAGCTCATTGAGCAAGTTGAGCTATTTATCGAGAAACAAAACGATAAAGAACTTCACAAGCTACTAGATGATTTTCATTATGCTGATATTGCTGAAATTTTAGATGAATTAAATCTAGAACAAGCAGTGTATGTTATAAAGCTTCTTGACTCTGAAAGAACTTCAGATATCCTAATGGAGTTGGATGAAGACAATCGAGAAAAAGTTTTAAAAAATCTTTCTGCCAAAGAAATTGCCGAAGAAGTTGAAGAATTAGATACCGATGATGCGGCAGATATTATTGCAGAATTGCCAGAAGATCGTCAACAGGCGGTAATAGCTCAAATTGAAGACGAAGAACACAAAGCAGAAATTACCGAACTTTTAGCCTACGATGAAGATACAGCAGGTGGACTCATGGCCAAAGAGCTTGTAAAAGTTTATGAAACATGGACGGTGGCTGGCTGTATGCGAAGAATTAGGGGTCAAGCCGAAGAAGTAACACGCGTGCATTCTATTTATGTAGTAAATAAGGAAGAAAAGCTTATTGGTCGTCTTTCTTTGAAAGATTTAATTGTAGCTAAAAGCGAGCAAAAAATATCAGACTTAGTTAAGGTTAATGTAGACTATGTAAATGTTCATGATGATGTAGAAGAAGTAGCCAAAGTTATGGCAAAGTATGATTTAGAGGCTATTCCTGTAGTTGATAAAAATCAAATACTTTTAGGTAGAATTACCATTGATGATATTGTAGACGTACTAAGAGAAGAAGCCGATAAAGATTACCAAATGGCGGCCGGTATTACCGGAGATGTTGAGGCAGATGATAGTATTCTTGAGCTTACCAGAGCGCGGTTACCATGGCTGTTTTTAGGCTTAGTAGGTGGTATAGGTGCTTTTTTAATCATGGAAGGCTTCGAAGGACTTTTTACAGGAAAAGCGGTAATATTATTCTTTTTTACGCCCCTAATTGCAGCAATGGCTGGAAATGTAGGTGTACAATCTAGCGCCATTATCGTGCAAGGTTTGGCCAATGATGATGTTCGTGGAAGTGTCAATAGCCGATTAATAAAAGAGATGTTGCTCGCAGCCCTTAACGGTTTCATATTAGCCATATTTCTCTTTTTATTTATATGGGCTTTCAAAGGCGAATTAAACACCGCTTTGGCTATTTCAGTATCTCTTGTGGCCGTTATTATTGTTGCGGGACTCATAGGTACTTTTGTGCCATTGTTTCTAAACAAACGCGGCATCGATCCAGCAATTGCCACAGGCCCTTTTATTACTACGAGCAATGATATTTTAGGTATTCTACTCTATTTTTGGATAGCAAAAATGATTCTTGGAATTTAATATTTGGCCGCCTGCCTGCCGGTAGACAGGTTACCACAAGGGTCGGGCTTTATTCGTTGGTTTATATTTTAGATTATTGAACTCATGAATATAAATATTTCACTACTTGCTTCCTCCTTCGTCGGCGAGCTCAAAACAAACCGTTAAATCCCTAACGCAAAACTTCGTAATTTTACATCATGAAAAGTATTAACATAAAGGACAAGTTCTCTAAATTCGATAAAAATTGGCATCCACATCAAATTGCAGTGGTAGATAATATGCAGGTTATTTTGGCGAAACTTAAAGGCGAATTTGTATGACACTATCATGAAGATGAGGATGAATTGTTTCAAGTCATTAAAGGCACATTATATATGCAATTCAGAGACCGAACAGAAGTGGTAAACGAAGGCGAAATTATTGTGGTACCAAAAGGCGTCAAGCATAACCCATTCACAAAAAACGATGAAGAAGTTCATGTCTTGCTATTCGAAAAATTAAGCACTGCACATACAGGAAAAGTAAAACACGAAAAGACTCAAACTCATTACCCAAAAATTTAAATGAAAGTATTACATCTGGACACCAATCACGAATTATTAATCAATCAATTAAACGATTTAGGTTTCACGAATTATGAAGATTATAAGTCTTCAAAAGAAGTTGTTGAAGCGAATATTCATGAGTATGATGGCATTGTTTTAAGAAGTCGTTTTACTATAGACAAGCAATTTCTAGATGCAGCAAAAAATCTAAAATTTATTGGTCGTGTTGGTGCAGGATTAGAAAATATAGATGGCGACTACGCCGAACAAAAAGGCGTGTATTTAATATCCGCACCAGAAGGCAATAGAAATGCAGTTGGTGAGCATTCGTTAGGTATGTTATTGTCACTTTTTAACAAACTGAATAAGGGAGATCATGAGGTGCGACAAGGTAAATGGTTACGAGAAGAAAATAGAGGAGTAGAACTTGATGGAAAAACAGTAGGTTTAATTGGCTACGGAAACATGGGGAAAGCTTTTGCGAAAAAGCTACGCGGGTTTGATGTTGCCGTGTTATGTTATGATATAAAAGACCATGTTGGAGATGAAAATGCAAAACAAGTATCACTTGCAATCTTTCAAGAAAAAGTAGATGTGGTGAGTTTACACACCCCACAAACTCCCCTAACCTTAAACATGATTAATACAGCGTTTATTAATCAAATTAAAAAACCATTTTGGCTCATTAATACCGCAAGAGGTAAAAGTGTAGCCACAGCAGATTTAGTTTCCGCATTAAAATCAGGTAAAATTTTGGGAGCCGGGTTAGATGTTTTAGAATACGAAAAAGCCTCTTTTGAAACACTTTTTTCTTCAAAATTACCAGAAGCATTTCGATATTTAATAAATTCAGAAAAGGTATTATTATCACCACATGTTGCTGGCTGGACTATTGAAAGTAAAGAAAAATTGGCTCAAACTATAGTTGATAAAATTAAAGCTAAATTTTGTTAATTTTAATGCATGAAGAAAACCATCTTAGTTTTTTTCAGGATTAGTATGGGCTTTGTTACTATTATTTCAAATTAGTACATATTCCATAAACTCTGGAAATTTGAAAATGGAATTTGTTATCGCTAGAAGTGCTATTGTGTTTTTTATTATTGGAATATAGATCAACAAAAAAAGTCTTCATAAATCTACATATCCTTCTGAAGAAATCAATCATAAAAAAAAATTTAGAAATCACATCTCTCGAATATGAGGTACTTCAATCTATTTCTTTATTTGATAAACCTTCTGAAATAGCCAATAAATTATTTCTTTCAGAAAGCACTATAAAAACCCATCTCTCTAATCTTTTAGTGAAGCTAAACGCAGAACTCAAGCGTTGCAAATAGCAAAAGATTTTCAAATTATTTAAGCCTTATTATTGATTACTAGTAATTAGGTGCTTTAGTATGAACATATTTTTTTATTATCTTAATAGTTTTATAGCTTATTAAATCAATTTACATCTTATGAAAAAATCAGTTTTAAAATTCGGTCTTTTAAGTAGTTTAACCCTTGTTATTTTATTTGCAATTCAATTTTCATTAGGAGATAGCCTGAGTTATTCTAATAGTGAGATTTTCGGATACATTAGTATTGTATTAGCTTTACTTTTTATTTATTTTGCTATTAAAAACTATAAGGATTCTGTAAATAATGGTTCAGTATCTTTCGGTAAGGCATTATTAATAGGTGTTTTAGTTAGCTTGCTTGCAGGACTGACTTTTGGAATTATAAATTATATTTATGTAGAAGTCATCAACCCAGAGTTTATGACCGAGTACTATAATCATATGGTTGAAAAAGCAAAATCCTCATTGTCTGCTGCCGAATTTCAAATTAGGCTTCAAGATATGGAGGCAGAGAAAGAATTATTCTCAAATTCAATAATTAGTTCATTAGTTATGTCGGCAACTGTTCTAATTATAGGATTTGTTATAGCTGCAATTTCAGGATTAATACTTCAACGTAAATAATTTAATTATGCAGTCAAAAGCAATATCACTAAAACAATATCTAGAAGAATTACCTGAAGACAGGAAAGAACCCGTTTCTAAATTAAGACAACAAATTTTAGACAACCTTCCAAAAGGTATTGAAGAAGCAATGAATTATGGAATGTTAGGTTATGTTGTCCCACATTCAGTTTATCCAGACGGATACCATTGCGACCCAAAATCACCATTACCATTTATGAGTTTGGCATCTCAAAAAAACTTTGTAGCTGTTTATAGTATGGTACTTTATTCTAGGAAAGATTTGATGGATTGGTTTACTTCAGAATATACTAAACGTTGTAAGTATAAGCTAGATATGGGTAAAAGTTGTATCAGGTTTAAACAAATGAATGATATTCCTTTTGATTTAATAGGCGAATTAACCGCTAAAGTAAGCACGGAGGAATGGATAGATATTTACGAATCCGCATTCAAAAAATAATTAGCAACAAACAAACTTAAATTATGAAACTAGGTGCATTTTCAATAAGTCTTAATATAAAAGATATTAAGGCATCAAAACAATTTTACGAAACCCTCGGTTTTATTCAGTTTGCTGGCGATATTGAAAAAAATATTTTAACCTTTAATCTAGGTTGGGATGAAAGCGCAAATAAAGTGGATCCTTTTGATGATGTTCGAACCATTCAAAAACACTTAAAAGATAATAGACTAAAGCTAGAAAGTGAAGCGGATGAAAACACTTCTGGTCCAACAAGTATGGTCATGTACGATCCAGATGGGAATACCATACTTATAGATCAGCATGTGTAATTAAAACACAATAAAATATGAAAAATCGAGTAACAGGAATAGGCGGGTTGTTTTTTAAAACAAAAGATCCAAAAGCGTCAAAAGATTGGTATAAAAGACATTTAGGTTTTAATACTGATGATTACGGTTGTACCTTTTGGTGGAAGGATAAAGATGGTAAAGATTGCTCTACCCAATGGAGTCCTTTTCCTGAAGACACAAAATATTATGAGCCTTCAAAAAAGGACTTTATGTTTAATTATAGGGTTGAAAATTTACATGAATTACTTAAAGTTTTAAAAGAAGAGGGTGTTACTATTGTTGATGAAGTTCAAGAATACGAGTACGGGAAATTTGGTTGGATTTTGGACAATGATGGTAATAAGATTGAGCTTTGGGAACCAGTAGATTCTGCTTTTTTGTAAATTAGCATTTCAAATATAGCTATTGACTTATTTAGAAATTCTTCAATCATATAACTTAACTGCATTACAATGGACTGCCATTGGTATTGCAGTTTTTTTATTGGGTTTGGCCAAATCAGGAATTAAAGGAATTGGGATTATCATTGTGGTGATACTTGCTTTTGTTTTTGGTGAAAAGGCATCAACGGGTATTTTGCTTCCTATGTTAATTTGTGCTGATATTTTTGCGGTTGTTTATTATAATAGACATGCGCAATGGCACATTATCAAAAAGTTGATCCCTTGGATGTTTGTGGGTGTTTTAGTTGGTGTTTGGGTTGGTAATGATATTTCTGAAACGGTTTTTAAAAGGTTAATGGCCATAATAATTATTATTTCAGTAGGTATTATGTTTTATACCGAAAGCAGAAAATCTAATACAGTTCCAACAAATAAATTATTCGCTATAATCACAGGATTTTTAGCGGGGTTCACCACTATGATTGGAAATCTAGCAGGACCGATTTCTAATATTTATTTTCTTGCCATGCGTTTTCCGAAGAATGAATTTATAGGCACAGCAGCTTGGTTGTTTTTTATCATAAATGTGTTTAAGTTGCCTTTTCATATTTTTATTTGGAAAACGGTTACTACCGAAACATTGGTTTTGAATTCGGTGCTGATACCTGCAGTTATTATTGGATTTTTCTTAGGAGCCTACATTGTTAAGTTAATTTCTAATGTAAATTACAGACGTTTCATTTTAATTGTAACAGCTATTGGAGGTGTTATTATGTTGTTTAAATAATTTGAATGGAAGTAATTTGTAACATAATGATAAGATAAAAGACGTTTAGTTATAAGAGTTTATTTTTATTAACTTTATGGTCTAACCAAAATTATTTACACAATGTCTGATGAAAAAAATTTAAGCGACGATCTAAACGATATGTTAGGTGATGCTAAAGATGGCGCTAAAAAAGCTGCTGATAATGTAAGCGGCAAAGCAAGTGAGTTAGCAGATGACGCCAAAGGACTTGCAGGTGATGCTAAAGAAAAAGCAAAAGAATTTGCTAGTGAAGCTAAAGAGACAGCTTCAGAGTTTGCTGAAAGTGCAAAAGAAACATTTGAACAAGCAACTGGTGAAAACAAGAAAATTTTAGCTGGAGTTTTAGCTATAATATTAGGGCCTTTAGGTGTACATAAATTTATTTTAGGATACAATAAGGAAGGAATTATTTTATTAGTAATTACATTTATCCTTGGTTTTATAACTTGTGGATTGGGAGCTGGATTAACAGGTGTAATTGGTTTAATAGAAGGCATTGTCTATTTAACTAAATCTGATGAGGAATTTTATAACACATATCAAGTTGGAAAAAAACCTTGGTTTTAATATAAAATCTAAAAAAGTCAAAAAAAGGTGTTTTGGCTTTTTTATTTAAAATTAACATCGTAATATTGCAATATACAAATAAATAAAATGGGTGTTACAAAAACACAAATATTTACGGATAAGCAAAATGATTTAGCACAGCTTTTTAAAGTGCTTGGGCACCCTGCTCGTGTGACTATTTTGCAGTATATAAGTAATCAAAATAGCTGTATATGTAATGATTTGGTTGAGGAAATTGGTTTAGCCCAAGCTACTATTTCTCAGCATTTAAAAGAATTGAAAAGTATTGGACTGCTTAAAGGAGAGGTAGAAGGTAAGAGTATGTGTTATTGCATTAATGTTGAACGTTGGACAGCAATTCAAAATCAATTAAATAGTTTTTTTAATACGACAAAGGCCAACTGTTGCTAGCCTATTATTAGCCTTTAATTAGATCACTCAAACGTAAAAAAATAATAGAAATGAAAACACAAGAATTTTTTAAACTACTTGAGGACAATAAAGAGAAATCTTTGTTATTTGAATACGCCCCAAATGTTTTGGTTGGTGCAAATTACCATATTACAGAAGTGAAACACATTGCAGTAGATTCTGTAGATTGTGGTGCACAAACTGATTCTTGGAATGAAACCATTATTCAGCTATGGGAAAGCCCACTGGAATTAGGCAAAACAGAATATCTAACGGTTTTTAAAGCCTCGTCTATTCTTAAAAAAGTAGGCGCAATGAAACCTTATGATTTAGATTCTGAAGTAAAATTTGAATATAGTAATGCAAACTTTCATACAGCGCAATTATTTGTCAATGATTTTGAAATAAAAGAAGGAAATATAATTGTTAAATTAGCTATCGAAAAAACAGATTGTAAAGCCAAAGAACTTTGTGGTGTTCCTGAAACTATAGAAAAATCAACTTCAAATTTAGAATCGTCTTGCGCTCCTGGAGGTGGCTGTTGTTAATTATATAATAAATGATGAAAGATAAAATATTATTTGAACCTATATCCAATGTAATAAATTCATTAGATATGGCTGAAATTTCTGAGGGAAGAAAAGTTATACTTAAGCCTTTAATAGATTATTTAAAGGATAAGATTAGTGCTAATAAATCTATTCGTTTAAATTTTATTTGTACACATAATTCACGTCGTAGTCATTTGTCTCAAATTTGGGCACAAACTATGGCTGCATATTATAATATCAATAACGTATCATGTTATTCCGGAGGGACAGAAGCAACTGCAATGTTTCTAAAAGTTGGAGAAACTTTGAAAAATCAAGGCTTCCAGATTGCTAAATTATCAGAAGAAAATAACCCTGTGTATAGTGTTAAATTCTCCAAAAACGAACCGTCTATAATAGCTTTTTCAAAGCAATTTAGTGATGGTTTTAATCCAACTTCTGACTTTGCAGCAATTATGACTTGCTCTTCAGCAGATAAAGCTTGCCCTATGGTATTTGGTTGTGATAAGCGTATAGCCATAACCTATGAAGACCCAAAAAAGTCTGATGGCACAGCGCAACAAACAGAAACCTATTTAAGAAGAAGTTTGCAAATAGCAACAGAGATGAAGTTTGTGTTTTCCAATGTAAATTAGGAAATATTTAGTTAATAATACATACAGATTAAAGCATAGAACCCAAATAGTATTTGATTTTCAATGGCATTCTATTTATCTGAATTATTATTCTGGTTAGAAAATTTACTTTCTAATTCGGCCTGAAACTCTTCCATTACTGGGCGCACGGTACTTTCGGGCAAGTCGGCAATTTTAATATACATCAACCCATCAACTGAGTTATTAAATAAAGGGTCAACATTAAAAGCAACCAAACGGGCATTTTGTTTAATGTATTTTTTTAGCAGAACGGGCAATCGCAAGGCTCCTGGTTCAATTTCATCAATAAATTTATCAAACTTGTTTAAATCGGCTGCGGCTTCGTCAAAAACAAAATCTTTATCAGCGTCTTTTAACTTCACTTTAAACTCCT
>Ga0213868_10002952_pt1 | contig 16027 bp, 12 predicted proteins | sample PICome_9_FD_160087 | JGI IMG/M metagenome (GOLD analysis project Ga0213868, IMG submission 160087) | Coastal seawater microbial communities near Pivers Island, North Carolina, United States - PICO127 | ecosystem: Environmental > Aquatic > Marine > Coastal | place: USA: North Carolina...
ATCCTCTTTTCGAATCAGCTCTGCTGTTCCACCTACGTTTGTTACTACCATCTTTATACCACTGTCTAGTAGTTCATCCACAACGCATGGACTATTTTCGATCAAGGATGGAATGACGACGATTGGCTTGATCGCTATAAGTTTTTCTAGGGCCAGATCGCGTGACAAATTAACCTCAAATTCTATTTGTATTCCAGTATTAACCAACTTTCTTTTGACAAATTCTGTCCCCCATTCTGGTGTTCCATCAGCTTTGAGTCCAACAACGGAATCGCTTCCTATAAATATTAGTTTGTATGGTGGCACTGCCATCTTCAGTATGGCATCTATGAATAATATTAAGCCTTTCCTTTTTTCCAGTCGACCAAAATAAACGCATTTTGCTCCTGTATTCTTATCGGTTAATGTATTCTCATCTTGTTTTAGCCTTTGTGGCAGTGGGCAATTTCGATTGACGAGGATTGATGTCTCTTGGTCTGTTGTGAGTATATTTTTATTCACCCAGCTTTTTAACGATATTGACGGAGATATCAGCCAGTCAGCCTGTTTTATTCCATCGAGCTCCAGTGCCTGCACGATCCCCTCATCAAATAATTGCGCTTCTGTTGCTAACAATCCTCCGTCTGATCCTAGAGGCCAGTTGTTGGCGCTTCGAGCCCAGGCGCTTGGGCCATGGATTCCCACGATGAGTTGTGGCCCCTCTGGTCCTAGTGCTTCTTTCAGTCCACTCGCGAAGCCAAGCCAATCATGCAGATGGACTACATCTGTACGTTGTTGTTTCAATGATCGTGCAATCTTTCGAACGAGACTTAATCTTGATTCTCCACTACTATCAAGATGACTTACTTCAATATTCGCCCCGATCTTCTCCCCTTTAATTGGACCTGATTGTACAAGAACGACTCGAATGCAATGGCCAGATGTTGCCAAGGCAGACGCTAACTCTCTATAGGCTGAGCCGATTCCGCCGCTTCTTCCCCATCCTTGCAGTTCCGAAGTTACGATTGTTACTTTCACTTTCGGCAATAAACTTTGCTCTTGTAATCGTATTTCGTTTAGTTGTAATCCCTGTTCGTGGCTTGTTGTAGTTCTCTCTAGTTCATCTGCCAATAATTGAAGTCTCACTTCCCTGTATTCCGTATTTAGTTGCGTCTGTAATGCTGTCGTGGAGGGATGAAGGAGCCTTTGGCTTTCATTTTTGATTGCTGTATCTAATTGTTGATTAGATTCTGTCGTCAAGTTGTAGTTAATACGTGCCTCGATTTTTTTTAGTGACTCACTGTCTAGTTGCCAGTCCAGCATTTTGCAGAGACGTTGTACCTCTTGGATTGGTTGGGACAGTAAGTCTTCAAAACTTGTTGTTACTACTTTCTCTGAAGTTTGCTTTTTCGCTGCTTGCAAGGCATTGAAGTATGTGCGTTGCCATAGAGCTTCTGCCCAAAGCTCTGGGACTTGTCCTTTACTACTGAATGAACGAATGTTGCTCCATGGGTCCCGATGTACAATTAGCAGGCGGGTATCAATATTTAGGCTATTGAGTACTTCTATCCAATCATCAACCAAAACTGCGCTTCGCGGATCTTTGACGAGCCACAACTTGTTTTTTGAGAATCGTGTTGGTAGGAGCTTTGCTAACTGATCCCTGAACGCAATCCGTCCTGGGTGATTACAGGGTGGTAGCGAATATGATGCTCTGTAGCTGCTCCAATGTCGTCTTATTTCGAGTAGAGCGCGGTCTTGCAGGTCAACGATCTCTGAGTCTTCAAAATAGTCTTATCTTGGTCTGCGATCCTTGGGTATGCTATTGCGTAATAGCAGACTTGGTCCCATCGGGACCTCTGCGCCATGCATCAGGTTCCCGAGAAGGCTTGTTCCGCTGTTGTGCATCCCCAGAACGAGAGCACAGCGCTGTTGATCCCAGAATGCCAAGGCCTTGGTGATTCACATAAGAGTCATGTTGGCATTAATTGCCCCCTTCTCCTCCCCTAGCGGATGTTGGATGTTTGTTTTGTTAGCTGAGTTCTCATGAGAATCCACTCTGTGTTTCGGCCTGGTTTGCAGCGTTAATGAGGTCGTTCTCGCCACCATCAATATGGACAGGCGCATCGGTGACTAACGATTTTGGTAACTGTATCAAGCTCTTAAAAATCTTGACCTCAGGAGGTCTTCAAGGTCGTTCAGCAATTCGGGCTCAAGCTTCTGCAGATGGCATTGCAGTTCCGTTAAAGGAATTGTCTTGATCGCGCTGTCGCCACGGGATGGTGGATTGAACAAAACTTGTTTTTTGATCAAAGGGCAGCCATCTCTCAGCAAGGATTGCCAAGCAAACAGGGTGAGGTTGACGTCGCTGAGCTGGCGGACGTTACAGGCACTAAGCTCCTCACCGCTCCCATTGGTTTGTGTAAGCGTGTTGATGAGTGAGTGACCGGCCCGCGTGTCGCCACCATTGGCGATGACTGTTTGGCTAAGTCCGATTTCACCTTGATCAATGAGAGCATCTTTGTCCCCATTGATATCAAATTGCTGCCAGAAAGTCTTCCAAAATCTGCTACCAAAAAGCGGAGCATTCGCCATCAGCAAGTACGACTGCAGGTGATAACGCTCGCGTTCGATGGAATCGGTGAGTCCCCCCAGCTGTGGCATCTCTTGTTTCAGCTCATTGCGCATCTCTTTCAGGCATCTTGCCAAGGACTGCTCTCCTTGCACAGGGAGAGTGCTGTCGTTGGCGAGCACTAAAGAATCGAGTTGTGACAGCAGAGACGGTCGCTCCTGAAGTAGGCAGCAGAAATCCCGGTAGGCTCCAAGACAAAGTCCGAGGTTTTCTCGCAAGCTAATAAGAAACTGGGATTTTTCAAGCTCTTGGAAGGTGTTCTCACTTAGATGAGAGCTTGAGACCACGACAAGCCAGCCTTCACGGCGTAAGGCTTGTAGGGATTGCAGCCATGTTTTTGGAACTAATCCCCTCTTGTCATGGTGATGCCAGAAAATCAGATGGGAGAGGTGATCCTTCTCGATACATTTTTTGAGAGAAGTAAGTAGTTGATCTGGCCGATGGATGCGTCCACGGTGATTCCAAATAACTTTGATGCGGCATTGATTGCGTTCTTCTAGTCGGCGGTGGCACTCCTTCCAAGCTGCTGTTTTTTTCAGCTCCTCCCCAAGCTCTATGTCCTGTTCATTGAAGTCCAATTCAAGGCTGTCGGCGCAGGCAATCTGGCGCCAAAGAGCCAGTTTGGCTCTGCCTCTATGTCGTCCCAAAACATTCGTCCAACGCAGGATGCGAATGAGCGTGGGGCGACTGTCTCTGAGCCGTCTCAGGCTTTGAAACGCTAGTAAAGCTTGGGATCGACGTCCAGAGCCTTCTGTTGACTCAGATTGCAAAAAATAGGCCAGATGCCTCAGGTTCAGCGCAGTTCGCATGGGGGACATTAATCACAGTGCGGGCATCCTCCTCTGGATTGCATTCGAAGATCTAGCTCTTACTCAGTAATCTGGTTTGTAGACGATTTGGCGCTTTCCATGCTCAAGCTCCTGCTGGGTGACCCCAACGCCCGCAAGCTGAAGCGTTATCAGCCGATTGTGTCTGACATCAACGTGCTTGAGGAGGAGATTGCGCCCCTAAGCGATGACGACCTGCGCCGCCGCACGGCCGAGTTTCGTCAGCGCTTGGATGCTGCTGGGACACTGGATAAACAAAGGCCCCTCTTAGATGACTTGTTGCCCGAGGCGTTCGCCGTGGTGCGGGAAGCAGGCAAGCGGGTGCTGGGCATGCGTCACTTCGATGTGCAAATGATCGGTGGCATGGTGCTGCATGAGGGTCAAATCGCCGAGATGAAAACCGGTGAGGGCAAAACGCTTGTTGCCACCCTCCCTAGCTACCTCAATGCGCTCACCGGCCGTGGTGTGCATGTGGTCACGGTGAATGACTACTTGGCCCGCCGCGATGCGGAATGGATGGGGCAAGTGCATCGATTCCTCGGCCTTTCGGTGGGCTTGATCCAGCAAGACATGACGCCGGCTGAACGCCGGATTAATTACGGCTGTGACATCACCTATGCCACCAATTCAGAGCTTGGCTTTGATTATTTGCGCGACAACATGGCTGCCGATATCAATGAGGTGGTGCAGCGCGAGTTTCAGTATTGCGTGATCGACGAAGTCGACTCCATTCTCATTGATGAGGCCCGTACGCCTTTGATCATTTCGGGCCAAGTGGAACGGCCTCAAGAGAAATACCAGAAAGCTGCAGAGGTGGCGAATGCCCTGGAAAGGGCCGCCGAAATGGGCAAAGACGGCATCGACCCCGAAGGTGATTACGAGGTGGATGAAAAGCAGCGCAGTTCCACACTCACCGATGAGGGATTTGCCAAAGCTGAGGCCCTCATTGGCGTGGCTGATCTCTACAACCCTCAGGATCCATGGGCTCACTACATCACCAATGCCCTGAAGGCCAAGGAGCTCTTTGTTCGTGATGTGAATTACATCGTTCGCGATGGTGAAGCGGTGATCGTGGATGAGTTCACAGGCCGGGTGATGCCCGGCCGGCGTTGGAGTGATGGACAGCACCAGGCGATTGAGGCCAAGGAGGGCCTAGAGATTCAGCCAGAAACGCAAACGTTGGCGTCGATTACTTACCAGAATTTCTTTCTGCTCTATCCCCGTTTGGCCGGGATGACCGGTACCGCCAAAACAGAGGAAACGGAATTCGAAAAAACCTATTCCTTGCAGACCGCCATTGTTCCGACGAATCGGGTGCGCGCCCGTCAGGATTGGGTGGATCAGGTCTACAAAACCGAAACGGCGAAATGGCGTGCCGTCGCTAAAGAAACCGCTGAGGTTCACAAACAAGGTCGCCCCGTGTTGGTGGGCACCACCAGTGTTGAGAAAAGTGAGCTGCTGAGTGCCTTGCTTGCGGAGGAAAATATCCCCCACAACCTGCTGAATGCCAAGCCGGAAAATGTGGAGCGGGAAGCGGAAATCGTGGCCCAGGCCGGTAGGGCTGGCTCTGTGACCATTGCCACGAACATGGCGGGACGCGGTACCGACATCATTCTTGGCGGCAATAGCGATTACATGGCGCGCCTCAAGCTGCGTGAAGTGCTGCTTCCCCGGCTGGTGCGGCCGGAGGATGGGCACCGGCCTCCGGTACCGCTGCAGCGCAGTGCTGAGGGCGGTGGCGGTTTCTCCGAATCGGCGCCAGCGAGTGGTCCCCACGGCAATGCCCCGAGTGAAGCCAAGGCGATTGGCAACCTCTATCCCTGCCAGCTCACGGAGGAGACGGATCAGGCCCTGGTGGAGCTGGCCAAACAGTTGGTGAAGGCTTGGGGTGATCGCGCCCTGAGTGTGATCGAACTGGAAGATCGGATTGCTACGGCAGCGGAGAAAGCTCCCACTGAGGATCCTGAGATTGCCCAGCTGCGTGCTGCCATCGCCCAGGTGAAAGGCGAATACGACGCTGTGGTGAAAAAGGAGGAGATGGGGGTGCGTGAGGCTGGAGGCCTGCACGTGATTGGCACGGAGCGTCACGAATCACGCCGGGTTGATAACCAGCTTCGCGGCCGTGCGGGCCGCCAGGGTGACCCTGGCAGCACCAGGTTCTTCCTGTCGTTGGGTGACAACCTCCTGCGCATCTTTGGTGGTGAGCGTGTAGCTGGCTTGATGAATGCCTTCCGGGTGGAAGAAGACATGCCGATTGAATCGGGCATGCTTACGCGCTCGCTTGAGGGGGCACAAAAGAAGGTTGAGACGTACTACTACGACATCCGTAAGCAGGTGTTTGAGTACGACGAGGTGATGAACAATCAGCGCAAAGCGGTGTACACCGAGAGGCGCCGCGTGCTTGATGGCCGTGAACTGAAAAAGCAAGTGATTGGCTACGGCGAGCGCACGATGAATGAGATTGTTGAGGCCTATGTGAATCCAGACCTGCCCCCTGAGGAATGGGATGTCTCGCAGCTCGTGAGCAAGGTGAAGGAGTTTGTTTACCTGCTGGAAGATCTCCAGCCTGATCAACTTCAGGGTCTGTCGATGGATGATCTCAAGGCCTTTTTGCAAGAACAATTACGCAATGCCTACGACCTTAAAGAAGGTCAGATTGAGGAGTTGCGTCCCGGTCTGATGCGAGAGGCTGAGCGTTTCTTCATCTTGCAGCAGATTGATACGCTCTGGCGTGAACATCTACAAGCCATGGATGCTCTGCGTGAATCGGTGGGATTGAGGGGATATGGGCAGAAAGATCCTCTAATTGAATATAAAAATGAGGGCTACGATATGTTCCTGGAAATGATGACAAATATGCGCCGCAATGTGATTTATTCGATGTTCATGTTTCAGCCGGCCGGCTCCCCGTCGGAGGCGCAGGCCTGATGGGGCCCAGCCCGGTTCGACCTGTTCCGAAGGAGTGATCAGGGGCGGCCTGCTGATCGCCCCCCTTTCGCCGCAAAGCGTTCCGCCATCCGGCCCACCATCAGATCCTCGGCGCCGGGGAGTTAGCGCACATGCTTGTGGGCGACCGGTGCCCCATGCCTGGCGATGTAGCGCAGCAGTGGCCGGCTGATCGCGTAGGCCTTGCCGCCGAAGAAACTTTGCACCCGCCCGTCGACGCCGAACACCGCTTCGTGGTTCACCGCCAAGCCCTTGTTGCGGCCCCACTGAAGAATGTTCGCCTGCTTCGGGGTGGCATGGTGCAGCAAGCCGTCGTAGTGCTGACCCCCCTGAAGAGGCGTCTCCAGGCGGCGTTCCACCCACTGGGCCAGTGCCTCCGGATCGATCACCAGTTTGCCCTGGTAGGGATGCTGGTCAGATCCATCTTGATCAGTTGCTTCATCCGCAGCTCACGGCTGCACCAGCGCAGCATCTGCAGGGTTTTGAGGCTCAGCTGGCGGTAGTTCTCCGGGGTGTTAAGGGTCAGCCGTCGTCCATCGAATTGGTCGCCGGACGTGCTGCCTCCCCACACCTCCAGCAGCAGGGTGTCTTTGCGTTGGCGGATCAGCGTCCACAATGGTGAGCTGTAGAACGTGTCCAGCAGTGCACTGTCGTTCTCGCAGCCGTAGAGGCAGATCACACTGCGGCTGGGCCGTGCTTTGCTGGCCTCTGGCCAGTGCCAGTATCGATGGGGATGGCGGCGATTCAGCTGGCGTTGGCCGGGATGGGTGAATTGCTCTAGTTCGGCCGCATCGGGGAAGGTGAGTTGGCGGGCGCTTAGCCGCAGCCGGTTTCGGTGCCAGCCCCGTTGCACCTCTTCCGCCTGAAAGCGGCGGTTCAGGTACTTGCGCCGGGCGTTGGCCTGATGGCGCACGATCCGGTGACGCAGCACCAGGTTCTCCTCCGCCAGCTGCAGCGGCGTTTCCCCTTGTTGCATAAGCCGATGACCGCCGCTGCCGCGATTGGAAAACTCTCAGCGGCGGTCCTAAAGAAGTAGTAGTGCTCCGCCGGTTGGTTGCGGCTCAGCGGCAGCAGCACGAACTCCTCAAAGTTCACGGCATTGGCGCCCCCGGCCGCCTGGCGGCTGAGGGCCTGCTGCAGGGTTTCTCCCTCCACCGGGCTATCCAGCCACTCATCGGTATCGAGGTGCACCACCCAGTCGTGCTTAAGCCCCTGGATGGCTGCCTCCTTGGCGGCCAGCTGTTGTTAGAGGCTGAACTGCCCCAGCCATTCCAGCTCTTGCACCGCCAGCATGCCCCGGCCGAGCCAGGCTTCGGTCACGGCGCGGGTGGTGTCGTTGGAGCTGTGGTCAATCACCACCACCTCCAGCCCTTCGGCGATCCAGAGGGGCAGGTGCTGGCTCAGCAGATCGGCCTCATTGCGGCAGGCCACCACCGCAGCGCAGCAGAGCTGGGTTGGTGGGGCGTGTTGGGTTCACCCGGTGATGTCCCCCAGAAACTCCAAACGTTCCCGGCCTTTGAGCGTCTGCAGGTTGGGATTGAGGCTCGACACCGTGTTCTCGAGGTGATCTATCCGCTCCATGAGGTTGCGGATCACATTGGCTTCCGCATCCGGCAGGGCGGAGTGAGCCAGGGGGTTGATCCGCACGCCGCTCTGGTGGATCACGCGGCCTGGAATGCCCACAAAGGTGCAGTCGCTTTCCACATCGCGCACCATCACCGACCCGGCACCGATGCGGTTGTTGGTGCCGATGGTGATGGCACCCACCACCTTGGTTCCGGCACCCACCACAACGTTCTCCGCCGAAGAATAAACCGGCTGTTAGTCGCCTATTTGCATGGTATTAAATGACTAATTTGTTAAAATCAGCTTCACTAAGGCATCTTGGAATTCCAAGCTGATTTCTCTGCTTAACTTGCTGAATCGACTTAGTCTATAAATTCTTGTTTCTGCTTTTGATTTGTTGTTGTTAAGATAGATGCTGGCAATTGACTGCATGGCGCTTGCCCATCTCCTTGTGTCAAGTGTATTAATGCAATGTACGATCTTGTTGAAATCCTTTAGGTTTTTGATTTCTTGATGTGCCTTGCACGAGCTCGCAAGAACAGGTAGTCCTAAGCATGCTGCATCTAGTACTGGAATTCCAAATCCTTCTACTAAAGAAGGGCTGGCAAGCATTAGAGCGTTTAAATATAACTCTAGCTTTGTAGATTCATCGACATAACCTGTTAAAAATATTGATGGGTCATTTACTACAATCTTTTTTATCGACTTGCTATATGAATCTTCTTTAAGTTTTCCTGTGATGCATAAGCGAATCCCTTCATTGCCAAGACCAGATTCAATAAATGATTTGACTAAAAAGAGTAAGTTTTTTCGAGATTCTACTGATGAGTTGAATAAAATATAACGGAAAGGGTTCAGGATTTTTTCTGAGTCGTTTTCTATTCTAGTCTGCATTATTTGACTACTTGGTGGCAAGTCAAAGCTTATTTCTTTTTGCGCGTCTAAAAAGTCAGGCAGATTGAGAGATGTTGGTTGAATGAGCGACACTTCTTTGTCTTCTTCTTTTTTATTTGACTCAGAAAAAGATATATATTGCTTGAATTTTTGTTTTGTTGAGGTCGATACAAATATTCGTCGTGACGGCAGGCATGCTTGAAGGCGATGGCTGAACTGACGCATATTTTCATTGTGAGGAGCATATTCTAACGCAATTAAGTCATGTATTGTTTGAATAAAAATAGGTACATTCAAAGGCCGTAGATTAAGAGGACAACTTGTTATAAATGCATCAAATCCATCCAAGTCAAGACTAACAGGTTTTTGTTTATCCAATATTGCGGCAATTTGACTGGCAGTGTAAATATTGTCAAGGCATACTATTCCCTTTACTGACTGTAGGTACTTTAGGCGTTCAGTCCGCATGTTGGGATTATCCGAGACCTCTGTCAAGTCGAATCTTTTCATTTGTTTTTGCCGATATTGTCTTGGCCTACGAATTAGTTCTATCAATAATTGCTTAAAGGGCCTAACTTTATTCATGATAGTATTTAGCATATGGTATTTTCCTCCGACAAAATTATATCTAACTTTTCCCTGCTCAAGGGCATCTAATGTCCTAGAAATAAATATAATTGTTTGTGTTTGTGTTGGTAATTTCTTTAGATCCTTTATATGTGGGGAAAATTGGGTTAGCAGCCATACTTCCGCACCTAGTGCGTTTAAGTGATGGATGAGTGCTTTGGAGTACATTGCAATACCTCGATGTTCTTGTTGTTCAAGATCGAGTGCAGTGATGAGAATTTTCTTTCCTTTCAGAATTGATTGATTCAGTTGAAAATTTTTCATTGATTTTGCTCCAGTTGCTCCTTGAGATCAAGTACCTCTAGGTTTAATTGATGGTACTTCCTTTCAATATCTAAACATTTGTTTAAGTGCTTTTGTTGTTCGTTTATTTTTTTGAATGATGCTTCTGCAACTATTGTTGCTAGGGCAATTTCTTCTCTAAGCATTTTATTATTAGCCTGATTTAAAAAATCTCTTCTTCTTTGTTTCATTTGTTCTATGTCATCTGGCTCGTTACCCATCTCCTGTTGTTTTGCCCGGGTTGCACATTGATAGTGAACAGCACTAAAGCTAGTGCATAATAAAACGCTCTTTTGAAGGATTTCCCGCATGTCAAGACTGAGTTCAACATCTTCTCCGCATCGATTGTACCTTTCGTTGAATAGAAGACATTGAAAATCGCTTCTCCTTGTTAATAACATTGCTCCTGTGACTGCCGCCATGGTTAAAAATTGATGTTCATGGGCAAATTCCTCTATGTCAATAAGATCTTCGAGAAAATGGTATGGGATTAGATCATTCCCAAACATGAAGCCTGCGTGCTGCAGCTTGTTGCTTTTTGATCTGAGGAGTGCCCCTATTAATCCTATGTTTGTGTTTTTGAGCAACATCTCAATCCCGTAATCTATCCCTTTCTTATCAATAATGATGTCATCATTGACAATTAATAAGATTTCTCCTTTGGATTCTGACGCTAGTGCGTTCATATTTCCTGAGAAGTGATAAGGAACTCTCTGTTTGATCTCGAAGTTGTAGCCAGATGTATTTTTAATTGCTTGTTCGTCTTCATCTGATCCATTCCATGAGCATAAAATCTCAACATCTGATCGTGCTAACTGGGTGGCGGTAGAGATGCTGTTAAGTAGTGAGGACAAAAGGGATGGTGTTCTAGACACTACCAGTATGGAGAGCTTCAATTGCTATTTTGATTTATTTGCCATTGTAGCAATTCGCTGAACACTTTTCCCAGTGATGAATTTGCTTAATCTGGTCGATGCCTAGGTGCATGCGTAATATAGTGTTGTTCCACTTTCTTCTTGTGTTCCGGAGTATAGGATTTTCTCAGGTTGGACTGGGATTGTGAAACTTGTTCAGGGTCAGTTTCGCAATTTTGTGGTTTTTACCCCAGAGGTTTTGCTGTGTGCATGTATTTAGCTGTTTAGAGCTTTTCGTTGGGAGAGTCTTCTCGTGATCCTTATGACGCGGGAATGCTGGATTACCACTTAAGAAATGAAGATTGACTTTATCTGATACTGGAATGAGAGTTATCATCACTTTATTAGACAATTTGTGCTTGTTAGCCGCCGCTTAGGTTGTCCACTTCATTGAAGACTGATGTTTGCCTGCGATTGCGGCTGGCATCAGAGTCTTATCTCGCCTTCGATTGTATTTTTTCTTGCTGAGCAGCCATTGATTGCTTGAAAGTCAATAGTTTTGCATATCTGCATTGGTAAATTGATGAGACTTGCTTCTAGGCGCAGACTAGATTGTTCGTATCATGGTGTAGTTAATAGAACCACTTTTTAGGTTATCGGATGACTTCGTCTGACTAGGGCCTCTGACTAATGCTCATCTGTTAGTCCCCAAGAAACTCAAGGATTTCCCGATCCTTGAGGTTTTGGGACTTGCCTGCACTCATCTCACGCATCGGGCGCCCAGCGGACACGGCTTTCAGGCAGCTCTGCAATTCGCCCACCTGGTTTTCCAATTGATCAATCCGCTCCATCAGGTTGCGGATCACATTGGCTTCGGCATCCGGCAACGCCGAGTGCGCCAAGGGGTTGATGCGGACCCCGCTCTGGTGAATCACCCGCCCAGGGATGCCCACCACCGTGCAGTTTTGCTCCACGTTGCGCACCACCACGGACCCAGCGCCAATTCGGGTGTTGGCTCCCACCTCAATGGCCCCCAGCACCTTGGCGCCGGCTCCCACCACCACGTTGTTGGCGAGGGTGGGGTGACGCTTGCCGTGGTCCTTGCCTGTCCCGCCGAGGGTCACGCCTTGATACAGCAGGCAGCGATCGCCGATTTCGCTGGTTTCCCCAATCACCACCCCCATGCCGTGATCAATAAACACGCCACGGCCGATCCTGGCGCCTGGATGGATTTCTACTCCGGTAAGTCCTCGCCCCAGCTGGCTCAGCAGCCGTGCCGGCAACTTCAGGGGTAGGCGGGAGCGCCAGAGCCGATGGCTCAGCCTGTGCAAGCTGATCGCTTGAAAGCCTGGATAGCAGAGCAGGATTTCGAGTGGCCCGCGCGCTGCAGGATCCCGTTCGCGGATGATCGCAAAGTCGGCCCGAATTTGATCAAGCATGGCCTTGCCGCTTTGAGCCTGTGGCTAATGCGCTCATCATCTCGTGCGGGCAACCCTCATCGCGGCGGATTAGTGCCCGATCAGTGGCTGACCAGGCCGATTTCTTTGCGCAGCAGTTCGATCGTGTCACCACTGAGGTAGCTCTCGGCGCAGTGCACTTGGGGCATGCGCATCAGTTGGGAGCGGTTTTGACGCAGGCTTTGCTCCACAAGCGGCATGCTGGGGCGATCACAGAGCACGTGGCTAGAGGCGCGTAGAAGGGCCAACAGCCGGCTGCCGATGTCAGGGGTGGCCGTCATCAGCAGCAGGTCATTGCCGCGCATGCTGTGCAGGATCACCTCAGCGGCGCGCAGGATGCCGGGGCTGATGCTCACTAGGCCAACGCAGCTGCCTTGGCGGAGCTCTTTGAGCATCCCCAACTCAGCTTTGAAGTCGTTGAGATCCACGGCCACAGCGCGCACGCCGTGCTTCTTGGCCAGTTCTTCGATCGGTTGGAGGAAGTACCTGCTGGTGACCACCGTGCCGTTGCTGGCGTTTTCGAGCACGCTTTCGAGCTCTTCCATCGGCACCACTTCCACGGGCACGTTGATGTTGGGTTCGAGTTCTTCTGCGATCAGCATCGAAGCGCCAATGTCTTCTCGCGGAGTGCTCACGAGCACCCGGGCGCCGCAGCGCAGGCGCCAATCGATTTCACGGGTGAGCAGTTCTCTGGTTTGCTGCAGGGTGCACCCAGCGTTGAGCAGGCCATCCACGCATTTGCGCACCTCTCGATCGAGATCGGTGACGCCACGATTGCGGATATGGGGCGGCGTTCGGATCTCCCGTGGTTTCTGTTGATCGCGCACGTAGATCCCAGAGCCTGCCATCGCTTCCACCACCCCATCGGTTTCGAGCTGGCGGTACACCTTGCTGATGGTGTTGCGATGCAAGCCTGTCTGCATCGCTAGCTGTCTCGTACTCGGAAGACGGTGCCCAGGCGGGTAGTGCCGGGCGGCGATCGCGAAACAGATCTGGTTGTAGAGCTGGGTCGATGCCGGTATGTCGCTTTCCTGTTGGATGTGGAATCGCACGCCGGTGGACCGGATTGATGTGGCCACCTTAAGGACTGGACGGCTTGGTGACAATTGCTGAGCTGATTCTTGCCCCGATCTAGGGGCTTATCTTCATGCGCTGATGTCTATATCTTATTCTCTTCCTCCCTTGCGGCCCGAGCCATCGCCAGGCTCCTGGCAGATGGTGAACACCGGTCCCGTGCCCTTGCGCTGCTGGTGGGCGCCCACCAGCAGCGCGAAGCCAGCAACCCGTGCCGTCATCGTGCTTCCCGAGATCTTTGGCTTGAACCCTTGGGTGCGGGGTGTGGCCGACCGCTTGTCGGCGGCGGGTGTTCCAGCCCTAGCGATGCCGCTGTTTGCGCGCACGGCTCCAGAGCTGGAGCTGGGGTATGACTCCGAGTCCACCCGTGAAGGGCGGCGCCATAAGGAAGCCACGAGCACCGAGGGGATCCTTGCCGATGTTCAAGCCTCGATCCATTGGTTAGGGCGGACCCTTCCAGCCAATGGCCAACCGCTGAGAATCACGGTGGTGGGCTTCTGCTTTGGGGGACATGCCGCTCTACTGGCCGCCACCCTCGCTGATGTGCAAGTCAGCTTGGATTTTTATGGGGCAGGAGTGAGCCGTGGGCGGCCCGGTGGAGGGCCCCCCAGCTTGGAGCTGCTGCCATTCGTGGAAGGAGAGCTGCATTGTTTGTGCGGCAGCATTGATTCCCTGATCCCAAGCTCAGATCAGCGGGCGATTCAAGCGGCGTTACGAGCGGAGGATCCCACCGGGCTTCGTTTGCGCTACAGCCTTTTGGAAGGCGCTGATCATGGCTTCATGTGTGAGGCCCGTGATCAATATCACCAGGCCTCAGCGAGGGAGGGCTGGCGATTGTTGTTGGATGCAGCGCTATCGGATACCGCTCAGTCTTGAGTGCTGATCCGACGAGCTGGTGAAGGAATGGTGCGCACCGCGTTATTCCCCGTGCCTTCTTCCTTGTCTTTCTTCAAGAGCGGCGCTTTGCGGGGTGTGAGGAACATGATCATGTTGCGGCCCTCGCGCTTCGGGGGCTGTTGCACCTCGGCGGGCTCTTCCAGGTCTTTGGCCATGCGGCGCAGCAAGACCTCGGCCAACGCGGTGTGCTGAATTTCTCGACCTCGGAAAATCACCGTGCATTTCACCTTGTCGCCCGCTTTAAGGAAGCGCTGCGCTTGGCCGATGCGAACGTCGTAATCGTGCTGGTCGATCTTGTAACGCATCTTGACCTCTTTGACTTCGGTCTGATGCGATTTTTTCTTTGCTTCTTTGGCCTTCTTTTCTTGCTCGAATTTGAATTTTCCGTAGTCCATGATCCGGCAAACCGGCGGATCGGCTTTCTCGCTCACCAAAACGAGATCAAGCTCGCGCTCACGCGCAACTTCTAATGCCTTCTCCCGGTCGATCACCCCGAGCTGCTCTCCGTCTGCATCAACAACCCTTAGTTGTGGGTAATTGATGCGGTCATTGATGTTGGGGAGCTCCCGGACGGGGGCGCGACGGTCAAAGCGAGGACGTGGAGGCATTCAGTGTTGTGAAGGACTGCTGATGGAAAGCGTTGCTCAGCAGAGATTGTTCTTCAGCCTAGACCTGCTTCGATCAGGCTTATTGCTTCGCTGAGCGCATCCTGACCTGTGAGCCAGTGGGGGCTGTGTTGGCGGCGGAACCAGGTGCGTTGACGCTTGGCGAATTGCTGGGTGCGCTTGGTGGTGATGGCGATGGCTTGCGCTTCGCTCAGGCCTCCTTGCAGCACCTCGAGAGCTTCGCCATAGCCGATCGTTTTCAGCATCGGGAGGTCAGGGCCGTAGCGCTGGCTCAGCTGCTTCGTTTCTTCGATCAAGCCCTCCTGATAAATCTGTTGGGTTCGTTGGGCGATGCGCGATCGCAGCTCCACGGGGTTGAGTCCAAGCTCCAGTACGCGCCAGGGCGGCGGATTGCTCGACTGTTGCTTGCTCATCGGTTTGCCGCTGGCGTAGAGCACCTCCAGAGCGCGTTGGGTGCGAACCGCGTCTGCGGGGGCGATCTTGGCGGCGGCTTGGGGATCGGCCTGTTGGAGGAGTTGATGGCAGTGCGTTTGCCCTAGTGCCTGGAGTTGGCGGCGTAGCTCGGCTTGAGGAGGCACCGCCGGAGGCTGCAATCCCTGGGTGAGGGCCTTCAGATACAGGCCGCTGCCTCCGGCCAGAAAGGCCACGCCTCGATCCTGGAGAACTTGGTTCACGGCCGCAGCGGCTTCCTGCTGAAACTCTTGAAGGGTGATCGGTTGATTCGGGGAACGCAGGTTCAGGAGGTGATGGGTCACGCGCCGTTGCTGCTCGGCCGTGGGTTTGGCCGTGCCGATATCCATCTCTCGATAGAGCTGGCGAGAATCGATGTTGAGGATCTCGAGCTGGAAGTGCTCAGCAATCTCCAGCGCGAGCGCGGTTTTGCCGCTCGCCGTTGGGCCCACCAGGGCCACCACAAGGGGAGCCTCTGCGTTCGTCGCAAGCTTGGATGGGGTCCCGAATTCAGGGCTGATCTGATTCATCGAAGAAACGACGGGTGCATCCCCTTTAAAAATGACGCGTCAGAGGCTTCTACGAGCGCCTCTGGGATACCGGTGGTAAGTTGAGGATGAAAAGGTGGCTGGGCCTACGACGAGCGCATGAGCGAAGCCGCAAAAGTTCAAGCTGCCTACGGCGCTGAACAAATTCAGGTTCTTGAAGGCCTGGAGCCGGTGCGTAAGCGCCCGGGAATGTACATCGGTACCACCGGTCCGCGAGGGCTGCATCACCTGGTGTACGAGGTGGTGGACAACGCCGTGGATGAAGCCCTGGCTGGGCATTGCAACGAGATCACGGTTGTTCTCGGAGAAGACGGCTCAGCGTTTGTGAGTGATAACGGCCGTGGAATCCCCACGGATGTTCATCCCCG
>Ga0213868_10002955_pt1 | contig 16020 bp, 15 predicted proteins | sample PICome_9_FD_160087 | JGI IMG/M metagenome (GOLD analysis project Ga0213868, IMG submission 160087) | Coastal seawater microbial communities near Pivers Island, North Carolina, United States - PICO127 | ecosystem: Environmental > Aquatic > Marine > Coastal | place: USA: North Carolina...
TACCTAAAGCCTACTCAATGTCTGCTAAGGGTCAGCTCCAAAACGCAAAAATTAATCGGCCCAAAATAGCAGCTAGCCCTCAAATAAATGGTTCCCCTCCTTTGTAGGAAATTAATAACGACCCCAAATTGGGGGGGCTCAGAAAAAACAAGGGCGAGTGAAAGCCCCTTCCAACGCCCCAGTGTGGACGAAATGGATGCCGAGGTATTTACATATGAAAAGAAGGATCGGATCCAGCAAGCTGCTTTACGAAGTGGATATCTCCCCCTAATATCTTACGAGTGACCTCACGGACAGGGATTCTTTTAATGGTTTCGGGCCCATCAGGTTCGGGAAAAACGACTCTTTGCCGTCGTTTAGCAGATGAAAAGGAGGCTCATTACTCGATTTCCTGCACCACGAGACTTCCTCGAGATGGGGAAATTGACGGCAAGGATTACCATTTTCTTACTACCAAAGATTTTCAATCACGTATCGATGCTGGCGAGTTTCTAGAACATGCAAAAGTTCACGAGAATTATTACGGCACGCTCAAAACCGAAGTAGTCAATCAACTCGCTGTCGGAATCGATGTTGTCATGGACATCGATGTTCAGGGGGCCAATCAGGTGCGATCTTGCTCTGACTCTCAAATCAAGGTAGCCTTAATCGACCTTTTTGTCATGCCCCCTAGCGAAGAAGAACTTCGCAGCCGTCTTACCGGACGCGGAACTGATACCGAGGAAATTATTGCTCTCAGGATGAGAAATGCTCTCGAAGAAATGGAGCACTGGCCCAAATATTCCTACCGTCTCATCTCCGCAACCCGTGAAGAGGATTATCTTAACTTCAAATCGCTCATTGTCGCTGAGCGACTGCGCGTCTCCCGACTTAAATGAATATCGTACTTGGAATAACCGGCTCTATCGCTGCCTACAAATCTGCAGATTTAACAAGCCAGCTCACGAAGTTAGGCCACGAGGTTCATATTGTCATGACCCAGGCTGCCACTGAATTTATCACGCCGCTAACCTTGCAAGTTCTCTCGAGACACCCCGTCCTGATCTCGCTTGAAGACGAGAAGAACTCTTGGAAACCTGGACATATCGAACTCGCAGACAATGCCGATCTTTTCCTAATTGCACCCGCTTCTGCGGACATCCTTGGACAACTTGCAAATGGTCTCGCACCAGACCCACTTTCGGCGATTTATCTCGCTCTTCCTTCCAAGACCATGAAATTTATTGCGCCAGCTATGAACGGAAAAATGTGGCACCATTCAGCAACCCAACGGAACCTTCTTCAGCTGAAAAACGATGGTGTTACCATCATTGATCCAATCGAGGGGGAGCTCGCCTGCGGTTATCAAGGAATCGGACGGCTTGCTGAAGTTGAAGAGATCCTAAAAGCAATTCTCGGAGAGAATCCTCCAAGTTAAGCGAAAGCGCGGGTTTTCATCACCCAAATTCGCCCGAGCTTATTTTCTAGAGTTTTTCAGGGGACTGAAGAAGAGTTCCAATTCTCTGAAGAAGAAGTCCAGCTCCTCCGCCATCGACAACGCGATGATCGAAGGTAAGACATATTTCAGTTTCGGTTACTGGAACGAATGCTCCCACCACTTCACTCCACCGCGGCTGCTTAATTCCAGCAGCAAGCCCCAGAATTAGAGTCTCATTAGGAAGCGGAATCGGGGTCCCCCATTTCAGACCAAAAGTTCCAAAATTCGTTACCGTTGCAATCCCACCTTGAGCCTGCTCGAGAGTCAGTTTTCGGTTACGAGCCTGCCTAACCAATTGTCCATATTCTTCAGCTAACTCAGGAACTCGAAGTTGGTCCACGTTCCGTAAGACCGGAACGACTACCCCGTCTTCGACCTGAACCGCAATCCCAATATCGTAAGCTCGAGGGTGGACAACTTTCTCTCCGATGAGAAATCCTGCGGTTGCCGGTTGCTCTGAAAGTGCGATCGCAAAAGCACGAAGGACATAAAGAGTTAGGCCCGGCTTGGGGTCTTGCCGTGAACGATGTTCTAAAACTGGATCAAGGACGACAGGAAGCCCAACGGAGGCTAAGGGGCGCGACCAACTCCGCCGCATAGCATCCGCAACCGCAAGACGCATTGGAGAAGCCGCACTATCGGGCCAATCGGAGATGTATTCCAAAAACTGTTCGAGATCCGCAACCGTTACTCGCCCACCTGCGCCACTTCCCGCGATTGCAGAGATATCAGCCTCGCGCAAACCAAGTTCGTTCATACGAGCCCTCATTCGTGGAGAAATATAGTGAGCCCCCTTCATTCCAGCTGGAACCGGAAGACCACGGACACTCGGCTCAACCAACTTGGGCTCCTCGTAACTTTGTTCGGTTTGCCGAAAGTGCAAATTCCCCTCCTCACCCTCATCCAATAGTTTCGATTCCGCTTGTTCTCCCATCGTTGGAGCTCCAGTCCGGGAAATCTCTTCCTCGGTCGCCTCCAAGATTCCTAACAGGCTTCCCACCGCATATTCGACCCCTTCTTCTGCTCTAATCTCGATAACTGTACCTCCACAAAGAGTAGTGACCCCCATCATAGCCTTGTTGGTTTCAACCTCGATAATTTCTTGATCTGCAATGACTGAATCCCCCATCGCAATATTTAACCTGATGATTTTAGCCTCGGCGATCGATTCGCCAAGCTGAGGCATGATGATAGGAACCTGCGGCATGATTGTTAGAGATTAAGAAGTTCACGAAGTTTTTCCAAGATCGATTCAGGAGTAGGGCGATGTGCCGCCCAAAGATCAGGGTGATAAGGAATCGGAGTATCCTTAGAATTCAGGCGAAGTGGCGGAGCATCGAGGAGATGAAAACCTTCTGCCACAACTCTTGAGACGACTTCGGCCGTGACGCCCCCCCAAGGGAAACCCTCACCCAGCGCTAAAAGACGACCCGTTCTCGCTACTGACGCAATCACAGTATCCATGTCGAGAGGTTTCACGGAACGCAAATCCACCACTTCAATCTCCCAACCCTCTTTTGCAAGCCGATCAGCAGCTCTAACAGCTTCGTGAACCATCGCGCTATAAGTGACCACCGTGGCATGTTTTCCTGGGCGGGTGATGCGGGCCATCCCAAGCGGAAGAGGCTTCGGATCTATCTCTGAAGTTTTTAACCATCGATAGAGAAATTTATGCTCACAGAAAACGACGGGATCATCGATTTTGACAGACTCCTTGAGCAAGTGGTAGGCATCGGAAACTGTCGCCGGGGTGGCAACAATAATGCCAGGATAGTGAGCATAAAGGGTTTCTACCATCTGGCTGTGAAAGGGACCAGATCCGGGAGTACCTCCGCAGGGTAGCCTAACCGTAATGGGCACGGGAATCCCGGTCCGATAGTAATGTGTTCCAGCGTGGTTCGCGATTTGGTTAAACGCAATCGAGGAAAAGTCGGCAAATTGCATTTCGACGATAGGCCGCATTCCACTGATAGCTGCACCGATTGCCATTCCTACCATGGCATCTTCACTAATTGGAGAATCCATGACCCTCCCTGGAAATTCTTCTAGAAGCCCCTTAGTTGCCTTGAATGCCCCACCAAACCCCCCAATGTCCTGACCATACAAGAAAACATCATCACTCTCAGCGAGCAACTCTCGCTGCGCCTGATGAATCGCATCGATGTAAGTGACACTCATGAGTTGATTCCTTTCGATGAAAAAGCCCGCCAATCGTCTTGATATGGATCAGGGGCCGGATCGGTTTGAGCATTAGCGACAGCCTCTTGCACCTCTTCTGCGGCCTCCCTTTTCCAAAGATTAACTTCATCAGAAGTCGCTAGCCCCTCATCCACGACCTGCTGAATCCCTATCTCCAAACAATCACGTCCAAGATTAGAATCCTTTAGTTCCGGTGCCACATAAGAGGCATCATCGTGCTCTCCATGTCCGCACAATCGAAGAAGCTTTCCAACAACCATCTGCGGACCTTCACAATTACGAGCCGCTTTAACGGCCTCATGGACAACTGCGAGACACTCGAGAAGATTAGTCGCATCGACCTCTCTCCCAGTGACGCCATACCCCCGGGCGCGATCGACAAGATTTTCACATGCAAATTGTCTCTCGCGAGGAGTGGAATAGGCAAATTGATTATCAGCAACTAAAACGACGATCGGAAGTTTCTCTACCGCGGCCAAATTGAGGCCTTCATGAAAGGCTCCGGTGGAAGTCGCTCCATCGCCAACACAAGTCGCACCAACCACCTCCGCGAGTTCCCCTTTCATACGGCGGGCCATCAGCATACCAGCCACGACAGATACCGAAGTTCCAAGATGACTAATCATTGCTGGTCGACGTTCAGCGGGACGCCCACGGTGAATGTTACCATCGCGACCGCGCATTGGCCCAAGAGCGGAGCCAAGGTAAGTGCGGGTCGCGTCAATAAGCGGCTCGCCGAAACCGGTTCGTCCAGCTTGATCACGAATGAGGGGCGCGAATATATCCTTGTCCTGATCAAGACAGCAACCAAGTGAAGCTGAAAAGGCCTCCTGCCCTGTCCCCAGATAAACACCACCCACAATCTTACCTGCTTTATAGAGACTCGAAAGCTTAGCCTCGAGTGTTCGAGAGATAATCATGACCCTTAGGGTCCGCCGAATCAAATCAGTATCAAGTCTACTTGATATAATTGGAGCTGATGATGCTGAAGATTCCATGGTATGAAGATTAGAGCTCTTGGTCGACCGCCTTGAGCTCCAAGAAAAGATCGTTCCACCGTTCCTTCCGCGGCTCAAGAAGAAGCTTTTGGTCAGCGATCCGCCTCCGAACGATCTCGAAAAGCCCCCCGTATTCAAGATAGAATTCGCGAACACCGTCTTTGTAGTCGCTTTCGAGGGAATCAGCGAACGTGTGGCGCAAGTCCTTAAACCCTTCCATAAAGTCGCGGCAAAGCGCTTTCCGCGAAAGTTTCGAGTAAATTGCAGCGAGCCCAAGAACTCCCGTCGCCATCATGATAAACACCCAGGGCCAAGTCGCTATACCAAACCCACCGAGAATCCCAGCAATCGTATACAAAATTAAAAAAAGAGTCGTGTAACGACGCAGAACTATTCGGCGGCTATCTATCGTGAGATCTATCGTCCCTCTGATTTTAAGCTGCGTAACCGCTTGCTTTGCCGAACGTCCCAGGCGGCGCATAAAACGCTTGCGAGTCCCCGCAAGGGATTCCGTTTCCTGCTCAAAGTCAGGAGGACTGATCCCAAGGTTCTCGCGGATGCGCGGTTCTACGGTTTTCCAATGGTTCCGACAGTTTTTCACCAATTCAATACCATCGGCCTCTGCCTGCTTTTCGACAGCTTCCTTAACCGCTGTGATTAAATCTCCTTCGATTTGGGATGGAAGTTTCTCCTGTTGAAAAAGTGAGATCAGGCTCCTTGAGATAGACATCCTCCGGCCTAAATCACGGGTCGCAATTTGACCTTGCCTAAAAAAGACGTCGCCCATCCCACTCAAACGTTCTAGCAACGAAATCGCCTGCCCTTCGCGACGAAGATTCACCTCATCTTCCAACTCTGCCAAAAAACGCTGGTCGCTATCAAGAGTATCACTTCGTTCTTCGATCCGCGCCTCAATCTTATTTAAAACCTCTTGTGACGAGTTGCTCACCTCTTGGAGAATTTTGCGCCGATCTGGATCATGAGAAACCTTCGAGGAAATAAATTCATTGCGCGTCGTTAATCCACTTTTCCTCAGCATATGAGATAGAGGCGGATCATTCGTCCTCGCCTCCATCACCAACTTCGCAGAAACCGGGAAAATTTCGGGGACCCTCCCAGTCTTCTGCTCCCCCAAAGTCTTCATATGACCCAAGATTACTTTAAGATCTTCTTCATTTCTTAATTCGCTTTGCTGCAAAACAAAACCTACCTTGCCTAACTGCTCTTCTGGAAGCCGCGCAACCAATTGCCAAGTGTCGGCACACCAAGGATTCCCGACAGGGAAAACAAATAACAAAAGATCCGCAACCGGGAGAAAACGTTCGACCTCCTCCAGACTTCCTTCAATTGAGGCATTGGAACCTGGAGTATCAACCACCTCGAAATCACGGAGAAAGTCCAGAGGGCAAAGTTCTTGCACAAGCATTGGCCTTCTCTCCGTTGAGGCCGCTTTCTCTCCATATTGGTACCAATGAAGCTGTTTCGTCTTAGGAAGAGCATCAACTTCGCAAATTTCCTTACCAAAAAGCGCATTAATCAGGGCCGATTTTCCAGCGTTGACCTCACCGCACACAACGAAGAGAAAAGGCTTTCGGAGATCTTTTAAAAAGCTCCCATCCGTAACAGGATCAAGAATCTCGCCGCCACATTCACGAGCAAGCTGCCCAACGCCTAATACCACCTCAGCAAGGCGCTCCCTAATCGCAAAGTAGCGTTTGCCAAACATGGATGAAGATTATGAAGGAATCAATCAGCAACCAGCCCCTAAGCTTGTCCTTTCAGGGCAAGGAGTTGTGAAACGGTTATAAATTGGTAGCCCTTAGATAAGAGGTCGTCAAAAGTGCCGGGCATAGCATCAATTGTCGGGGCATGAAGATCATGTGCCAAAATGATTGCACCATTATGAGCCCCTCTCAAGATTCGCGAGCGCACCACTGATGGTCCGGGGCGTTTCCAATCGTTTGGGTCAACTGACCACATGATCGTGGGATAGGTGAAATCAGAAAAAATTAAACTTCGCTGACGTTCAAAGAGTGCACCATAAGGCGGGCGCATCGTTCGGGGTTTAACCGCAGCGGCGCGGACAATCGCATCTTCGGTTCGGCGCATTTCCCTCCGTAATTCGGAGTTGCTGAGAGTGGTTAATTTACGGTGCGTATAGGTGTGGTTTCCAATCTCATGTCCCTCGGCCACGATACGTCGAACGATATGAGGGTAGCGATCGACATTGCTTCCGATGACGTAAAAAGTAGCCTTGATGTTGCGGGTTCTTAGAATATCAAGCAGGCGAGGTGTGTTCTGGGGGTGGGGACCATCATCAAAGGTCATCGCCACATAAGGCTGATTGGACAAACCGCGAGAGTGCGTCACACTTTTACCACTGAATTGGGTCGGCAGGTTCATATTGGGATTTCTTAACCCTTTATTCACGTATGCCGGGGAGCGGTATTGAGTATTAGCCCCTAGCCTAACTGGCTGATTTCCATATCGGGACGATGAAGCTCCATGTTTTCCAACTTTCGAACCCTTCTCGCCCTTCTTGCTTGAGCAGGCAGGAAGCGCGATCAGGCTCCCTGAGCTTAGCTTAAGAATTTTCCGTCTCTTCATGCTTGTTCCTACGTAATTATTATTACGGAATCATCAAATGTCACGCATTTCCTAACAATCTATCATTTGAGGCTCACGCGTTTTATCGACGCCTTGGTTGTGCAATCTCATTTCCATCCTCAAAACCGCTCGACAGATCCCGATTCAGGGTCCAATTTCCCGCCCCATGTCCAAACCAAAGCTGTTTATTCCCGGTCCCGTGGATGTCGCTCCCGAAACTTATGCCGCGATGGCTGGCCCCGCAATCGGGCACCGTGGAAAAGACTTCGAAGAACTCTATTCGTCGATTCAGCCCGGAATCAAGCAAGTGGTCGGCACGACCCGCCCTGTTTTCTTCTCTACCTCTTCCGCCTGGGGTATCATGGAAGGTTGTATTCGTAATTTAGTCAAAAAAAAGGTCTTAAACCTCTGCTGCGGTGCTTTTTCGGACAAGTGGTATGGCGTCTCCCAAAGTTGTGGCAAGGAAGCGGAGAAAATTCAAGTCGAATGGGGGCAACCAATCGACCCTCAAGCCGTTCGCGAAAAGTTAGCAAGCGGAGATTTCGACACCGTGACTTTGGTTCACAACGAAACCTCAACCGGGGTCCTGAATCCTCTCAAAGAGATCTCTGATATCGTTCAATCTTTCGACGATGTAATCTTAGTCGTAGACACCGTCTCTTCCCTGTCTGCCATGCCCATCAACTTCGATGAGCTTGGTATTGATGTTCTTTTAGCTGGGGTTCAAAAAGCAATTGCTCTTCCTCCCGGGTTGGCGGTTTTCGTCACATCAGACGCCGCTCTGGAGCGCGCCGAAAGCATGGACGACCGCGGTTATTACTTCGATTTCTGTGAATTCGCAAAAAACGACGCGAAAGACAACACCCCATCGACTCCATCCATCCCCCATCTTTATGCCCTCCGCGAAAGAGTCGGTGTCATGCTCGAAGAGGGGCTTAAAAATCGCTTTGAACGCCATCTTGCCAACAATGCGATGGTCCACAAATGGGGAGCAAAGCACAATTTTGAGCTTCTTCCTCCAGAAGGCTTCCGCTCACGCTCCTTATCTTGCTTCATCACACCAGAGAATCTTGACCAAGCCGGCTGGATCAAATCAGTCATTACGGACCATGGATTTGCCATCAATGGAGGTTACGGAAAGATCAAAGGGAAAACCTTCCGAATTTCAAATATGGGGAACGAAACTCAGGAAACCATGCAAGACCTTCTCGATGCCCTTGATCTGGAGCTCCCCAAATTTCTCCGATAGGAGATTGCTTCCCTTAAAAGGCCCATCACTAAAGCAAATCCCACGCCGTGGAAATTTTTTGTTCGGCTCAAAGAATATTTGGGACCTCGGTCCTTTAAGATCCCTTAATAATCAATAGCCTAACAAGAGAAAGGGTTCGGACGGGTTAATAATCCAGAAAAACCTTCAGAAAATCCTTGGCAAATCGGCCAAGTTACTGCAGCTTCCGCGCCCACCACCAAAATTATGGTAGCACTCCGACTCACTCGCCAAGGTTCCAAGAATCGCCCTTACTACAAAATCGTCGCCGTCGACAGCCGCACGCGTCGGGACGGTCGTTACATCGAGCAGCTTGGAACTTACAATCCTATGGCCGAAGGTGAGAATTACACTCTCGACCTTGAAAAAGCAGACAAGTGGCTTGGAGTTGGCGCAAAGCCCAGTGGCACTGTAGCCAGCATTATCAAGAAAGTTCGCACCGCGAGTTAATTCTAGCTCTCTAATTCGGCGCTATTTTCAGGATCCCGTGGTCTCAGGACTTCGGGATTTTTCATTTAAGTTTTGAACCCACGAACTCAAATTCAATCAGGCTCTTATGACTTTCTCTGAATTCTACCAACTTTTGGAGTCTCACCCGGATCATGGCATCACTCTTACCCTGCCCGATCAAACTCAAGCTCCTTCCCATTTTCATATTACGGAGGTTGCATCAATCTCAAAAGCATTCCTCGATTGCGGAGGGAGACAGCACTCGCAAAATTCATGTGTTTTACAAATCTGGGTCGCTGACGATTTCGATCACCGAATCAAAGCAGGGAAATTGGTCAAAATCCTCACCAAGGCCCGCACACTTTTCGATTCCGAGGACATACCTGTGGAATTTGAACATGAAGCTCCAGTCCTAACGCGTCTCCCAATTGAAGCTCACATCGTTGATAAAGGCGTCATCACCTTTAGGCTCCACTTTAAGGAGGCTGATTGCCTTGCAAAAGATCTTTGCCTTCCTAAGCGTAACTTCAGCCTCCCAGATATCCCCTCTCGCTCTTCTATAACGGCCAAAGGATAACTCTTCCCATCCACAAGAAACCTTCCTAGATCATCTTATGTTCCGAAGGAGCCTTGAACCTTGTTCGACACTCTTCCTCATTCACAATCCAAAGATAATCGACTTATCGCGATTTCCTGTGATTCCCCGAACCAAATCGACTTAATCTGAGCTTATGAAAAACTTTGTTTCCCTTCTTATCACTCTCCTTCCTTTTGCCCTCTTCGGACATGAGGTGAAACCTCTCAGCAAAACCCTCTCCGAAGAATATGACCTCGATTCAAAATTCTACGCCAAAACGACAATGGTTCAGGAAATTCTCGTCGCGACATCAGAAAAGGTTTCCAACACCACTCATTTAGAAACGGCGTATCTTTTTGATCGTATGATGCACGACCTAAAACCAAAAATTGCCCAGCGAATTAGAGAAGCCAAAGTTCTATGCCTCCTCGTTGGACATGATGAACTCACCTCTGATCTCCCTCAGTTTAAATCAAATAAAACAGGTAAAGAACTCGATTTTTACAACTGGCGACAACGCGGTTTCCTTACCAAGAAGAAGGATCGTTTCATCGTCCTTTTCGCCGAAGAAGACGTCATGGAATACGATGGGGGGATGCAAATCGAAAGCATTCTCATCCATGAATTTGGACATGTTATTCATGGCGCAGGGTTCGATGAAAAATTGAAAAAACGTTGGACTACAGCTTTCGAAACTTCAAAAGCAAAAGGCCGTTGGAATGACGGACGAGCCGCGCAACGCTTTCGGAGGATCAAAGGCAATAAACCCGTCCTACTGCTCGATGCTCTCGCTAATTCTTTTCCGAAACAACCACGCGAACTTCTTAAAAAATGCCTCAATGGCGGCGACATCCTTGTAAACGGAAAGAGCACTCAATCCACCGTCATGGTGACTAAAGATGACAAGGTCCTTATCATTTTTGGAGGAGATAAACCATGCTACGCTGGGAAAAATCGCGGTGAATATTTCGCCGAAGGCGTCCAATGTTGGTATAATACAAATCGAACCATGGATCATGACCACAATCATATCCGGACACGTGAACAGCTTAAAGCATACGATCCAGCCCTTGCAAAACTCTGCGCTGATGTTTTAGGCGAAAATGAATGGCGTTTTGTCTCGCCACGGAAACGGGCTGGACAGTCCCACCTTAAGGATTACGATCCTGCCAAGGCCCCGGTTGTCAAGGAACTCGAACACATCAAGACGGCAGGGCTCGATTACTATGATACTTACTGGTCTACCTATTGGGATAGACTTCACGATAAATATCCTGCCGTTGTAAATTAGAACAATTCGTCGAGCTGATTACAGCGATCGCCCTTTCACCTTTGCCCAAGCTCCCTCATCCACTTGAGCTCTATCGCCCCAGCAAAAACTCCTCAACGATTTCACTTCGTGACTGGCATTATTGAGCAGGTCCAAATTTCATCAACTTTGGAGACGTTCTAGATTTCTCTGCAAATTCAGAGAACCTTCGATGTCTTGAAAGAACCGATATCTCGGGCCGGTAAACAAATCCCATTCAAATTGATAAAATAAATGAAGATCACTTTAACTATACTCGCACTTTCGGCATGTCTTCTTGGCTACACGACGGCTGAACCAAGCCAGGACAAGAAGAAACCGACACCTCAAAAAGTCAAAGAAACAGCTAAGCCCGCTCCGAAGAAATCCAAGGAAGCTAGCAAAATAAAGGCTAAGCCCGCCCCGAAGAAATCTAAAGAGGCCAGCAACAAAAGGGCCAAACCGGCTCCACGGAAATCTAAGGAAAAAATCGGTCGTGAAAAAGCTGAGCGCACGAAGCGGGCAGCTGCTAGCGCTGCTAAGAAAAATGCCGCTGAAGCGAAAACGGTCAAAGATGCAATGGCAAAAATCAAGGAGCTGAATACCAAGAAAAAAGCTGCTGACGCAGCCCGATCAAAGGCAGCCCAAGCGCTTCGTGCTGCTGAAGGCAAGGTGACTGAGATCGAAACACAACTTAAAGCCGTCACTGCGACGCTTAAATCCAAAGCCGTCAATGATCGTAAAAAAGCCGAACAGGCAAAGGCCCGTAAGACTCGTGAAGCTGAAGCTAACGAACGCGCGCTCGTCGCAGCCATGAAAAGGGAACTTCAAGACCTTAAGCAGACTGTAGATCAGCTCAAAAAACAACGCGCTGAGAAGAAATAAAGCGAATCTTAAAACATCACTCTCTATTGAAATGCCCAATCCAAATGGATTGGGCATCTTTCTTATCTGGAGAAAAGGAACCTCTAAAATAGTGGCCCAGAAACGGAAGCAAAGAATAACCTTCTAAGAGCCCTTTCCTCTTTTACCACTCTTCTGCTTACGGGACCGAATGCACGCTCAGAATTAAGATGAAATTGGGACCGGCCCCCAGAACCTCACTTGCTCAGCAAATCCACCATCGCTTTACCCATACCCTCACCCACATTCATGTAGGTCTCGGGATTGCCACCGTAATGACCTCCGCTACCGCCCCCTTTTGAGACAGGCTTCGAATAAAAAACCGCTGCTTCATCCTTGAATTCCGGGAGACCAGCGAAATCAAACATCTTTTTAGAGAGAGTTGCACTCTTGTCATGTTCACCCAAAGTAGCGCAAACAAACTTGGCATTTGGTGCGTTAAAATCTTTTTTCAGATCGTTGAAGAGAAAGGCCAGATTTTTGTCGTAAGTCTCCACGTTCCCCTTGCCTTTCTCAGCATTTCCCTGCCACCAAAAGAACCCCGCAACCTCGTATTCCTTGGCGCCAGGATAGTAGGTAGATAAATTCTTAAGAGCATCTTGAGCAGCACCTACGTCCTGGTCATACTGGAGACCTGCATACCAACCGTCTCTTTTTTCTTTCACTTTCCTATTCAAACTTTCGGAGTCCCCTTGATACGACTGTCCACCACTTCCAGTACCTACTGCACTCGGCGGCAAGAGATCCCACCCCAAAGCACGATTACCAACACATGATTTTAACAGCAAGACAGGGGCATCAATGACTTCACCCAAATAATTCCCGATCCCAATTTCTGGACCAAAATTCCCACCACCATTTCCATTTTCAGCCGTTAACCAATCGTTGTGCTGTAATTTCGCCATACAGAAAAATGTGTTGCGAACATCTTTCCGAACGTTCCACTCACCTCCATCATCAACAAGGTATGGATATTTATCAGCAGCGATTCCTTTCAGTTGGCCGGCTTTTCCAAAGCCAAGCATGTTCGACTGTCCCAGCATGATGAAAACCTGCACCGGCTTGCTCATGTCCGCCTCCTCGCCATCAGGATCCGGAAGCTCCGTGGGCAGCTCCCCGATTTTCAGCGAGCTCCCGCCGAGAGAACGATTCCCATTCTTCTTGAGCCACACAACATCCTCCTCTGAGAGTTTGTCCTGATTGAATGTCAATTTCCTGCGGTTCTTCAGGACAACCGTGACCTTCCCGCTCGTAGCATCATAGGAATGCAATTCCCCCTCAAATGTTCGATCACCATCGGAGCTGGTCCAGGTGCGGGCTTCGGCTACGGGAAGAAGCAATCCCATTCCAAGAACGAGAAAAAGTAGAGTTGGTTTCATGATTTTTTGGGATGTGGCTGAAAAGTTGTCTTCAGCAGTTGTTGTTCTATTTGGGACCAGATCACCCGACGATCCCGCCTAGGTGAAGAACTACGTTTGATTATCAGGAAAGTATTCACCAAATCAACGACTCAATCTTCACTCACCTTCCCATTTCTGGGTAGGCGGGTGAATTCTCCTCACTTCTTCGACCTTCCGTTGGGCGTGCTCGAGGGAGTCCCGGAATTCTTGCCCTCAATCGAAGACATCAGCGCCTTGAGCTCGGCAACCTTCTCCGGATGCTTTTCTGCCAAGTTGTTCCGTTCCCCAAGATCCGCTTCGAGATCGTAGAGCTCTTCCACTTTCGCCCGATCCTTCTCCACGGCATATCCGTGAAAATAGGCGTTCGCTCTGAGATACTTCCACTTCCCTTTCCGCACCCCGGCATTGTTAAAGTAGAAATAGTCACGTCCCGTCTTGCGCTTACCGAGGAGTAAGCCGGTTTGATCCATGCCATCAATGCGACGATCCTTGGGAACCTCAAAATCGCATAGATTCGCGAAGGTCGGCATAAAATCGACAGAGGTAAAAATCGCCGTGGACTCCTGACCGGCGGGAACCTTGCCCGGCCAACGCACGATGCAGGGCAATCGATAACCGCCCTCGTAACACGATCCCTTTCCATTCCGTAGCGGTCCCGAATCGCCCCAGAAGATCGAGTCCTTGGGGTGGCCTTTTTTATTCTTGGTATACTTGTCCTGATTCCACGGACCGTTGTCGCTTGTGTAAATAACGAGCGTATTTTTACTGAGCCCTAATTCATCGAGCACGTCGAGAAGGCGACCCGTTTCGAAATCAAACTCTTCCACGACATCGCCATAGAGCCCGCCTTTAGATTTCCCGCGAAAGCGATCCGAAGCATCGATGATGGTGTGCATCATGGTGTGGGCGAGATAGAGAACGAAGGGCTTCTCGGGATCGCGTTTCTCTTTGAGCCAGGCAATCGATTTGTCGGTGTAGAGAGTGGTGAGCTCGCCCATGTCCTTGGTCGATCCCGCGGCCTTATTGTCCTCATGAAACCTCACCGTTCCGTTGTCATTCGCTCCCAACGCTCCAAAGTAATAATCAAACCCCTGGGCATTCGGCATGCGTTCGATGATCGCCTTACGATTAGAGACATCCCACTTACCGATGCAGGCCGTTTGATAGCCCACCTTGCGAATCAATTCCGCCCAAGTAATCTCAGAAGCCGGCATCCCCCAGCCTTTGCTCCGAAGTGGTTGCCGCCCGGTCAAAAGCGCCGAGCGGGAGGGTCCACAAACCGTCTGAGAATAGAAGGAAGTAAAACGAGTCCCTTCCTTCGCCAGCTGGTCAAGACGCGGAGTCCTATTCTTCTCACTGCCGTAACAAGCGAGGTCGCCATATCCTTGATCGTCAGTAAAAACGATCACGATGTTCGGTCTCTCAGCCGCTTTGATGATTCCCAAAATTCCAAAGATCAGGAATATCTTTGGAATAAAAGAAGGTCGAAATCTCATGAACTCTCGGATTTATTTTACCATTAAATCAGCCATTGCATTAGCGAAGGAATCTCCAAGGCGCACAAAGAAAGCTCCACTTCCGAGATAGTGATAGGGCCGATCGCTGCCGACGGAATCCCACTCGTGGTAATGCTTGGGCCAGCCCTTGCTGAAAATCTCATGGGAGAAGTTTGAGTAGTCTTTGTAGCTCTCAACCGACATAACATTGCCTTTGAACTCAGGAGCCTTGGCCGCCTCCCGCTGACCGAGGGAAACCGCATTCCCACCCACCTTCTCAGCAGTCCTTCCTGTTCCAAGGACGCCAATCACGAATGGCATTTTCGGCACCTTATGTTCTTTGCGAATATCTTTAATAAAGGAAATCATGTTGTCTTTGTAGTTATCGCGGAACTCGTCCGAAAACTGATCGTTGTATCCCTGGAACCAGACAAAGCCGGCGATCTCGTATCCTGCCTCAGCATCATAGGCTGGGTGGTTTTCCTTGAGATTACTGAGAACGTTTCGAATCGACTCATTCATCATGCGGTAATTAAGCCCCGCATTCTTTTTGATCTCGTCGGCCTTTCCTCCGGCCTTCTCCTTCTCATTAAGCTGGTAAGGACCAGCGGAAGGTGGGCGGAAATTGTAGTTGATCGATTTGCCTCCCCATGACGTCTTGATGAGCAGAATGGGCCCATCGATTTTTTCAGCCATCGAAAGACCAAAGCCATACTCGGGCCCAATCTTTTTCCCGCCTCCTCCGTAACCGATTCCCAATTTACCCGCCTTCTTATTGCCGTCCGCGATCGCATTAATGAAAACGCGATCTGAAACAACGCATGACGAACTCGCTTTTTCTTTATAAGCTTCGTGCGCATCCTTGAGCTTCTTTAATTGAGATTCCAAAGCCTTCTTTTCAGGACCGTCTTCCATCTTCTTGACCTTATCAAACGAGATCCCCCCGCTGAGTTCGTCGAGCTTCCTTGCCTCGACCAATTGAGCATCGAGCTTCGCCTTGGAAAGCCCGCTTCCCTCTTTGAACACCATCTTGCCGAGCGCCTCGTCCCGGGGACTGCCCGACTGGTAGAGGGTCGCAGCAGTGTGGGGATTCGCGTGACCCACCATGTTAGATTGGCCCGCAAGGATAAAAATTTTCAACTTCTCCGCCGCCCCAATCGGACTGGCGATCGACACGAGTGTGGCTGCCATCGTCAACACGGCCCTCTTCTTGCTTAAGATATTTTTCATAATTCTTCTAAAATTGCTCCTAAAGAATACTCCTCAGCCCCGGCAATCTTAGCAGAAAAGTGAAACCTCGGAGACTTTCCGCCACGCGTATTATCAAATGCGGAGGAAGATCTTGCGGCGATACATCC
>Ga0213868_10002956_pt1 | contig 16019 bp, 10 predicted proteins | sample PICome_9_FD_160087 | JGI IMG/M metagenome (GOLD analysis project Ga0213868, IMG submission 160087) | Coastal seawater microbial communities near Pivers Island, North Carolina, United States - PICO127 | ecosystem: Environmental > Aquatic > Marine > Coastal | place: USA: North Carolina...
TCGGCCCTCTTTTCCGGGTCTGCTCTGCCATCTCTTCTCTCCTGCTTCCAATCACCGATACCCATAAAGAGAATTCCTTGTGTGATTTATTTAAATTGAAGTCATGGCGATTGGAATTTCATCAGCTTTAGGTGCAGAAATGAGTTGTGTTCACAGATTGTTCTACCATTGTAATCATACCAATAATATCGTCGTAGAGCAAGAACAACAACGAGCACCAGCAATAGTACCAGTTCTCCAAGAACATCGCGGTCGTTCTAGTACTAGTAGTTATCCTACTAGTAGTCATCCTACTGCTACCAATATTACTGGTACTAGAAATATTCGTAGTACTAGTAGCCTGAAAGATGCATGCACACATCCTCCACAGCAGAGCAAGAAAAGGGCTCCCTCTCATGATTCCAAGAAAAAAAGGGTCACCTTTGACACTAATGATGCACAAATACACTTCATTCCAACATTAACTGAACTTTCTTCTGTATCCAAGTCACATTTTTGGTGGCAACAGAAAAATTATGCAGAATTCAAAAAAACGTGTCAAATCCTTGTGAAACCCTCGTTTGAGAAGGGAAGACACGTTTGGCTCTCTGCAAGGGAGGAAGCACAAGATGATGATGATGATGATGATCAATCGTCCCACCATGAGTTTTCTGAATTCTTTCAGAACTTTGAGAATGTAAAAGATAGTCCAATATTAGATGATAAGTGGTGGTGTGCATTTGGTCATTCGCGTAGAGGCATTGAGAAAATGGTGTCGATTCGAGAGCGCCGGCAACGACGTAGCTTTGCACATATTTCCGTCCATTCGGTTGTAGACGAACAACTGCGCCAGACCATTACCAATGAGAAAGATATCCAGAAAATTGCCAATGTCTCACGGAAATGTACACAGTGGGCAGCAGATTTAGCATTGGCTGCTGGAGCTGCTGATGCAGATGCTGTTCAGTCCGATATCGATCCATCCAACAACGAGAACAAGATTGCCAAAACGCGTGAGGAACATTTGTCCATGATTCTGAGTAGAAGAAATTCAAGTCAAGAAGACGACGATTTGTACAGTTCACAATTTATTTTAGATATCTATTCTACTTTTGGTGCAGCATATGATTCACTTAGTCTTGATGATGATGCTGAGACTGATAGTATTACTAGTAGTCTTACTAGTAGTACAATCAGCAGTACTAGTACTGCTGAAGACATCTCAAATCTTTGCTGGAGTCCAAAACTCACGGCCGAAGCTCTAGGAGAAAGAGACCAGAGTTTCCGATACTTTGGGACTACTAATGTATTGTTTAAATAAAACTGGGAATAGATTTGTACGCGGTTTTGATTTGATCCATGATTTGTTTTCTCTTTGGCATTTGACGGAAATAAATTCAAAGATGTTTGACCAAACACACACGAACACACACACATATATGATTGATTATTGATTCAACTCTCATTTTTAAAAGATAAGTACGTAGGCTCTTAACTCTCTAGCTAGAGAGAGACGTAGGTTCATGTTGTTACTATCAGCGTCATCAACACGATTGGTACCAAGACTATCTTATCCTTTGAATCGTTATCCAAAACTACTCGACCTTTCTGAAAAAAGGTTCAAGTTCAAACGATTGAATTCCATGGGCGCCAATAATAACCTCGAAACAAGCAAATCTTCATGGCAATTACCTGATGCTTTAACACCTTTCGATTTATATGGTTGGACGCGTAACAATAAACGCTCCAACGACGAAAACTACATGGATATCGTTTTACTCATTACCAGATCGTCATATAAAAAGGGAGGTTCCATGGGTTGCATACTAGTGAAAGATCATACTGCTAAAACGGATGAAGAATTTTACAATGCAATTATTGCTGCATCAACAAACAAATCACTTTTCAAACCAAATGATTCAGATATTCATGCAGAGGTATCCACCATCGGACAATGCGCTGAGAAAGGTGTATCGACTCGCAATGGGACAATTTATATCACAATGCCACCATGTAAGAAATGCTTTGGAGCCATAGTTTCAGCCGGAATAAAGCGGATCGTAAGCAACAAGAGTTGTGGAGAAGAAATGCAAAAGATTGCACAGTCTCATGGAATTCAATTAGTAAATATGTTCTCTTTCATAGAAGGACAGAAGCTGCGTCTGAATGAGTTGATCGACATTTCGAAGGAAGAACGAACGCGAATACAAGAAGAAAGCTAATGGTGATGCACATATATGTACTATCTGTAGCATATAATTATTAAAATAGATTTAACATAAGTAGTTCGTGTTGTTCATTTGCATCTGTTCCCTACGCACGCATTATCGTGTTCAGGTGAAGTGACGGTTTTACTCATCGTTTTGAGTTCTCAGCTACAATTAGCTCCCGTACAGATGCAAAATATGTACCTACCTTTTTGGAAACATGATTGGTGACAGATATTTGGCGTCAAAGATGGGTTAACATTTGATTGTGGTAAGAAATACTTTAAAAAAACACGTTTCAACTTGTTGCGTACTTACTCTTCCAAGGTGAATGAACTAAGGAGGCGATGTGAAATGTAGCCAACTACTCAATAATACGAGAGCAGTACCAAAGAATTGACTCATCTTCAGGTCTTCGCCATCAATTACGCTTTGCAAGAGAGCAGAGAATACGAGACCTAAAACTAGCGAAAATCCCTTCATGACAGATCCACTATGCTTGTGAACCAATGCAGTCAAAATGCCTCCTGTCGCTTTGACTGCAATCGGAATCAAAGTTTTCAAATCCCAGTATTTGAAATATCCTTTATCAAGATTGTGGCCATCAATTTCTCTTTCCGTGAGTTTAGATTTATTGGTCTTCATCATGGAAATGAGCAAGAAGAATGCTGTGCATATGGAAATTTCAGCAGAGTAGAAGTAAGCATTTCGTTCCATAGATCCAACATTGTATTGCAAACTCTTTTGAGACATGGCTCCTGCTAATCCTGACAACACGGTAGCTCCAAGGCATGGCAAGATTCCTAAAAGCAATCTGTGTTTCATTTGTATGGAATCACCATACCCTTTCGTTTCATGTGTGAATGTCAAGATACGTTTCATGCTAAAGTTTCCTTCCAATACCAAAGGCGTAACACTTAGAAGTACCAGCGCAACTATTTGCATAAAGGATTGAGTTTTCCCAATCACAAAGTAACAACAAAGAGCTGCAGATAGAGTCTTTAATTGAGTCAATCCGTTGAATGTAAATGCATCTAAATGCTGGTATGCCGTATATGTCAAAATTCCTTGTAAAGCGTACAATGCAGAAGGCAATCCTGCAGCAATCAATGTGGAATGTAGTTTCCATCCTTTGATGGATGACCAACTGTCAGTGATGAGAAATCCACCAATGCCCATAAAAAACTTAATCATTTCTTCAACTAGAGCAAGGCTCGTCTTATTTGTTTTGGGGTGTATGAATGTTTTAGATAATCTAGGCATAATGGAATAGTTTAGAGCAAGTAGCACTAAATAGATAGTACCCAGCGGGGTCAAAGTGGATGAGGAATGCGCGAGTGCTGCAGAGTAGATCGAGGCAGTTCCACCAATGACTGCCATTGGACCGACTGGGAAAAGGATATAAAAAGGAGATGGAAAATCAGACACATGTTCTACTTTCTTTCAATACTAAACAATTCATAGAGCACCATTTGAATATGCACTTACGCGCTCTTGAAGATGTTGCAAACAAAATGGGTGACGATTTAATGAATGGCTCTTTCCTGGTATTTGTGATGGGGGTAACATTCTGAATGTAACTTGATGACTGAATGGTGGTATCTTGTTTTCCTTTCCTGGTCCCTCTATTCCCAACTTGTGAAATCATTTGAATTCGTGAAAGGAGATTTCACAGAAAATGGGTAGATATCCTTCTGGAATTTCGAATCCATTCATGTGTCAATGGAGAAATAGTGACGTACGAGATAGTCATAATTAGGGCTTATCCCGCATTGAGTCCTGACTAGCCCCGCTGAAGGGGCATTTCTTCCCTCCTTGAAACACAAACGTATGTGTGGTTTGATGTACGCACGTCGCATCCTCACAAAACTTCAAGAAAGATTTATCGTATCTTTTCCCTTCATAAAATTCACTATTTCATTCACTTTTGATTCCAGAACGAACGTCCAACATGTTTTTCCCGTCCTTAACTGTTCTTGCTCTTCTACGTCAGGCATCTGCTTTTGCACCGGTGCGTTCGATGGCTTATCCTCCATGTTCTTCCTCATCCTTGGGCGTACTTTCTGAGCCAGGGGAGAAAGCAACTATCAATCCTTTGGAAGGCCTAGTTACCAAGGAGGCAAATATCAAGCCTACTCTTCGCACGAAGCCAACTGTAGATCCTTTCAACCCAGACTTTGAGCGTATCCAGTCTGTTCCGTACAACGATGCGTTTCCAAAGTCTACGAAAGAGCATAAGATCGTCATTCACCCGGAAACTGGACACCAATTGCATGTTCCCTTCCGTCGTGTCCATCTCGAAGATAAGGATATGCCATTCATTGATCTTTACGATACGTCTGGACCGAGAGATTGTGATCCTAAGAAAGGAATACCAAAGATCAGGCAAGAGTGGGTCGAAGCGAGAGAAGGAAAGTTTGAGCGTTATACGCAGATGCATTTTGCCAAGATGGGGATCATCACCGAGGAAATGCTATTTGTCGCCGAACGCGAGCATGTGGAGCCAGAATTTGTTCGCAGTGAAATAGCCAGAGGAAGGGCCATTATCTGCTCGAATAAAAAGCATCTTGAGCTTGAACCTCAGATTATTGGACGCATGTTTAAGGTGAAGATTAATGCCAATATTGGCAACTCTGCTGTAACTTCTTCCATTGAAGAGGAGGTTGAGAAGCTTCAGTGGAGTACCTTGTGGGGAGCTGATACACTCATGGATCTTTCTACCGGAAAACATATTCACCAAACTCGTGAATGGATTATGCGTAACTCTGCCATCCCAGTTGGAACCGTACCGATCTACCAAGCTTTGGAAAAGGTTGATGGTATTGCTGAGAACTTGACATGGGAGGTATTCCGTGATACTCTATTGGAACAGGCTGAACAGGGAGTTGATTACTTCACTATTCATGCCGCTGTGCTTCTTCGTTTCGTGCCAACAACTGTGAATCGTATGACTGGTATCGTCTCTCGTGGAGGAAGTATCCATGCAAAGTGGAATATTTTTCACCACAAAGAAAACTTCGCATACGAGCATTGGGATGAAATCCTTGATATTTGTGCAAAATACGATGTTGCAATTTCCATAGGTGATGGATTGCGTCCAGGGTCAATCTACGATGCCAATGACGAGGCTCAATTTGCCGAGCTTAAACTTCAAGGAGAATTGACCAAACGTGCGTGGGAAAAGGATGTTCAAGTCATGAATGAAGGTCCGGGACATGTTCCACTCCACAAGATTCCAGAGAATATGCGCAATCAGCTTGAGTGGTGTCACGAGGCTCCCTTTTACACTCTTGGTCCTTTGACTACTGATATTGCTCCTGGTTACGACCACATTACTTCTGCTATTGGAGCTGCAAATATTGCAGCACTTGGTACTGCCATGTTGTGTTATGTCACACCCAAAGAGCATCTGGGACTCCCAAACCGTGATGATGTGAAGGCTGGAATCATCGCGTACAAGATTGCTGCCCATGCTGCTGACCTCGCAAAGGGACAACCAGGTGCACAAGATCGTGATGATGCCCTATCTAAGGCTAGATTTGAATTCCGTTGGAACGATCAGTTCAATCTTTCTCTTGATCCTGTAACCGCGCGAGCATTTCATGACGAGACTCTCGATAGCGACGCTTCAAAGAGTGCTCATTTTTGCTCCATGTGCGGACCCAAGTTTTGTTCTATGAAGATCACTGAAGATGTAAGAGCTTACGCAGAAGAGAATGGTTATGGCGTTGATGAATCTGTACTCCAGGTAGGTATGAACGAAATGAGCGAGAAGTATAAAGAGATGGGACAACAGCTTTATCTAAAGGATGTGGAGAATGTTTTTAATCCATTGGAAAATCTTGCGAATTGAGTAAAGATGCAGATGAATGGTAAGTCATGTAGGTGAATTTGTGTCGTTTTTCATCATCTAAAAATCAAATATTAAACACAACACACTCTTCTCCAATTACTTTCAAAATGAATTTACATCGATCAAAGAAATCTGAAGCGGGAGCTATTATAATGGCTGAGAATTCGAAAAGTCTAAAACCGTTTGAACCTGATCACGGTAAAGCGTGCGAAGGGATTCAGATTTCTTTGATCATTCTACTGATGAACAACATAGTAAATATAAATGAAATTGAAAATAAAAATTACATTTTTGATTATACTTCATTCATGTCTCGTAGTTTTTTAAGTCGCATATGGTGAAGGCAGGACGAGTTTAGTTATCTACTTGGAAAATATATTTTATAAAACCAGATCATATGTATTGTTTATATTTTTATGATCTAACCAGATGATCTGTCATGAGTTGTTCCAATAAAGTAATATGATTTAGCTAAGTATGCTTTTTTTTAGATTTTTGTATAAACGAAACAATTGGACTACCTATTACTCTACTCCTTCATCTTTTCGTCGTCTTCATCTCCTTCAGTTGGTGAGTATGCAGGGCTTGTTGGCGAGTAGGCTGGAGATGTTGGTGAGTATGCCGGGCTGGTAGGTGAGTAAGCCGGAGAAGTGGGAGAATACGCTGGACTCGTCGGTGAGTACGCCGGTGATGTCGGAGAATACGCCGGTGATGTCGGAGAATACGCCGGTGATGTCGGAGAGTACGCTGGACTGGTAGGTGAGTACGCTGGACTGGTAGGCGAGTAAGCTGGACTCGTTGGAGAGTAAGCTGGACTCGTTGGTGAATAGGCCGGTGATGTCGGCGAATATGCTGGACTTGTTGGGGAGTAAGCCGGCGATGTCGGCGAATATGCTGGACTTGTTGGGGAATAAGCCGGCGATGTCGGCGAATACGCCGGGCTTGTTGGTGAATATGCTGGTGAAGTTGGGGAGTAGGCGGGTGATGTAGGTGAGTACGCTGGAGATGTAGGTGAATAGGCAGGGCTGGTAGGCGAGTACGCTGGACTTGTAGGTGAATATGCTGGAGATGTAGGTGAATAGGCAGGGCTGGTAGGAGAGTACGCTGGTGATGTAGGTGAATAGGCCGGTGATGAGGGATTGTAAGCTGGACTCGACATATTGCTGCTTCCATAACTTCCGCTCGCGGGCATATATGATGGAGAAAAGCTTCCCCCGACAACAGGACTGAAAGCACCACCAATCATGGGAGACATTTGTCCGTCAAGCATCGGGCTTGAAGCGAAGGGTGTGGACGGTGCATAAGGAGTTTCGGATCCTAGACCAACTTGATGGTCCTCGTCTACCCATTGGTCAGAAACGATCTCAACTGCATGACGAAGAACTTTTTGTTCATCAAGGAGTAAGTCCATGTCACCGGTTCCAACACGGGCAAGTTGACCCATCATAATATTCTCTGTCACGCCTTTCAATACTTCTTCTTCGGCGTACACAGCCGCATCCATTAACATATCAACAGTTTCTTCAAAAGAACATCTGAGTAGAGGGCCGCTATCAACACGGTTGATACCATGACGGTCAATTGCCATTAGATGGCCGTGCATAGTCATAACATCAACAAGACATGCCAAGTGGCGGTAATTAACGTAAGAACCGTCAAAACTGATCACGTTACGTAGTTCGCTCAGAATAGCCCCGCGAACACCTTCAATGCCCAAAACAACGAACACCTCCACAATATCATTACTGATTGTTCTTGTAGCATCAACAAAGTCAACACCAAGAACGCCCATAAGATTAGTACCATCTGTCTCAAGAACCCATTCATCTTTTACTCCGAAGCCTGTTTCATCATTCCAAGTTGATCGTTTTGCTCCACCACGCATGAAGACTTTCTTCACGTCTTCAACGCCTCGTAATTTTAATGTTGTTAAAAGACTCTTTTCAAGTCTTTTCAAAAACACATCATCTTCTTGGCCAGACTCGATATCATCGTGTTCAGGAAGAGGATTGCCTAACTCATCTACTCCCCCTTGGCCTCCAGAGTAGGGAACGTCGTTGACGATTCGGATACGAAGTACCAGATCGGCGGCGTTTTCATCGGATGTCTCAACATGAAGATCAGTACCGTACTCCTCACGGATAACGCTGACGATTTCATTCATTCTCATTTTCTTGTCATTGAAGACAATATCGTTCAGAACGATTCTTAAGACCCACGGGGAAAGACGGCGTATTTCATCTTCAGTTAAATCACTCAAATCGTAGAAATCCTTTACAAGTTCGACATCTGATGCAACTACTGTATTTTTAACATCGGGGTCATAAAAAATTTCAGTGACCTTCACAAGATCGCCAAGAACGGTGTATTCAATCATCGAATGAACCAACGATGCAACATCAGGGTCACCACTGACCTCTTCCTGCAAATAGATTGAGAGACCGGGGGTCTTAACAGTCTTCGCAACGTTGATAATTTCTTTTAATCTAGGAACTCCAAGTGTAACATTTTTAGCAGAAACTCCAGCGTAGTGAAATGTGTTCAATGTCATCTGAGTAGCAGGTTCTCCGATACTTTGGGCAGCAAGAACTCCAGCCATTTCACCAGGGTTTACTTTGGCTTGATGAAAACGTGTTTCGATCTCGCCTATGACCCAATCGAGAGCAGCTTCACTGAGTCGATATTCCATCAGCACGCGTTTACATGAAAGAGCGCTTCGAACAAGAATCCGATAGTTAGTTGTGGCATTATCTTGGGCTTCAACACTGAGAGAGTCGTTACCCATGACAACACTAAGATTCGCAATGAGAGCATTGACCTTTCGGGCAACATCCTTGGGGTGCATATCAGAAGGCTGTGATTTATCAATTCTAAATTGACGGATCGCGTTGTTAATGGCGCGTCTGACATTGCCTGGGGCGTAAGACTTGTCATCGGCTTCTCTACCAGCTTCGCGATTGGCCATCACTATTCGTAAAACTTGTTGGTCCTTCTTCAGAGTCTCAAGTTCGCTGTCAAATAGCTGCTGTACCTCAGGATCATGTCGACAGTCGTCGACGATTTCTGGTTCCAAAAACGAAATTCCCTGTTTATCTTTGTCGAAGTTAGGATCCGACGTGTCAAGCTTGTACCTATCTTCGAGTTCAGACTTAGACAAGGTCAATAAATCAAAACTTTGCTTTTCGATCCACACTGCATCCATGCCATCTTCTCCGTATAAAAACTGGACAACATTCCCTCCAGACGTACGCAGCGTGCCATCATATCTTGCCATAACAGTTTCCATCGCCTTAACAAGACGTCTTTGGATGTAACCAGTCTCAGCGGTTTTACAGGCTGTATCAATAAGACCTTCTCTACCTCCCATTGCGTGGAAGAAGAACTCTTGTGGACTGAGGCCACGTAAATACGAATTCTCTACAAAACCACGACTCTCGGGTCCCAAGTCGTCCTTGGTAAAATGAGGCAGTGTTCTGCGCCTAAAGCCATATGGAATACGAGCTCCTTCAACGTTTTGCTGTCCTACACAAGCAATAATCTGAGAAATATTAATAAATGATCCCTTACTTCCTGCGGTGACCATAGCCTTAACAGAGTTCGTCTCATCCAAGCTGGCTTGTGCAGATTTTCCGGCGTGATCACGAGCTGTGTTTAGTACTTTATTGACAAATGTTTCAAAACTTTCAACCATGGTTCTTCCGGGTTGTGTCTCAAGCTTTCCTTCTTGACCTTGACGAACCAGATCAAGCACTTGCATCTTGGCCTTGTTGATGGTAGATTCAATCTGTTCCATTGTTGCTACATCGGCAACAGTATCTGTGACACCAATACTGAAACTGCTTTGCAAAACCCAATAGTTTGTGACTTGCTGAACCTGATTCATGAAGCGAGCATTTTCCTCATGCCCTACATCAAGCCATGCAGTGTGAATGATTCCACCCATACCAGAACCTACAGACTTTTTGTCAATTGTACCCTCCAAAAGTTCTCCGTCTTGGATTGTGACCAAATGATCGTATGCATTGAAAGTGTTCGGTAGAGTTTTACCGTCAGGTCCCTTGGGTGGTCCGTTATTCGCCGATGCTTTCAAAGTAATCTTTGGAAGAATCATACTCATCATTTGCTTTCCAGTCCACAATTCTTTCGGTTTGATAATTGCTGGAACAGGCACACGACCATCCCAGTTTTTAATCCACATTAGAATGTTAAAGACCAAGTCACGTTCTAAGAAAACATCCCTCTTGGTCATTTTTTGAACAGCAAGAAGAGAATCTTGAACGATACCCATGACGGGACGATTGGATTGACCAGAGACTACCACTCGAGAACTCAACATCATGAGCTCGGCTTCAGCCCTAGCTGGAAGACTCTGAGGGACGTGGAGATTCATTTCATCTCCATCAAAATCGGCGTTGTATGGACTTGTACAAGAAAGATTCAATCGGAATGTACTCCAATCAAGAACTTTTGCCATGTGACCCATGATACTCATTTTATGCAAAGAAGGTTGGCGATTGAAGAGAACAATATCATCATCTCTTAAGTGCCTCTCCACAATCCAACCATTAGATAACATCAAGTCAGATTTGTTTTTCACAAATCGAAGATCAACACGAGTACCGTCAGATCTAATGATGTGTTTGGCACCTGGATGGATGGTAGGGCCGTTAGCCACCAAAGCACTCAACTTTGCAATGTTAAATGGAGTAACACGTTCAGGGACCGTTAGGTTCATTGCGATACTACGGGGGACTCCAACTTGATGAATACCAAGATTCGGGTCTGCTGTAATAACCGTACGAGCACTAAAGTCGACACGTTTCCCCATCAAGTTACCACGGATACGTCCTTCTTTCCCCTTGAGACGTTGAACAATCGTCTTGAGAGGTCTTCCTGATCTTTGAGTCACTTGTGGCATACCTCTCATCTCATTGTCCATAAACGCGGCAACGTTGTGTTGTAGACTTTGTTCAAATTGCTCCACGATAATCTGTGGCTCACCATTGGTGATGGCATTCTTGAGGGCAATGTTACTCTTGATGACATTGACAATTTGATGAGTTAGATCATCTTCACTGGCAGCACCACCTCCCATACTGACACTTGGGCGAACGTGCAAGGGTGGGACAGGAAGCACAGAGACCAATAGCCACTCAGGTCTAGCCCAAGTAACATCCAAGCCTAGTGTCTTCATATCTTCATCTCTCATCAATTTAAAAATTTCCACCGCCTTGGCAGCAGGAAGAAACTGCTTCCTGTCACCACCATGAGGGAGGGAATCCATCTGATCACTGTATTCCGCCTCCACGTGCAAACCAACCTTGGTATATTTTGGCTGATATTGATTACAATGGTCACACTTACGTTTCTCTCTTCCCTTGAGAAGTGCATGGAATGCTTCAAATCTTCTCTTTCGATTTGAAATTTGTTTTGTTTTTTGAAATTTGAATTCATCTTCATCCATGACGACACGAGAGCAGTGATAGCAAACACATCTTAAGCTTTTGAGTACAATATTGAAAAACCCCTGATGGTATACAGGCTTTGCGAGTTCAATGTGTCCAAAATAACCTATATATGTATATAAGCATACATACATACATACATATGTAAGATTCACACAGGATTATTGGATGAGTGGTGGAATCATCATGAGAATGCATGTGTTTTCAAAACACAGGTAGAATATATATTCAGTAACAGTGTATATACTAACCTGGATCTGAGGTACTATGTATATCTCCCATTCTAGGATCATTCGCTCCTCCGTACACAGGCTGACCATTGATTGAAGTTTCGTAGCGAGTAATTCCTGCTGGGATTTTACGATTGTTTACAGTCAAGGCTTGTGTCACAGAATATTGTCGCTTTTTGAAATGAAAAGCATTGCACAAAGATGGAGAAAATAGTAACAAAATATATAATGTTGTTAGAATAGAATCGAACGAATCACAAACTAAGTGATTTTGTTTCAACAAAACGTGTTTGTGTTTCCATCTCTCCACCCCCCGGTGAACTCTGCTGATGAAACACTCATTTCTACAATCACAATACGAAAACAATCTTACCAATTCATCAGGATTGACAACACCAAATTGTAATTTCTTCACACGTTTAAGACGGACTGCAGAGTATCCAAAGTTTTCGGAGGTCATACCGAACGACATGGCTCCTGCCTTATTGGGGTTGGAGAAATTTCTACCACCGCCTGCCATTGTATGTATGATAAAAATAAAATATAAATGTTTGTTGTGATTCTGAGTTGTTCTCTACTATAAATATAACAAAGAGAATGTTTCTGGAAATCGTGCCTCTCTCCTCCTCAGAATGAAACCAACGGAGAGTGTAAGTCGGTAGCAGCTAGCAGCAGCAGGCAGGAGGAAACGAAGGCAAACGAAACTCGAAAGATTGGGTTTTTGCGGTCGTGGTGAAATCCAACCACAACGTTGTTCGCGGAAATAATGTTACTTTATTTCTATACTTTGCCTTGCAAAAATGGAGCCCTTTTTCCAAAAGATATCAAAAGATCGGATCCTCAGAGAATGGTATCAATCAATCATTCAATCATTCATTCATTCATTCATTCATTCATTCATTCATGCATACAATGTAAATAGACTCAAACCTACAGTACCACTTTATTTATTTATACATGAAGATTTTATGTTGAAATGAAAATAGTATTGCTTCAATATTTATGTTTGTCAATCTTGTTACATCAAAGTCTTGGGTATTCTTCCATTATGAACAACATACATCATCGCCGGATGCTTCAGAGTACATTCAATTCTCGCTGGAGACATTCTTATACGTTTTATTCTTTGAAAGAAGATGAGAGTAGTTTGCATCGAAGAAATTTCCAACTATGGCATCATCCCTACCATCGAACGAATGAAATGTATCGTTCCTTAACTACTACTGTTTATCACATGACGTCGTACAAGAGATGTGTCGTTGTTCCTCCGTTGTATGTCAAAAAGAAAGATACGGCTACTACTAGTACTAATGATGATGATGATAATTTATGGAACAAGGTACAGGTACCCATTCATATGAAGAAAGTAATCATGGATCACATTCTACAACCTATAAATTTGGAACAGAATCATGGCATTACCATTCTCTTATCAGTCAGTGGTGGTTGTGATTCCATCGCCTTATTCTATTCGTTTCTAGAACTTGCAGAAAGAAACAAGGATGGATCATTTCACATATCCTTTCATGACAATCAAAGTATACACTGCAAGATTCATGTCGTTCATTTTGATCATGAACAACGAGGAGACAACAGTGAAGGGGATCGATTGTACGTGGAACAACTCTGCAGACAATATCATATTCCATTCCATGTCTACTTTTGGAATGATGAAAAACATGGTGGTGCACTTTACAATTCCACTCAGTTTAGTCAAGAAATGGCACGAAATTGGAGAAGATATGAAACTCAAAAGCTCATGGAACAGATCAAAAGCCAAAATGAAATAGGGATGATCGTTACAGCTCATCATCGAGATGATGTAGAAGAAACTATACTGATGAAAATGCTTCGTGGTGTACACATTACTAATATATCAGGTATGGATGTTTTGCAACAAGTGACAGAAGGGGTATATTTTGTAAAACCTTTACTACATATTCGTAAGAAGGATCTTGAGGAGTTTCTTATGCAGAAAGGGGTGTCATGGAGAGAAGATGAAAGTAATGCATCGGACAAGTACCTACGAAATAGAGTTAGGAACGAACTGATACCATTATTACATGATATACTGGGTGGACAAGATGTTCTTTCAAATCGATTGGAGAATATGCAGAATCAGAGTAAGAAAGTGAGGAATGACATCACTTTGAGAGCGAACCATTTGTTGAAGCATATGCAAAATGCAAATGGTGTCGATCTTTTTCTATTGCCCAATCAATGTAATGGTTTGGATGCAGTGCAAGAAGAAGCATTCTTTCAATGGGCAAAGATTCGAACCAATGACAGTCTCCATTTGTCATATGATAAACTTGTAGCCATTTGTGATCATTTATCCAATTTTCCTGAAAGATTACAATGGAGACTAAGTGTTGGAGACGGATGGGAAGTGGAAAGAAACGGTTTTGTCTTGATGCTAAACAATGATAGGGATACCATAAGTACTTTCTCTGAAATGGGTCAGTGGGTAATTATGGAGAAGGAACCTCGTCGACCGAAGGAGAAGAATGATGACGTGCAAGTTCGTTTGAGGTTCAAATTGGATGATTTGACAAAAATTGATGTCAAGAGAGCAGGGGATATAGAAGCAGCGAAGTTTCATCCAAAGTGGCGTAAGAATGAAATCAAGCTTAAAGAGTTTTTGAGGGGACAAAAGGTGCCACTCCATAAGAGAGAATGTACGCCTGTATTGAGCATGGATATCGATGGATCATCAGTTGTACTCGCGGTTTATATTGAAACAAACAAAGATGAAAGTGAAAAATGGAATGGAAAGTGGCACATTCATAAAGATTTCGTTGTTGAAGAGGAAAACAGTGCATCTGGGTATCAGGAACTTGAGTTGTATTACTCTTTTGAACATGGCGATTGATTGCTTCTAAACACTCATCAAAGTAACTTTTCAATTTTTTTCAATTTTCATACCATCAAATACCATTTCTTCATGGAAAGGTCCACAGCCACGAAAAGTGTGGCACCATCAACAAACACATCCTCCTTCTCAATCTGCTCTTTCTCACTCAATTATAATAAGACAGACAATAAGGACAATGAGTAGATTGCAACCACAAGTACAAAAAGTTCTAAAATATCATAATGTATCTATTCATGAAGCTCAAAGTATATTGACAAAATTCCTAAAAGATCAGAAAAAACTCAATCAAGACGTGATTGATAGCTACATCTCTGATGTTGATCCTTACAAAGAAGGAGAGGAAGAGATTTTAGGTTTTGGACAAGAAGAGGATGATGCTGGAAAATTTGAAGAGATTCAGCGTAGGCTCAATGGTATACTGAATTCTATATCGGGATATAAAACGAAGAAACCCATCGTTCCTGCGCATGTGATGCAGAATGACGATGAAATAGATCACTCAGCTGTAGAATATATGCCTCCTTCCAATCAAGAAGATGTATCTTCGAAATCTAAGAAGGAAATGAAATCGTTAGAAAAGGCCAGGAGAAAGGCAGAGGAGAAGGCAAAGAAACAAGCTGAAAAAGAAGCTAAAAAAGCAGCCAAGGCACAACAAAAGGCTGAGAAGAAGGCAGCTAAAGCTGAGAAGAAATTAGCCAAGAAACGCAAAAGCAAAGATGTAGATGGAGATGCATCGAGATCGGCCAAAAGAACCAAAAAGGAAGATGAATGAAAGACGTCCGCGGATACACAATAAGATCAACTTCTTTAGTCTTAATTTAAACAGTCGTTGGACATTATGAATTATTATGAATTTGGGCATTATCTGTGATTAATATTGTTCAAAAGCATACAATGACTACAGGATGAAACTCGAAACTCTTTGAGCCTCACAAGAACTCAGGATATGTGACGTGCCTCATAACCCTTTACTTGTCCCAAGGAAACTTGAAACCAGATTTCTTGGGAGCTTCCTTCTTAGGTTCTTCTTTTCCTTTCTTGGCAACGGGACCCTTCTTAGCCGCCGGGGCAGCCTTCTTTGGTGGCTCATCGATCCACATGGCGGCATCTTCTTGTTCACGAATCTTAATCTTGGGTGCTTTTCCGTCAAGGAATCCGCTCATTCCCAATGATGTTGCAGTTTTGGAGGGATTCAGAACAACGAATCCATTTCCATAAGTGATGGATGAGGCGATGACGATATGTGAAAGTTTCATATTTGATAGTTAAACGTAATAGTGGAAAGGGGAAAATTGTGTAGGGCTGAGGCTGTCAGTGTTTTCGTTGACACCAGCTACCACCTCTCTGTGATTGAAGAAGGCGGCGAAACAGAAAGATCTCGCCAGCAAAGACACGTCGGGGGTTGGGGCT